>Ga0247732_10000335_pt1 | contig 24858 bp, 21 predicted proteins | sample UWRJL163409C2_FD_180940 | JGI IMG/M metagenome (GOLD analysis project Ga0247732, IMG submission 180940) | Plant litter microbial communities from Arlington Agricultural Research Station in Wisconsin, United States - UWRJ-L163-409C-2 | ecosystem: Environmental > Terrestrial > Plant litter >...
CGTTGACGAGCAGATTCGGAAAGGCGGCGGGCAGCACATCGGGCTGGGTCAGCTGATTGTCGTAGTTCGGCACGAAGTCGACGACGTCTTCGTCGAGACCATCGGTCATGGCGAGCGCCGCGGCCGCAAGCCGGGCCTCTGTATAGCGAGGCGCTGCAGGGCCGTCGTCGGGAGAGCCGAAGTTGCCGTGTCCGTCGATGAGGGGAACGCGGAGAGTCCACGACTGCGCCATGCGGACGAGGGCGTCGTAGATCGCGGTGTCGCCGTGGGGGTGCAGCTTTCCCATGACCTCGCCCACGACCCGGGCGCTCTTCACATGGCCGCGATCCGGCCGGAGTCCCATGTCGCTCATCTGGTAGAGGATGCGTCGCTGCACGGGCTTGAGGCCGTCGCGCGCGTCGGGCAGCGCGCGCGAGTAGATGACCGAGTACGCGTACTCGAGGAAGGAGTCCTGCATCTCGGTGGAGACGTCGACGTCGAGGATCTTCTCGGGGGTCTCGGGGGAGGCGTCCGGTGTCTGTGGGGTCATTCCTGAATAGGGGCTTTCGTCAAGAGAAAGGCGACGCACCGATGAGTCATCGGAGGACGTTCGGGTCGTGATCGGGACGACTCGTCCGGCAGTCACCTGTGCCAGACTTGGCCCGATGCCCCCCATGCTACCGGCGACCCGATCCGACGACCCCCGTCTGTCAGACGTGTTGCCCAGTTGCCTCGCGGCGGTCCACGGCGAAGAGAATCGCCTGGGCCTTCCGGCCGTGTCGAAAGCCGTTGTCGTCCTCGTCGACGGGCTCGGGGCATCCGCCCTGCGCCAGCGCACCGGTCACGCCCGGTTCCTCTCGTCGCGATTCACCAAGAAGGCGACGATCGTCAGCGGATTCCCCACGACCACGGCTGCAGCACTCGCGTCGCTCACCACCGGCGCATCGCCGGGCGAGCACGGACTCGTCGGGTACTCCGCCCTCGTGCCGGCCACGGACAGGGTGGCCAACCAGCTCACCGGGTGGGGCCATGACATGGAGCCATCCGTGTGGCAGAGGCGGGCCACGGTGTTCGAGAGGGCCGCAGAGGCGTCGATCGACGCGGCGGCGATCGGCCCCCGGCGGTATGAATCGTCGGGCTTCACCCGTGCCGTGCTGCGCGGCGCCCGGTATGTGCCGGGCGACTCCATCGCCGACCGGTTCGATGCTGCCCGCTCGGTTCTCGACGCACCCGGACGTTCCATCTCGTACGTCTATGTTCCCGAGCTCGACATGACCGCCCACGCCGAGGGGTGGCAGTCGGATCGCTGGACGCACCTGCTCGAGGAGCTCGACTCCGCCGTGCAGTCCTTCGCCCGCACCCTGCGCGCGGGGGAGGGAATGCTCCTCACCGCCGACCACGGGGTGATCGACGTGCCCTCGACATCCCACGTGCTCTTCGGCGACGACGAGTCCCAGATGCGCGGGGTCGCCCATGTCGCAGGCGAGCCGCGGTGCCTCCAGCTGCATCTCGACCGTGACCTGCCGGCCGACGCCCGTCGGTCGGTTCTGGATGCGTGGCGTGCGACAGAGGGCGATCGCGCGTGGGTGCTTACCCGCGACGAGGCCATCGAGGCCGGCTGGTTCGGCGTGGTCGACGACGAGGTCCGGCCGCGCATCGGCGACATCATCGTCGCGGCGGCGAAGAACATCGCCTACTACGACGGCCGCAAGCTCAACGACTCCGCCCGCCGCATGGTGGGCCAGCACGGATCATGGAACTCCGACGAAGTGACGGTGCCCCTGATCAGGTTCGGCGGCTTCGAGCGCTGACGGCCGCGCTCGAGCCCCCTGGTCAGGCCAGGTCGTCGTCGGTGCGCGCGCCGAACACGATCTCGTCCCAGCTCGGCATCGCCGCGCGACTCCGACGAGGAGGCTTCGGCTGCGAGGCCGCCGGAGGCGGTGTGTCGGACTCCGGCGCATCGAGCCCATCGAGCGTGGAGTCGGTTCGAGCAGCCGAGGCCCAGATCGACGACGTGAGAGTGGGCCGGCCTTCGTTCTGCGGCGGCTTCGTCTCCTCATCGCGATCCGCGGATGAGGACTCTCTCGACGAGGATGCGGCGTCGTCGAAGTCGTCGACGAACACGGCGGCCTCGCGCTCTCCTCTGCGGCGCCGGAGCGCCTCGAGCAGGTCGGCCGTCTGGTTGAGGTTCTCGGCCGGCCGCTCCTCCGCACGCGAGATGGCAGCAGACGTCGCTGCGGCCGAGGACTCGCCGGAGGACGAGGTGCGTCCGTAGGGAATCACCTCGGGGTTGGGAGCCGTGTCATTGGTCACGGTGGCGGGGGGCGCGTCGGTCGGAGCGTCGGTTTCGACACGGGGCGCGACGACGCGCAGCCGTGGGATGAGCCCCTCGGTGATCTCGCCGTTCTGCGACAGGGTGACGGCCTCGGTGTTGAGCGGCGTCAGGGCGTGGCGCTTCGGGTCGTACTGCCAGCGGGCGTCGTGATCGATCTCGTTCGCGGTGAACGACAGCTTGACGATCCACCCGGACTCGTCCTTCCAGCTGGCCCACCGTTCATCCGACGCCCCCAGGCCTTCGAGACGCTCCTGGATGGCTTCGCCGAAGGTGGATGTCGGCTCCTCGCCGAGGGGATCGAGCGCGGAGTCGACCTGCACGGCGACCTTCAGCGCGGAATTGACGACGTAGGCGCGTTCTGCGAGAACCGGGCCCTCGAACCTCTCGACATAGTCGAGGTCGGCACCGGTGAGCCGGCTCACCTCTTCGGCGGACAGACCGGACCGGATGTGGCCCTGGATTTCGCGCGGCGAGATGCGCTTGCCGCTCGTCGACGGCGTCAACGTCTGTCTGATGCGACTCTGAAGCACGTCGTCGATGGCGATGCGATATCGCTCGCCGGCATCGGATGCAACGAGGAGGGCGCCGTCTTCGACGCCGATTACTGTCAATTCCTGCATGGTGAAGGGGCCTCCAGCGGTCACTGTTGCTACGACCATGCCACGACCCTGACCCGAATACGGGGAATGTAATGGGCGTGCCGCGAGTTGATGGCGTCGATGAGCAGGACGGCCAAGAATCCGAATTGCTATTCCGGTGGCTTTCGTGCAAACTAACGCCGCCGATTTGGTTTTATCAATCTCCTCAGAAGTGGATGGGCATGGCAACTGATTACGACGCTCCGCGCAAGAACGACGACGATTCGGAGTCGATTGAAGCGCTCAAAGAGCGCGTTCCAGACAAGATGTCTGGTGTCGTAGATGTTGACGACGCCGACAACCCCGGCGGCTTCGAGCTGCCCGGAGCCGACCTTTCCGATCTCGACCTCGATGTCGTCGTCCTGCCTCCGCAGGCCGACGAGTTCACCTGCGTCAACTGCTTCCTCGTGAAGCACCGTTCGCAGATCGATCACGAAGAGAAACTCGGCCCCATCTGCGTGGAGTGCGCCGCCTGACGACAGCGCGCACCACGCATGGCCGCCGCTTGCTAAGCAGACAGGGCGGCCTTCAACCCCTCGGGATTCCGGGACGACACGAGCCAGTACGGCGTCGGGTCGTCCGGATCCTCGAGGGGTATTTTTACGACCGGATCGACCCACCCGCGAAGGCAGAGCCACGCCCGCGCATCCAGCCGCTGTCCACGCTGGAGCGTGGCGGCATCACCCCTGAAGATGGCAGGCGTGCCGAGCAGCCCGACGGGGATGCGCGCCTTGCCCGCGGTGAGCGTGCCGTCCTTCACCTCGATGACGGGGGCGAGCACGACGAAGATTCCCGAGAGGCCTCCGAAGAGCACGGCGGCCGCGACGACCCCCGCGACGATGTTGACCGGAGCGAGCACGAGGATGCTGGCCGGGATGACGAGTGCGGTGGCGAGGTAGATCCAGATTGAGGGGTAGAGCCGCTCACGATACGAAGACATGCTCCTATTCGACCAGACAAACTGCACTACCCTCGACTTCGTGACCCAGTCAGTCGAAGTACTCATCCAGGCCGCCGACGTTCCCGAGTATTCGCACCCCGGTGACGCGGGCGCCGATCTCACGTCGACCGAGGCACTCACCCTCGCCCCCGGCGAACGACGGCTCGTCGGCACCGGCGTGAGCATCGCCCTGCCCGACGGCTTCGCCGCATTCGTGGTTCCCCGCAGCGGGCTCGCCGCAAAGCACGGCATCACGATCGTCAATTCCCCGGGCACGGTCGATGCCGGGTACCGGGGCGAGATCAAGGTGGCCCTCCTCAATACCGACAGCGCCGTGCCGTACGATATCGGCGTCGGGGATCGTATCGCCCAGCTCATCGTCATGCCCGTCACGCGGGCCGTATTCATTCCCGTCGACACCCTTCCCGGCAGCGACAGGGGAGCGGGAGGCTTCGGTTCGACCGGCTACTCGTCGCCTCTCGCAGCAGGCGGGCCCGTCACGACCGAACTACAAGGAGAGAACGCATGAGCGATCTGGAAAAGCCGAACGCCGACGGTGTCGACTCGGCGATCGACGACCTCGAGGACGAGCAGCCTCTCGATTCCAAGTCGGCGCCGGAGAATCGCGCAGAAGAGGGCCCGTTCGACGCGGACGAGGCCAACCCCGCCAGGCCGTATGTCGACCTCGGCGGACTCAAGATCCTTCCCCGCGAGGGTCTCCACCTCAGACTCGAGGTAGAAGAGGGAACGAACCGGGTCGTGGCCGTCGGGCTCGACTACGCCGGCTCGACTCTGCAGGTGCAGGCGTTCGCCGCACCCCGGTCGACCGGACTGTGGCACGAGATCAGGGCCCAGATCGAGGACCAGATCATCAAGCAGGGCGGCACGAGCACCGCGCGCGAAGGAACGTTCGGACCCGAACTGGTGGGCGAGGTGCCCGTCGCCGCCGGTACGACGGCCGACGCGTCATCGTCACGCCTTGCCCGGTTCGTCGGCGTCGACGGACCCCGGTGGTTCCTTCGCGGTGTCATTGCCGGCGACGCGTTGACCAACCCCGCCGCCGAGCTCGCGATCGAAGAACTCTTCCGCAGCGTCGTGGTGGTTCGTGGATCTCAGCCGATGCCTCCACGCGACCTCATTCCCCTGAGCATGCCGAAGACGGCCGCGACGGCCCCGCCCACCACGAGCGCCTGATGACCGAACCGCAGTCCGACGACCGCGACCCGGCACCCAGTCTGTCGCAGACCTTCGCCGACGCGGCCCGGCGGGCCGGCATCGGACAGGTCACGCCAGGGGAGACCCCGACAGCCGCGTCGTTGCTGCGGGCCGTCGGCGGGGTGCGCGGGCTGATCGAGTCGCTTCTGCCCGGACTCGCGTTCCTCGTCATCTACACGGTGACGGGCGACCTGACCCCCAGCGTCGTCGCCCCCGTCATCGTGGCGGTCCTGTTCATCGTGGTGCGGGCCATCACGCGAAGCCCGGTCATGCCGGCGGTCACCGGCCTTCTGGGGGTGGCCGTATCTGCGGCTCTCGCCCTGTTCACCGGCCGGGCGGAGGACAACTTCCTGCCGGGCCTCATCATCAACGCGGTCAGCCTCGTCGTCCTTCTCGCGTCGATCATCGCCCGCTGGCCGCTGATCGGCATCATCGTGGGCCTTCTCACCGGTGACGCAACCGGGTGGCGCTCCGATCGCGCGAAGTTCCGCGTCGTCCTCGTGGCGACCTGGTGCTGGGTCGGCCTTTTCGCGTTGCGTCTCGGCGTGGAGGGTCCGCTCTATCTGGCGGGCAACGCCGCGGCTCTCGGCTCCGTCAAGCTGATCCTCGGGGTTCCTCTCTATGCGGCGATGTTGTGGGTGACCTGGCTCCTTGTGCGCGCGGCCTTCGGACACAGCAAGACCACCGTCGACACCCGCGCCTGATCGCCCTGCGCAGCGCTCTCGGGTGCTACCATTTATCTTGACGTCAAGATACATTGCGGACTCTCCACGGAGCCCGACCCCGCCGACGCGGTTAGGTTAGCCTTGCTAGCCCTCACACGTTCTCCGGGGCAAAGATTGACTTCAGGACTGCGAAGGAGAAGGCGACGTGTCGAAAGTCAACAGCTTTGGATCGAAAGATCAACTGAAGGTCGGGGATGACTCGTACGAGGTCTACCGCATCGACAAGGTTCCGGGATACGAGAAGCTCCCGTTCAGCCTGAAGGTTCTTCTCGAGAACCTCCTCCGCACCGAGGATGGCGGCAACATCACGGCGGAGCACATCAACGCCCTGGGCACCTGGGTTCCCACGTCGGAGCCCGACACGGAGATCCAGTTCACGCCCGCCCGCGTCGTGATGCAGGACTTCACCGGGGTTCCCTGCATCGTCGACCTCGCCACCATGCGCGAGGCGGTCGGCAGCCTGGGCGGCGATCCGACGAAGATCAATCCGCTCGCCCCTGCCGAGATGGTGATCGACCACTCGGTGATCGCCGACCTGTTCGGCTCCGACGACGCACTGGAGCGCAACGTCGACCTCGAGTACGAGCGCAACGGGGAGCGCTACCAGTTCCTGCGCTGGGGCCAGACGGCCTTCGACGACTTCAAGGTCGTGCCGCCCGGAACGGGCATCGTGCACCAGGTCAACATCGAGTACCTGGCCCGCGTCACGATGACGCGCGAGGTCGACGGAGTCCTGCGCGCCTACCCCGACACCTGCGTCGGAACCGACTCGCACACCACGATGGTCAACGGACTCGGAGTGCTCGGCTGGGGCGTCGGCGGCATCGAGGCCGAGGCCGCGATGCTCGGCCAGCCCGTGTCGATGCTCATCCCCAAGGTCGTCGGATTCAAGCTCTCGGGTGCGATTCCCATGGGCGTGACCGCGACCGACGTCGTGCTCACCATCACGCAGATGCTGCGCAAGCACGGAGTCGTCGGCAAGTTCGTCGAGTTCTACGGCGCCGGCGTCGCCGAGGTTCCCCTCGCGAACAGGGCGACGATCGGCAACATGAGCCCCGAGTTCGGTTCCACCGCGGCCATGTTCCCCATCGATGACGTGACCCTCGACTACCTGCGGCTCACGGGCCGCAGCGAGGAGCAGGTCAAACTCGTCGAGGCCTACTCCAAGCTCCAGACCCTGTGGCACGACCCGAGTGTCGAGCCGGTCTTCAGCGAATACCTCGAACTCGACCTGGCCACCGTGGTGCCCTCGATCGCCGGCCCCAAGCGCCCGCAGGACCGCATCGAGCTCAGCGAGTCGAAAAGCCAGTTCGAGCACGACCTCAACGACTACGCCCGCGTCGAGCACGACATCGTCGACCTCGTCGGCACGGGGTCCTTCCCGGCCTCCGACCCGGGGGAGCTGTCTCCTGAGGATGCGGAACCGGCGCACGCCCACAGCCACTCGCACGCCAGCCATGCGCCCAAGACGGCATCCAAGCCCACCTCGGTATCGCTCGAAGACGGCACGAACTTCACCCTCGATCACGGAGCGGTCGCCATCGCGGCCATCACGTCGTGCACCAACACGTCGAACCCGTCGGTCATGCTTGCGGCCGGCCTCCTGGCGCGCAACGCCAGCCAGAAGGGGCTCAAGGCGAAGCCGTGGGTCAAGACCACGCTCGCTCCCGGGTCGAAGGTCGTCACCGACTACTACGCGAAGGCCGGCCTCACGAGCTACCTTGAAGACCTCGGCTTCTACACCGTCGGCTACGGCTGCACGACGTGCATCGGAAACTCCGGGCCCCTGCTCGATGAGATCTCCTCGGCAGTGCAGGACAACGACCTCGCGGTCACCGCCGTCCTCTCCGGCAACCGAAACTTCGAGGGACGCATCAACCCCGACGTCAAGATGAACTACCTGGCGTCGCCGCCGCTGGTCATCGCCTACGCCCTCGCCGGGTCGATGAACTTCGACTTCGAGACGGATGCCCTCGGCACGGACACCGACGGCAACGACGTGTTCCTGAAGGACATCTGGCCCGATGCGGCCGAGGTGCAGTCGACCATCGACTCGTCGATCGACACCGACATGTTCCAGCACGAGTACGCCGGCGTCTTCGACGGCGATGAGCGCTGGCGCTCGCTTCCGACCCCTGAGGGCGCGACGTTCGAGTGGGACTCCGAGTCGACGTACGTGCGCAAGCCCCCGTACTTCGACGGCATGACCATGGAGACGACCCCGGTCACCGACATCGTCGGCGCCCGCGTGCTGGCCAAGCTCGGCGACTCCGTGACCACCGACCACATCAGCCCCGCCGGTTCCATCAAGGGCGACAGCCCCGCCGGCCGCTACCTCGACGAGCACGGTGTGGGCCGCAAGGACTACAACTCCTACGGATCGCGCCGAGGAAACCACGAGGTCATGATCCGCGGAACCTTTGCGAACATCCGCCTCAAGAACCAGCTGCTCGACGGAGTGGAGGGCGGATACACGCGTGACTTCACGCAGCCCGACGGCCCCCAGTCGTTCATCTACGACGCCGCTCAGAACTACGCGGCGGCCTCGACGCCCCTGGTGATCTTCGGCGGCAAGGAGTACGGCTCCGGATCGTCGCGCGACTGGGCGGCGAAGGGCACGAGCCTCCTGGGAGTCAAGGCCGTGATCACGGAGAGCTTCGAGCGCATCCACCGGTCGAACCTCATCGGCATGGGCGTTGTGCCGCTGCAGTTCCCCGCGGGCGAGTCCTGGGCGTCGCTCGGCCTCGACGGCACGGAGATCGTGAGCATCGCGGGTATCGAGCAGCTCAACGAAGGCGTCACACCACGCACCGTGCGCGTGACCGCTGCCCCCAGCGACCAGTCGCCCGAAGGAAAGCAGACGGTCGAATTCGACGCCGTCGTGCGCATCGACACCCCCGGCGAGGCGGACTACTACCGCAACGGCGGCATCCTGCAGTACGTGCTGCGCAGCCTCGTAGCCTGATTCGAAGGAGCGCCCCCGATGGATGCCGCATAGCATCCCGGGGGCGCTCCGTCGTTCCCGAGGGCGGTCGAAGCGATCCGTCATAGACTCGGATGAGGGGTCGACCGGCCCTGCACCGAATGGAAAGGCCGTCTGCATGAGCCTGCTGGAGAACATCTCGGGTCCCCGGGACCTCGACGCTCTCACCCAGGAGCAACTCGTCGAGCTCGCGGCCGAGATCCGCCAGTTTCTGGTCGCCGAGGTATCGAAGACCGGGGGACACCTGGGTCCGAACCTCGGCGTCGTCGAGACGACCCTGGCCATCCATCGCGTGTTCGACTCACCCCGCGACGCGATCGTCTTCGACACCGGGCACCAGTCGTACGTTCACAAGCTCCTGACGGGGCGTCAGGACTTCTCCCGCCTCCGCCAGCAGGGCGGGCTCGCCGGCTATCCACAGCGTTCCGAGAGCGTGCACGACGTGGTCGAGAGCTCGCACGCGTCGAGCTCGCTCTCGTGGGCCGACGGTATCTCACGTGCGTTCGAGATGACCGGGCAGAACGACCGGCACGTGATCGCCGTCGTCGGCGACGGAGCGCTGACGGGCGGCATGACCTGGGAGGCGCTGAACAACATCAGCGACGACAACACACGCAAGCTCGTCATCGTCGTGAACGACAACGGCCGCTCCTACGCGCCCACGATCGGCGGCATGGCGCGCTACCTGAACTCGGTGCGCACCAACACCAAGTACCGCAACCTCCATCAGTCGTCGCGGCAGCTCTTCGACCGCTTCGGCGGTCCCGGCCGGGCAATCTACCGCGGCATCCGCGGCGGAACGCACGGCTTCCTCAGCCGATTCTCGAACAACGAGGCCCTGTACTCCAACCTCGACATCAAGTACATCGGCCCGATCCACGGGCACGACCTCCAGGCGATGGAGGAGGCCCTTCTCCAGGCCAAGCGCTACGCGCAGCCGGTGATCGTTCACGCGATCACCGAGAAGGGGCGCGGCTACGAGCCCGCCCTGAGCGACATCGCCGACCAGTTCCACGCCGTGGGGCAGATCGATCCCGAGACGGGCGAGGCGCTCGGCGGCCCGAGCGCTCCCTCGTGGACGGGTGTCTTCAGCGATGAGATCGTGGCCTTGGCCGAGAAGGATCCGACGATCGTCGGCATCACCGCCGCCATGCTGCGACCGACAGGCCTGCATAAGCTCGCCGAGAGGTTCCCCTCGCGCGTCTTCGACGTGGGCATCGCCGAGCAGCACGCCGTCACCTCGGCCGCCGGCCTGGCCTTCGGCGGTCTCCACCCCGTGGTGGCCGTCTACGCGACGTTCATCAACCGGGCGTTCGACCAGGTGCTCATGGATGTCGCGCTGCACCGTGCCGGCGTGACCTTCGTTCTCGACAGGGCCGGGGTCACAGGGCCCGACGGGCCGAGCCACCACGGCATGTGGGACCTCGCCATCCTTCAGGTCGTGCCCAACATACGCCTGAGCGCCCCACGTGACGCGGAGCGGCTCAGAGAGGAGCTGGGCGAGGCCGTCGCCGTCTCCGATGGACCGACGGTCGTGCGTTTCCCCAAGGGAAGCGTGGGCGAGGAGATCGCCGCCGTGCGTCGTCTCGACGACGGCGTCGACGTACTGGTCGAGCACGAGCGCAAGGACGTTCTGATCGTGACCGTGGGACCGATGGCGACGACCGGCCTCGAGGTGGCCGAGCGACTGGCGGCACAGGGCATCGGCTCGACCGTGATCGACCCTCGCTGGGTGGTTCCGGTTCCGCGCAGCGTGCTCGACCTCGCCGCGGAGCACCGCATCGTGATCTCGATAGAAGACGGCATCCGTGTCGGCGGCGTCGGCACACGCATCCGGCAGGACCTGCGCGAGGCCGGCATCGACACCGCGGTGACCGAGCTGGGCCTGCCCGACGAGTTCCTCGACCACGCGGAGCGCGCGCAGATTCTGGAGCGCGTGGGGCTGACCCCTCAGCACATCGCGCGCGATGTCGTGGCGCAGGTTCTGGGCAGCAAGATTCCGATCGCCCGACCGCTCGAGGGCGAGAACGAGGACGAGCGCCGAATCACCCGCTAGCTGTTCACCCGCTCGCTGTTCCCTCGCTCGGCTTCGGGAGACCCCTCCACGGCATAGGTGAGCTCGATGGCGCCTTGCGGCAACGGAACCGACGAGACCAGCTCGAGTTCGAGCTGATCGACGACGGGAAGCAGCCGGACGCCGGAGCCGAGCACGACCGGCATCATCGTGACGATGACCGTGCTCAACAGGCCGGCTGCGGCGAACTGGGCCGCGACGTCTCCGCCGCCCACGACCCAGACGGCACGGTCGCCCGACAGGGCGCCGAGCTCGGCTGCGACGGCCCCGATGTCACAGCTCAGGAACCGGATGTCGGCACCAGCGACGGCAAGCGGAAGGTCGCGACGGGTGAGCACGACGGTCGGCACGGAGTAGGGCCAGTCGCTCATGCCTTCGGAGAGCAGGAACTCGTAAGTGCGCGAACCCATGACGATCGCGCCGACGCCGGCCAGGAACCGCTGGTAGCCCTCGTCGAAGTCGGATGTGCCGAAGCGGAGGAGCCAGTCGATGCGGTCGTCGGAGTCGGCGATGAAACCGTCGAGGGAGCTCGCCACGTAGTACTGGATGGTCATGCCATCAGACTAGGACGAGCCCCCGACAGTGCTCGGGTCAGTCGGTGCCGACGATCGGCGGGTGGTGGAACGTGTCGCCGAAGACTCGCTCGCTCGCTCCGACGCGATCGAGGTACGGGGTCGCTCCACCCATCTGGAACGGATACCCCGCACCGAGGATGAGGCACAGGTCGATGTCCTCGGCCGCGTGCACGACCTCGTCGTCGAGCATGCGCTTGATCTCGTCGGCCAGTCCGTCTTCGACCCTGCGCAGGAGCTCGGCCTCCGTGAGGGCGGTTCCTCCCGGTCCTCCGTCTGCGACGATCTTGACGGCGGTCTTGTCGAAGCCCTTGATTGCACCCTTCGCATCTCGATCGAAGATCTTGCCGTGCTCTGCGAGCTTGTGCAGGTTGGGGCTCTCGAAGAACCGATCGGGGAAGGCCGAGTGGTGGGTGTCGAGCACATGCGCTCCCACCTTCAGCCCCACGAGCTCGAGCAGTTCGAACGGGGTCATGGGAAGACCGAACGGCTTGAGGGCGGCGTCGACGACCTCGAACGGGGTTCCGGTGTCGACGGCGTGCATCGCCTCCCCGAGCAGCTTCGCCAGGATGCGGTTCACCACGAATCCCGGAGTGTCCCTCGTGATGACGGCGTTCTTTCGCAGCTTGGCGGCCGTGACCATGGCCGTGCTGAGCGTGGCCTCATCGGTCGACGGCGTGTTGACGACCTCGATGAGGGGCATCACGGCGACGGGGTTGAAGAAGTGGAAGCCGACGAGGCGCTCGGGGTGTGCCAGCTTCGCACCGATCTGCTCGACCGACAGCGACGAGGTGTTGGTGGCGAGCACCGCGGTGTCCGACACGTACCTCTCGACATCGGCGAACACGTCCTGCTTCACGCCGAGCTCTTCGAAGACCGCCTCGATCACCCAGTCGGCATCGGCGAAGTCGGCCTTGTCGGTGGTGCCCGAGACCAGGGCGCTGAGCCGGTTGGCCTCGTCCGACCCGATTCGACCCTTGTCTTTGAGCGCGGTGATCTCATCGCGGATGTAGGACAGACCCTTGTCGACCCTGGCCTGGTCGAGATCGGTGATCACGACGGGAACGCGGAGTCGACGAACGAACAGCAGGGCGAACTGGCTGGCCATGAGACCGGCGCCGATGACGCCGACCTTGGTCACGGGTTTCGCCAGCGCCTTGTCGGGTGCCCCGGCAGGACGCTTGGCCCGCTTCTGCACCAGGTTGAAGGCGTAGATGCTCGCTCGGAACTGGTCGCCGGAGATGAGGTCGGCAAGCGCGTCGTCCTCGCGCGCGAACCCCTCTTCAGCCGATCCGGATTTCGCCGCTTTCAGCAGGTCGAGCGCGGTGTAGGGGGACGCGGCGACCGAGCCGATCTTGGACTCGAGCATCTTGCGCGCGATCGAAATGGCGGCGTCCCATTTGACGAGGCGCTCCAGCTTGCCCGGGGCGTTCGGGCGCTTGACCGTGATGCGGCCCGCGAGAACCTCGTCGGCCCACACGAGCGACTGCTCGAGATACGACGCCGGTCCGAAGATGGCATCCGCGATTCCGAGGTCGAACGCCTGCTGGCCCTTGAGCGTGCGGTTGTTCTTCAGCGGGTTCTCGACGACGACCTTGAGCGCATTCTCGATGCCGATGAGGTTCGGAAGCAGGTAGGCGCCACCCCATCCGGGGATGATGCCCAGGAAGACCTCGGGGAGGGCGAGGGCGGGGATCGACGAGTCGATGGTGCGGTAGTCGGCGGCCAGTGCCACCTCGACCCCGCCTCCCAGCGCCAGTCCGTTGATGAACGCGAACGTCGGCACGCCGATCGTGGCCATCTTTCCGAAGGTGAAGTGTCCGAGCTGGGCCATCTGCTTCGCGAGCTCGCGGCTCGGGATGTCGCTGACCTTCGAAAGGTCGGCGCCCGCCGCGAGGATGTACGGCTTGCCGGTGACGGCGACGGCCTGGATCTCGCCGGCCGCAGCCCTCACGGCCAAGGCGTCGAGGGCCGCGCCGTACTCGAGGAGCGAGTTGGGCCCGAGAGTCGACGGACGGGTGTGGTCGCGATCGTTGTCTAGCGTGATCAGGGCCAGCACCTTGCCGCTCGGCAGAGGGACGTCTCGCACGTAGGAGTGGGTGACGACCTCGTCGGCCGAGAGGGCGGCCAGGCCGGAGAAATCGATTGTCGAGTAGTCGGTCATCGCTTCGCTGCCTTCGCCTTCTTGTTGTAGTGCGGGTTCTCCCAGATGACGCTTCCGCCCTGTCCGAGACCGATGCACATGGCCGTGAGTCCGTAACGCACCTCGGGATGCTCCTCGAACTGCCGCGCGAGCTGGTTCATCAGCCGCACTCCGGAGGAGGCGAGCGGGTGGCCGATCGCGATGGCGCCGCCGTATTCGTTGACCCGGGGGTCGTCGTCGTCGATGCCGAAGTGGTCGAGGAACGAGAGCACCTGCACGGCGAACGCCTCGTTCAGCTCGAAAAGACCGATGTCGGTGATTCTCAGTCCGGCCTTGCGCAGCGCCTTCTCTGTCGACGGCACGGGTCCGATTCCCATGATCTCGGGCTCGACGCCGGCGAAGGCGAAGCTCACGAGCCTCATCTTGGTGGTGAGGCCCAGTTCCTTGGCCGTGGCGCCGCTTGCAAGGAGGCACGCGGTCGCCCCGTCGTTCAGTCCCGACGAGTTTCCCGCGGTCACGCGCCCGTGCGGCCTGAACGGGGTCCGCAGCCCGGCGAGGCCTTCCATGGTGGTCTCGGGGCGGGGCGCCTCGTCGCGGGTGGCGAGGCCCCAGCCGGCGGCGCTGCGCGTTGCCACAGGAATGAGGTCGGGCTGGATCTTGCCCGCCTCGTACGCGGCAGCGACCTTCTGCTGGCTGCGAAGCGCGTAGCGATCGGAACGCTCCTTGGTGAGGGAGGGAAAGCGGTCGTGGATGCGCTCCGCCGTCGAGCCCATGTTGAGCGCCTCCTCGGAGACGAGCTTCTCCGCGAGGAAACGGGGGTTGGGATCGGCGTTGAATCCCATCGGGTGCCGGCCCATGTGTTCGACGCCGCCGGCGATGGCGAGGTCGTAGGCTCCGAATCCGATTCCGCTGCCCAGCGTCGTGACACTCGTCATCGCGCCGGCGCACATGCGGTCGATCGCGAATCCGGGAACCGATTGGGGGAGTCCGGCGAGGAGGGCGGCGGTGCGCCCGAGCGTGAGCCCCTGGTCGCCCTGCTGCGTCGTAGCCGCGATGGCCACCTCGTCGATGCGGTCCTTGGGCACGGCCGGGTTTCTCTCGAGCAGGCCGATGATCGCCTTCACGACGAGATCATCGGCACGAGTCTGCCAGTACATGCCCTTTTCGCCCGCACGCCCGAAGGGCGTGCGCACTCCGTCCACAAATACGACTTCGGCTATTTCGGCCACTTTGCCTCCTTCTGGTTGAGAACCGAGACGATCCTAGGCCGGGGGTTTTGAGCCGCCGAAATCCTTTGACTCTTCCTACGACGAGGCTTCGGACTCGTTCTCTGCCTTTTGGTGGGCATCCACAAAGGCTTGAGCGATCGGCTGTGCAGTTAGTTCAAGCTGCCAGGGACGCGCGCCCAACTCGGACAGCGAGGCGGCGATGCCTTCGGCCGTCATCGGCTCGGGCGGTGTCCAGGCAATCCGACGCAGGATCTCGGGGGTCAGAAGGTTCTCGACGGGGATGTTGACGAACTCCGACAACTCCGTCAGGGCGGCCCGAGCCGCCTTCAGACGGGCGTCGGCCTCGGGATTCCGGTCGGCCCAGCTGCGGGGCGGCGGCAGCGTGTCCTCGCTTCGACGGTTGACCGGAAGGTCGGTGGCCGCCTTGCCCTCCTCGAGGGCGGCCCACCAGCGATCGATCTCCGTGCGGCTCGCCCGGCCGGAGAACTCCTTCAGGGCCGCGAGCTCGCGTTTGGAATCGGGAAGCACCCGCGCTGCCGCGACGAGGCTGGAGTCGGGCACGAGCCGCCCGGGTGAGACGTCGATCTCCCGCGCGAGCGCGTCCCTGGCCATCCAGAGCGCTCGAGCCACCGCCACATTGCGGGGATTGCGGAGGGAATGCACTCCGGTCAGCCTGCGCCACGGCTCGGCCGCGGCGGGCTTGGGCTCCTTCGCCCTGGTGGCCTCGAACTCCTGCGCGGCGATCACGGCCTTCGAGTTCTCGATCAGGAGCTCGGCGAGCTTGTCGCGCAGATCGGGCAGCAGCTCCACATCGAGTGCGGCGTACTCGAGCCAGGACTCGGGGAGCGGGCGGCGGGACCAGTCGGCCGCCGAGTGCTCCTTCTTGAGATGAATACCGAGGAACTCCTCGACGACGCTGCCGAGGCCGACCCGGGGGATGCCCAGCAGTCGCGCGGCGAGTTCGGTGTCGAAGATGACGCGCGGGTCGAGTCCGACCTCCCGAAGGCAGGCCAGGTCCTGGCTGGCGGCGTGGAGGATCCACTCCTCGCGGGAGATGGCGTCGTTCAGCTCGGAGAAGGAGCCGATCGCCGGGGGATCGAAGAGGAAGCTTCCCGCACCTCGCCGGTACAGCTGGATGAGGTAGGCGCGCTGCGAGAACTTGAAGCCGGATGCCCGCTCCGCGTCCACCGCGATCGGCCCGTACCCCGCCGCGATCTTCTCGACCGCATCGAGGTATGCCTCGCGCGTGTCGATGACCGTCAGGGCCAGTGTGCGCGGCGCCGGCTCGGCCGGCGCGGCGGTCGTCTCGACGTCGGAGGTGGTCTCGCCGCCTTCAGTCAGATTGTCGTCAGTCACGCCCGAGGCGCCTCGCATTCAATTGGGTGACTCCGTCGATCGCTGGGGGAAGACCGGCGAGCATGCAGAGCAGTTCCCCCCAGCCTTCCACATGGGCCGTCACGTCGAAATCGTGCGGGGTCCAGGATGCGCGCAGCTCTATCTGCGCACCGTCACCCTGCGACTTCAATTCGCCGAATCCGCTCGAGATGATCTTGGTGGCGGTGCCCGATGCCGCGGAATACCGGGCGCCTCGCGTGTCGAGCGCGTCGACCAGCCACGACCAGGTCACATCGGCGAGGAACGGGTCGAGTCCGATGTCGGTCTCGAGGGGCGCCTGCGCGAAGCAGACCACGCGGAACGCTCCGCCCCAGGCCTCGGGTTCGTCGGGATCGTGGAGAAGGATGAACCGGCCCGTTCCGAGCTCGGAGTCGGAACCGTGCCGCTCCGGGTTGACGTCGGCCGCGAGGGCGAGCGAATACGGGGCGAGGTTGGCCGGCGAGGGAATCTCGTTCACGACGAGTTCAGGGCGGGTCACAGCTGCACGAACCGCTGCCACGGCAGCTGCGAAGGCTGCGGGGAGTTCGGGCGTGATTGGAGTGTCGGACACGTCTGCAGACTAGAGTTTCCCGCATGCTGCGCGCCGCAGGCACGCCGACGAGGCCCGTTGCGGGTGCCGCCCGGTCGAATTCCGCAGCCGCCGACACGGAGGACGAGGACGCATGACCGCACCGCACCAGCACCGTCCTGTTCCGGCCTGGGCCATCGCGGCCATCGCGGCGGGGGCACTCGCCGCGGCCGCCGCGGCCGCGGGCGCCGTGCTCACGACACTCGTCTCCCGGTCGGTCGTCGTGCCGCCGCGGCATCCTGCGGAGGACGCGCGGATCGAGTCGGTCGACGTCGAGGCCGGAACCATCGCGTTCCAGGCCACCGCGGACACCCTGCTGCCCGGCCGCTACAGCATGTGGTTCGACCGCAACGGCGGCCACGCGCGCATCGGAGAGATCATCTCCGTGTCACACGGCCTTGTCACCCGATCGCTTCTCGAGGTGGACTACGGCGACATCGAGGCGGCGACGACCGGGCGCATCAGCGGCTGGTACCACCTGCACCCGCGTGAGTTCCCGTTCCCCTACCGCGACGTCTCCATAGCCACACCGCTCGGCGACGCGCCGGCCTGGCTGATTCCCGCCGCCGATCCCGAGTCCACCCGCTGGGTCATCCAGGTGCACGGCCGCGCGGTGCGTCGCGGCGAGACGCTCCGCGCCAGCAGAGTATTCCACGAGAGCGGCTACACCTCGCTGCTCGTCTCGTACCGCAACGACGGGGATGCGCCGCGCAGCGCCGACGGACGGTTCCGGCTGGGCGAGACGGAATGGGAGGACGTCGACGCGGCCCTCTCCTATGCCGTGAACGCCGGTGCGACGAGTGTGGTCCTCATGGGCTGGTCGATGGGAGGCGCCACCGTGCTGCAGGTCGCCACCCGCTCGTCCATGCGGCACGTGATCGACGGCATCGTGCTCGATTCGCCCGTGATCGACTGGCACGAGACGCTCCGCTACCGCAGCACGCAGCTGCACATCCCTGTGCCGATTCAGGACGCCGCCCTGGCCGCGCTGACGCACGAGTGGGGCAACGTCGCGACCGGACTGCAGACATCCGTCGATCTCGACCGACTCGACTTCGTCGCCCGCAGTGGCGACCTCGAGACCCGCACCCTGCTCCTGCACAGCGATGACGACGGCTACGTGTCGAGCTCCTCGAGCAGGCGACTGGCCGAGCTCCGACCCGACATCGTGACGTTCGTTCCGTTCTCGATCGCCCGGCACGTGAAGCTCTGGAACTACGACCCGGAGCGCTGGACCGAATCGATCAGAACCTGGCTCGAGCGCCTCTGACTCAGGCCGTGCGTTCGCGCACCTGACGCTTGATGCGCGCCAGCATGGCCGTCATCCCTCGGATGCGCAGAGGCGAGACCGCGGCCGTGAGCCCGAGCATGCTCGGATAGTCGTCTGCGAGCTCGAGCACCTGGGAGGCGGACAGCCCCTCGATGCCCTGCACGAGGATCGACGCGAAGCCCCGGGTCGTGGGCGCTTCAGGGGGAGCAGTTGCGAACAGGTGAACCGAGTCGTCCGCATCGACCTCGACGACGATGAAGATGGGCGACTGGCACTCCTCCACCCGCTCGAAGAGATCGGGGTGGTCGCGATAGCGCTCCGGCAGCTCGGGCAGCTCGTTCGAGAATTCGAGCAGCAGCTGCAGCCGCTCCTTGACCTCGAGTCCGAGGAAGTCGTCGCGGATCTCCGCGAGGGAGTCGGGAAGTTCTGTCGCATCCATGTCAGTGAAATTATGACCCACCAGGGCGGGGCTAGCGCGCCGGCGCCTCTCCGGGCTCGGCGCCCGTGGCGATCGGAACACGCACGGCGCTTCCCCACTCGGTCCACGACCCATCGTAGTTGCGCACACCCTCGAACCCCAGAAGGTGGGTGAGCACGAACCAGGTGTGGCTCGACCGCTCGCCGATGCGGCAGTAGGCGATGATGGCGTCGCCGTCGACGAGGCCCGCACCCTGCCGGTAGATCTCGTTCAATTCGTCGACGTCGCGGAAGCGGCCGTCGGCGGCGGCCGCGCGTGCCCAGGGCACGTTCTGTGCGGTGGGGATGTGCCCTGCCCGCAGCGCACCCTCCTCGGGGTATGCGGGAGCCGTGGTGCGCTCTCCGGAGAACTCCTCTGGCGAGCGCACATCGATCAGCGGGTTGCCCAGATGATCGAGCACGTCGTCTTTGAAGGCACGGATGGCCGCGTCGTCGCGGTCGACGACGGGATAGGAGGCGGGCGCGACCTCGACCTCGTCGGTCGTGACGGGCCTGCCCTCGGCGACCCAGGCATCCCTGCCGCCGTCGAGCAGGCGGACATCGGTGTGGCCGAACAGGGTGAACACCCAGAGCGCGTAGGCGGCCCACCAGTTGTTCTTGTCGCCGTAGATGACCACCGTGCTGTCCCTGGAGATGCCCTTCGACGACGCCAGCGCGGCGAACTGCTCGCCCGAGATGTAGTCCCGCACGACCGGATCGTTGAGGTCGGTGTGCCAGTCGACCTTGACGGCTGTCGGAATGTGCCCGGTCTCGTAGAGGAGCACGTCCTCGTCGGACTCCACCACGACGAGCCCGGGTTCGCCGAGGTGCTCCTGCAGCCAGTCGGTGCTCACGAGACGCTCCGGATGCGCGAAAGCGGCGAAGCGGGGCGACGGATCGGCGGCGACGGCCATGGGGGTTCCTCCTGGGAGTGCACGCGGACGGCGGAGCCGTCCGACGGGGTGTTCGCGGTTTAGTCTGGAGAGACGTGTCTCCCTCTCGAATCTATGCCGTTCCGGTGGTCGTTCTCCCGGAAATGTCTCCGTTCGACACAAACTCACCGGAAGAGCTCTCCCATGGCGTCATCGCTCCCGACCACACTCGTTCGACTCGTCGACCGCGCGCCGAGCCTGTCGGGAGCTGAGATGGCTGCGGTCCTGGTGCCGCCGCGCCAGTTCGACGGAGCCTCGTTCGATGCCTACCGACCCGACCCCGAATACCCGTCTCAGGCGGAGGCGTTGGAGATCGTGCGCAGCTTCTCGGCATCGTGGGCCCCGACCGGTCGAACCGGGGGATTCTTCTCCCGGCAGAAGAAGGCAGCGCCGGGGCCGACCGGGATCTACCTCGATGGCGGCTTCGGCGTGGGCAAGACCCACCTGCTCGCGGCCCTCTGGCACGCGGCTCCGGCGCCCAAGTACTTCGGCACCTTCATCGAGTACACGGCGATCGTGGGAGCGATGGGGTACGCCGCGGCTCTGAAGCTGTTCACCGGCGCCAAGCTGATCGCCATCGACGAGTTCGAGCTCGACGATCCGGGCGACACGATGATGATGACGCGCCTGCTCGGCGAGCTGAGCGCATCCGGCACCCGCCTGGCGGCGACGAGCAACACGCCGCCCAACGCGTTGGGGGAGGGGCGCTTCGCCGCCGCCGACTTCCTGCGCGAGATCCAGTCGCTGTCCGACCGGTTCGACACCGTGAGGATCGACGGGCTCGACTACCGGCGCAGGGACATCGAGGGGCACGCGAGAGTGATCGACGAGGCGGAGATCGACGACGCCGTCTCGGCCGTCATCGAGAAGAGCTCTCCGGGGTCGGTCTCGCGCGACGACTTCAGCGAACTCGTCTCGCACCTCGGCACGATCCACCCGTCGAAGTTCGTGAAGCTGCTCGACGGCATCGAAGCCATCGTGCTCGACCGCGTGGTGCCGCTGCACAGCCAGACCGACGCGCTGCGGTTCGTCGCGTTCATCGACCGTGTCTACGACGCGCAGGTTCCCATCCTGGCCACGGGCAGCCCTCTTGACGAGGTGTTCGCCGGTGACATGATGTCGGGCGGGTACCGCAAGAAGTACCTTCGCTCGGTCTCGCGACTCATCGCATCCACCCAGGCCTGAGGCCGCGGGGCGAGTTCGCAGGCATCTCTGCGCTCTTCGCCAGTCGCGCGAAACACAGTTGTTACATTTCAGCCACGAGCGTTACGCCCCGGAAACATTCAGGCGCATGTTTTGAAACTTCTTCACACGATAGTTGGGCATACCCGAGTGAGGCGCGCGCGCTGGTTTCCTCCTAACAGCACCCCCGTTCGTCATCATCTCTCGGTGCACTTTTGCAACAACTAAGAGAGGTAATTTCAATGGACCAGGGCAACACAGCCTTCTTGCTCATAGCAGCAGCCCTCGTACTTCTGATGACGCCGGGTCTCGCGTTCTTCTATGGAGGACTCGTCAAGGCCAAGAGCGTGATCAGCATGATGATGCTGAGCTTCGGGGCCATGGGCCTCATCGGCGTGCTCTGGGTGCTCTACGGCTACGCGATCACATTCTCGAACGCCGGAGTCGGCAACTACGTGGGCCTCGACGGCTGGTTCGGCATCGACCTCGACCAGCTCGGACTGCAGGGTGCTTTCAACGAGGCCACCGGCGGCGACATCTCGGCTGCGTACCCGACTCTCGCATTCGCGGCGTTCCAGGCGACGTTCGCCATCATCACGGTCGCCCTGATCTCGGGAGCGATCGCCGACCGGGCCAAGTTCGGCGCCTGGATGGTCTTCGCCGGTGTCTGGGCCACGGTCGTCTACTTCCCCGTCGCCAGCTGGGTCTTCAACTTCACCGTCACGGACGGATCGATCACCGACGGTGGATGGATCGCCTACGGAGTCGGCGCGAACGACTTCGCCGGTGGAACCGCCGTGCACATCAACGCCGGTGCCGCTGCTCTCGCCCTGGCCCTGGTGCTCGGCAAGCGCGTCAACTTCGCCAAGGGCGTGCACAAGCCGCACAACCCGCCCTTCGTGCTCCTCGGCGCCGGCCTCCTGTGGTTCGGCTGGTTCGGCTTCAACGCCGGTAGCGAGCTCGCCGCCGACGGCATCGCAGCGGTCGCCTTCCTCAACACGATCGCCGCTCCCGCCGCCGCGATTCTCGGCTGGCTCGTCGTCGAGAAGATCAAGGACGGCAAGCCGACCTCCGTCGGCGCCGCATCGGGTGCCGTCGCCGGTCTCGTCGCGATCACCCCGGCCTGTAACATCCTCACCCCGTTCTGGGCGATCGTGCTCGGTATCCTCGTCGGTGCGGTCTGCGCCGTGGCCATCGACCTCAAGTTCAAGCTCGGCTTCGACGACTCGCTCGACGTGGTGGGCATCCACCTTGTCGGTGGTCTGATCGGAACGCTCTACATCGGTCTGCTCGGCAACAACGTCGGCCTCTTCTTCGGCTTCGGCGGCGAGCAGCTCGGCAAGCAGGCCATCGCGGCCTTCGCCGTTCTGATCTACTCGTTCGTTCTCTCGTACATCATCGGACTCATCATCGAGAAGACGATGGGCTTCCGGGTCAAGAACGAAGACGAGATCGCCGGTATCGACACGGTGGTTCACGGCGAAGAGGGCTACATCCTCCTCGAAGAGACCCGCTGACCTCTCCGCATCACTGACACAGCCAAGAACGGCGTGTCGCTCCCATAGGGAGCGGCACGCCGTTCGTCGTTGTATCGAGACCTCGTTGTACGGAGAAGGCCTAGGACTTCTTCGTGGCCGTGCGGTTCTCGGCCGAGACCATCCAGGCGTACTGCTCGAGCTTCTCGATGATGCCGTGCAGGATGTCGGCACTCGTGGGGTCGGCCTCGTCGACGTCGTCGTGCACGTCGCGCATGGTTCCCACGACCGCCTCGATGCGAACGGTGATCAGGTCGACCGTCTCGGCCGTGTCGACCTCGCCGTTCGGATACTCGGGCAGAGTGGTCGTCGCCGCAACGGTGTCGCTGCGCCCGTCGGGAACAGCGTGGAGGGCCCGGAGACGCTCGGCGACCGTGTCGCTGAACTCACGCGCGGCGTCGATGATCTCGTCGAGCTGCAGGTGGAGGTCGCGGAAGTTCTTGCCGACGACGTTCCAGTGCGCCTGCTTGCCCTGGAGGTGAAGCTCGATCAGGTCGACCAGAACCTTCTGCAGGCTGTCGGTCAGCGACTTCGAGGCCTTGAAGCCACGCTCCGCATTCTGGCGTCTGGTGCTCTTGGCTCCCGCATCGCTGGGGGCTGTGGTCGGACGTTCGATTGTGGTTGTCATGGTCTCCACGATAGGCACCGGCGCCGACAGTCGTCTGCGGGTTGCATCGCCACCGAAGTCGTGCTGGGATACGTCTCCGTCAATCGAGCCCGGACAGCTCCTCGATCGTGATCGCGGCGTTCACCAGGGCGAGATGGCTCAGCGCCTGGGGCAGGTTGCCGAGGAACGACAGGTCGTCGGGATCGATCATCTCCGAGAAGATCCCGACGTCGTTCGACAGCGTGATCATGGCGTCCATCTGGGCGACGGATTCCTTGGTTCGGCCCACGCAGGCGAGGGCGGAGGCCAGCCAGAACGAGCAGGCGACGAACGCGCCCTCCTCCGCCTCGGCGCCCGAGTAGCGGTAGAGGAGGGGTCCACGGCCCAGTTCATGCCGCAGCGCGTCGATGGTGCTCGACATCCTGTCGCCGCGATCGAACCCGCTGGGCCCGTGCAGCAGCACGGAGGCGTCGAGCTCATCCGATCCGGGATAGGCGACGTAGCTCTGGAGCTCGTCCGACCAGCAGTTCGCCTCGATCCACTCCCTGATGTGCCCGCGCTCGGCGATCCATCGGGCCGAGTCGCCCGGGATCTGGCCCTTCTCGCACAGCTCGACCGCGGCATCCAGAGCCTGCCAGCAGCCCATCTTCGACGAGGTGTAGTGCTGCTCGTCCTCGAGCTCCCACATGCCCGCGTCGCGCTGCCGCCACGCGTCGCAGGCGCGATCCGCGACCGATGCGAGGAGGCGGCCCGTCTCGGCATCCAGAACATTGCCGGCCGAGACGTACAGCCTCATGACGTCGAACAGGTCGCCGTAGACCCCCAACTGCAACTGGCCGCTTGCCGGGTTGCCCGTCACCACGGGGCCGGCGCCGTTCCATCCGGGGGCATCGTGCTTCGTCACGCCCGACGGCAAGGAGCCGTCGAGCCGGTAGAAGATGTGCAGTTCGGGGCCGTTCTGCCTGATGGTGGTGAGCAGCCAGGCCACGGCGGCGTGGGTCTCCTCGCGAAGCCCGAAGCGGATGAGCGCGTGCAGCGTGTAGGCGACGTCGCGCACCCAGGCGAAGCGGTAGTCCCAGTTCTTGCCGCCCCGCGGGTTCTCGGGCAGAGAGGTCGTGCCCGCGGCCGCGATGGCGCCCGTCGGGCTGTAGATGAGCAGCTTGAGGGCCAGGGCGCTCCTGTGCACGTCGAGAGACCACGGGCCGTCATAGCTGAACTCGCGCGACCAGAACTGCCAGTTCTCGATCGTGCGGTCGATGCCGCGGTCGACGTTGGATGCATCGGGCAGGTGCAATGGTTCGTTCGAGGTGCCCACGACGGTGATCACGTGACGGGAGCCCTTCTCGGTGGTGAACGAGCCGGCGAACGCGGCGTCACCGCCACCGCGCGGACCGTGGCTGACACCGCGCACCGCGATCGTCACCCCGTCGACGCGAATGACGGGTCCGTGCGTCGTCTCCTGCTTCCACGGCGAGGCCGTCGACAGGCAGGTTCCCGGGGCCACCCGCCAGCGGAAACGCACACTGCCCGATGTGCCGTCGACACGCCGGGCGATCTCCGTCCACGGCAGCCTTCCGGCGATACCCGTCACGAGCGCATCGGTGAGAACCGCGACGCCCGACGCCGTGGTGAAGGTGGTCTCGAGCACGTTGGTGCCGTCGACGTAGCGCCTCGACACGGTGAAGTCCTCGACCGGAGCCAGCTCGATGGCCCCGCCGCCCTGCGCGTCGAGCAGGCGGGCGAAGACGGGTGTCGTGTCCATCCCCGGCATGGGCAACCAGTCGACACCCCCATCCTCGGCGATGACGGCGATCGTCCGGCCGTCTCCGATGACACCGTAGGAGCGAAGGGGAACAGTGCCGTCGGTGCGAATCGTCATTCGATCTGTCTACCAGCGACGTCATCCCGCGCCCCGGGGCTTGACGACGCTGTACGCTCGGCGACATGAGACTCGTGGGAGTGACGGCGGTCGTGCGCAGCATCCTGGCCGTGTTCGGTTCGGGCTCCACGACCAGGTCGCGGCCGACCGTCGACCGACGCCCGCCCGCCCGAGGCTCCGCCGGTTCGGCCGGCCGCCGCG
>Ga0247732_10000336_pt1 | contig 24849 bp, 17 predicted proteins | sample UWRJL163409C2_FD_180940 | JGI IMG/M metagenome (GOLD analysis project Ga0247732, IMG submission 180940) | Plant litter microbial communities from Arlington Agricultural Research Station in Wisconsin, United States - UWRJ-L163-409C-2 | ecosystem: Environmental > Terrestrial > Plant litter >...
TGAGGCCGTCGACCAGTTCTTCCGTGATCTCCCAGAGACGACGCCTCTGCGAAGGGTCGTCGGCGGGATGCGTGGGAGTGAGACGGCGCCGCGCGGCACCCGAGAAGTAGCCGCCGGTCACCCCGTCGAAATCGGTGCTGGTCGCCAACGCGACGATCAGTCCGGCGCCTCGAGACGGGTCGCCGATGTGCAGGCGCGTCAGGACCTTCTCCAGTCGGGCCGCGAAACCCAGCTCCCTGCCGAGCCCCGTCACGTTGAAGCCGGGGTCGAGACAGTTCGCCGTGACGCCGGTTCCCTCGAGTCGCCGCGCCAGCTCGAGAGAGAACATGATGTCGAGGAGCTTGCTCTTGCCGTACAGCGGTGACGACCCGCGAGCGGTGAATGGTGCCGTGTCGGTCAGATCGGCCGGAAGCACGAGTGTTCCGTGTCGACGAGACGCCTCTGACGCCACCGTCACGACGCGGGAACCGGGCGTCGAGAGCAGCGACGGGAGGAGGGCTCGAGTGAGGATCCACGGGGCGAGATAGTTGACCGCCATCATCTCGGGCAGGCCGTCGACGGTGACCCGCTGCTCGAAGGCGTGGACACCGGCGTTGTTGATCAGCACGTCTATGTTGCCGTGGCGCTCCGCGATCTCCGCGCCCGCATCGCGCACGGACTGCATGACCGTCAGGTCGGCGAAGACGACGTCCACGGCGGACTCGGGTGCCGCGCGAAGGATGGCCTCGCGAGTGGCCTCCGCTCGCTCTGCGCTGCGCGCCGTGATCACGAGCCGCGCTCCCTGGGCGGCAAGATCGAGTGCGGCGAGTCGGCCCAGCCCGCTCGTGGCACCGGTGATCACGATCGTGGGCGTATGTGCGGGCATGGGTACTCCTCAAGACAGACGAACCCCCACGGATATAGTGGGAATATACCAAACATATAGAAGTGATGGGTAAATGTCCACTAATTCCGATGAGGTCACGACTCCGCGTCGCGAGGCCGCACTCGCCGTCGGAGCCGAGCTGAATGCGCTGCTCAGCGCATCCAGAGCCCTGACCGAGCGCAGCGCCGCCGCGTTCCATCCCGATCTGCAGCCCGCCGCGTTTCACCTCGCGCGCTGGCTCTACTCCTACGGGCCGGCGAAGCCGAGCGCCCTCGCCGATGCCGTGGCGATGGATCGGAGCTCGACGAGCAGCCTCATCAAACAGATGAAGGCCGCCGGCCTGGTCGAGAGCACGAAGGCGCCCGATGACGGACGGGCAGTCGTCGTGTCGTTGACGCCGACCGGTCTCTCGCGCACGGCAGAGGCGCTCGATCTGCGGGGCACAGTCTTCTTCGAACGCACGAAGGACTGGTCGACCGAAGACCTGCAAGCGTTCGCCGACCTGCTCGGCCGATTCAACCACTGACGAGGAAGCACGTCGCGGCCGCCCGAATGCAGCACACAAAAAAGCGGCCCGCTTTCGCGAGCCGCTTTCGTGGTGTATCTCTGTGCGCCCTAAGGGATTCGAACCCCTGGCCTTCTGATCCGTAGTCAGACGCTCTATCCAGCTGAGCTAAGGGCGCAGGTCAAGACCAGATGAAATCCTAGCACGCCTTTCGGAGCCCTTCTGCACAGCGTCCGTGATCAGCGGGCCGTGGCCAGTTCCGGCTCGGCATTCGTCAAGACGTGAGGCAGCTCGACCTCGTTCTCGACCTCCACCTTCACGCCGGCCCGGAAGTGCCCGATGACCGCCAGCGCGAGCCCGACCGCGGCCCACCCGGCCAGAACCAGCCACGGGAACGTCGTGGGTGCATCCGGGAAGTACGACAGGTCGCGCAGCAGCGTCGCGCCCGCCCCCGGCGGGAACCACTGGCCGACGAGTCCCCACGGCTGCGGCAGGAACTCGAGGGGCTGGGTCGCGGCCGAGATCGGGTTGGCGATGAGCAGGAAGAGCACCGGGCCAACGGCGATTCCTGCGCGGCCGACGAGAGAGGCGACTCCCACGATCGTGGCACTGATGGCCAGCAGCGTGAGCGCGATCGCCCCGGCATTCGCGAGATAGTCACCCTGCAACGCTCCGAACCAGCCCTGCAGAATGCCGGCGAGCGAGAAGCCCGCGACGACCACGTAGACCGTGATGGCCACGACGCGGCGCCAGGCGCCGACGATCAGAATGGATGCGAGGATGCCGCCGAGCATGCCGCCGAGCGTCAGCGGGAAGGCGGCCGCCGTGAGCCCCGCGCCTCGTGGATCCGTATCGGCCAGAGGCACCACATCGGTCGCCGGCACCGAGACCGGCTCGGCGAGGGTGACACCCTGGGCCGCGAGTGCCGCGTTCAGCTGTGCGGCGAGCTTCGGCGCGATGCCGGTGAGCAGTTGGCTCACGATCGGACTGGCCGCAGACGAGGTGAGCACCTCGGGAGCATCGCCGAGGATGATCGCGCCGTAGACCTCGCGCGTCTCGATCTGCGAGACGGCGTCGGCGCGGTCGGAGGCATCGACGAAGGCGAAGGTGTCGGGGGCGGACTCGGCGAGAGCGGCCTCGACCTGCTGCACCGCGGCATCCGGACCCGCCACGGCGAGGGGAACGCTCTTGACGGCGGAAGTGACGGAGGGCCAGGAGAACGCCATGACCATGATCGAGACGACGATCGCCAGAACGACGCCGACGCCGGCGATGCGCTTCCAGGGAGTGGGAGGTGGGGCGATCCGGGTGCTGCGTGCACTGCTCATGGAGATTCTCGATTCGTGGAAGGTTCAGGGAACAAAACAGAATGTTCGTTCTTTATAAGAATGAAGCATGGCTAAGATCGATGTCAAGGAACGTTCGTTCTTTTTTAATCCGGACAGGGGAGGTGCCGATGCCCAAGGTCACAGAGCAGTACCGCGAGGCGAAGCGCGATCAGATCACCGACGCGGCGCTGCGCTGCTTCGCCGCCAAGGGGTTCGGAGCCTCGATGGCCGACATCATCGCGGAGTCGGGACTGTCGGCGGGCGCGATCTACGGCCACTTCGCCGGCAAGGCCGAGGTCATGCAGGCCGTGGCGGTCAAGGTGATGGGCAGCCGCATCGAAGACATGCAGAGCCTGCGGTCCCGGGATCGCATCCCGTCGCCCGGCGAGGTGCTCACACGCATCCTGACCGGGCTCAGCGACGATGTGGCCGACACCGGCCTGCTTCTGCAGGTCTGGGGCGAGTCGGTCACCGACCCGAGCATCCGCGAGCTCGTCGACGTGGTCTTCGGCGAGCTCCGGGCCAGTTACCTGCAGCTTTTCACCGACTGGGCGAAGTCCGAGCGCGGCCTCGGCGACGCCGAAGCGCTCGAGTACGCGACGAGGCTCACGTCGGTCGCGGTGGGCCTGGGCCAGGGCTACATTGCGCAGTCGGCGCTGTTCCGCGAGTTCGACGGCCCCGCCTACTTGGCCATGGCGCGAGAACTCCTTCCCCACTGACCCGGCGCACGCACTGAGGTGCGGAGAATGGCCGCCTCCCCGTGAAGGAAAGCGGCCATTCTCCGCACCTCAGTGCGGCCCGAACCCCGCGGGCGGGGCGCAGCGGCTAGCGCGAGCGCTGCAGCGAGATGACGCCCGTCGGGAACCGGTCGCGGTTCGAGACGAAGACCGTTCCCTTCGTCGGATCGACCGACACCCCGTAGACCTTGTTGCCGTAGGCCGTCGCCGAGTAGTTCGCGATCTGTGTGAGGTCGCCGGCGTTCAGAACGAGAACGCCGCTCTTCTCGAAGGCGTCGGTCATGTGACCGATGTACAGCCGCTGAGCGACCGGGTCGACCGCCACCGAACGCAGATCCGCCGCCGCCACCTGGAGCGTCTGCAGCAGCGAGTAGTCGACGGTCGAGTAGACCCGGACGCCGTCCACACCCGACGTGTCCTCGCTGGTGACGTAGAGCCGCTTCGTCGTGGGATCCACCGCGATGCCGTGCGACTTCCACGACGTCGACGAGGTCGTCGTGACGGTCTCGATCTGGGCGCCGGTGACGGCATCCATGACCTGGAAGCCCGTGCCCCGGGTCGCGCCGTAGACGCGGCCCGCCTCGAGGTCGACGTCGATGCCGCGCACGTTAGCCGAGAAGGCGAACGGCCCGCGAACGATCGCGTCGGTCTTCACGTCGAGCACAGCCCAGGCCGCGCCGTAGGCCACGTAGAGCTCACCCTTCGCCGCGTCGAGCGCGACGTCTCGAACACCCTCGGCCTCTCCCCCGGCGATGGCGTGCGTCTTCACGACCGTGTCGGTCGCCGGATCGATCTCCAGCACCCGGGCCGGCCGCTGCTCGTTGCCCACGAAGAGGTGTCCCGTGGCGGGGTCGACCACCGAGCCGACCGGCTTTACGTCGAGATCAGCGTTCGCGGTCTGCGACGGGATCGCTCCCAGCGCGGTCGGCGTGTAGGTGAGTCCGGTGGGCGGCCCCTCCGGGTCGGTCGGATCCGTCGGGTCGGTGGGATCGGTCGGATCGGTCGGATCCGTCGGATCGGTCGGGTCCGTCGGGTCCGTCGGGTCGACCGGCGTTCCGCCGTTCCGGATGCTGATGGTCACCGCGGCGGAGGTCGGTTCCGACCCCGGCGGGTTCAGCCTGAAGTCGCGGTTCGACGCGAACACCCGCTGGTGCTCCTCGTCGACCGAGATGCCGTAGACGTCCTTTCCGTACTTCGGATCGGCGAGGTCTGCGAGAACCTTTCCGGTCTTCGCATCGTGCACCGAGAAGCCGCCGGTTCCCGCCGCCGTACCCGTGTAGGCCACATAGACGAGACCGTGGGTCGAGTCGACGTCGAGCTGGCGGGCGTTGGGACGAGTCGGCTGCTCCCAGAGCTGCGAGAAGTCGTTCTTCACGTCGAACGCGGCGATGTTCTTCACGTCTGCCGTCTCCTCGAAGAAGGCCGCAGTGACGCGTCCGCCCTCGGGGTCGGCCGCCACGTAGTAGGCACCGGCCGTCCCGTTGATGACGCCGATCGACTCGCCGGTCTGGGCATCCAGAACCTCGACGCCCCGGGCCGGAATCGCGCCGTAGACGTACCCCTTGATCGGGTCGACGTCGATGGAGCGGTTCGACTGGACGAACGGGAACGGACCCCGAACGACCTGGCCGTACGTCGCATCCGCCGTCGACACCACGACCCAGTTGGTGTTCTGCTGGCCCACGTAGAGAAGGTCGTTCGCGTCGTCGATTCCGATGTCGCGGATGTTCTCGGGCAACGTCATCTGACGAACGATCGTGTCGGTGTTCGGCTCGACCTCGAAGATGGTGCGACCGTTCTGGTCACCGAGGAACAGGTGATCGCGCTTCTCCGAGTACGCCGAGCCCGCGGGCAGCTGCGCCGCCGGCTTGGCGACCGAGGCGACCTGGCCGGCCGGCGAGTAGTCGAAGCCCTGCTCGACGATCCTCTCCGACACGGTGACGGCCGCCGACGTCGTCTCCGATCCGGGCGGGTTCAGCCTGAAGTCACGGTTCGACGCGAACACCCGCTGGTGCTCCTCGTCGATCGAGATGCCGTAGACGTCTTTGCCGTACTTCGGGTCGGCGAAGTCGCCGAGCTTCTTGCCCGTCTTTATGTCGTGCACCGAGAAGCCCCCCGATCCGGCGGTCGTGCCGGTGTAGGCCGCGTAGACCAGACCGTGCGTGGAGTCGATGTCGAGCTGTCGGGCGTTCGGCCGCGTCGGCTGCTCCCACAACTGAGCGAAGCCGTTCTTCACATCGAACGCCGCAAGGTTCTTCACATCTGTCGTCTCCTCGAAGAAGGCCGCCGCCACACGACCGCCCTCGGGATCGGCGGCCACGTAGTACGCACCGGCCGTTCCGTTGATCACGCCGATCGATTCGCCGGTCTCCGCGTTCAGAACCTCGATTCCTCGAGCCGGCACCGCGCCGTAGACATACCCGTTGATCGGGTCGACATCGATGGAGCGGTTCGACTGAACGAACGGGAACGGGCCGCGCACGACCTGGCCGTACGTCGCATCCGCCGTCGACACGACCACCCAGTTCGAGTTCTGCTGACCCACATAGAGCAGATCATTCTTGTCGTCGATTCCAATATCGCGAATGTTCTCCGGCAGTGTCATCTGGCGCACAACGGTGTCGGTCGCGGGATCCATCTCGAAGATGGTTCGGCCGTTCTGGTCACCCAGGAACAGGTGGTCGCGCTTCTCCGAGAATGCCGAGCCCGCAGGCAGCTGGGCCGCCGGCTTCGCGACAGACGTCAGGTCGCCGACGACGCGGTAGTCCACCGTGTCGGCGGGCTCTCCGGGGTCGGGGTCTTCTCCGCCCGGGTCGGGGTTGGGCGTGCAGCCGAGACACGGCTGGCCCCCGTTGTCGTCGATGACCTGCGGAATCGTGTCGTCGGTCACAGCCTTGCCGCTGTCGTTCTTCACGATGGTGAGGCCGTCGTAGTACTCACCGTCGGCCGTACGGGACTCGTACCGGAGCTGCCCGTCTTTTACATCGATCAGCTGGTACAGCTCAATGCCTCCGCCCAGCTTGCGCAGGTGCGCAGCATTGTCCTTCCAGAGGCGCGGGCCGGTGTTGTTGTACATCTTCGAACCGACAACCGACACGGCGTAGACCGGGCCGTCGTAGTTCAGATCCTTGTTCCAGCTGACAGGATTGTCGGCCTCGGAGGCGTTGGAGTTTCCGCGACCGTAGGCGTGGTCGTGGCCCTGCAGCACCAGGTCGACGTTGTGGCTCTCGAACAGCGGAACCCAGGCATCCCGGATCGCGCGGTTGTTGCGCCCCTCGTCGAGCGAGAAGACGGGGTGGTGAAAGTACACCACGGTCCACTTGTTGGGGTTGTTCGTGAGCGTCTGATCGAGCCAGGCGGTCTGCACGGCGAGCGCCGCGGCATCCGTGATGTTGCTGTTCAGCGAGATGAACCGCACACCCTGGTAGTCGTTGTAGTGCACGGTTCCGTCGAGCAGGGCCTCGATCTCTGCGGAGCCCGTCGGGCCGTTCTCGGGATAGGAGAACTGTGCCTGCCACTGCTTCGACAATGCCTCGCCCTCGTACTCGTGGTTGCCCGCGGCGGCCAGGAAGTTCTGCGTTCCGAACTGGTAGCCGGCGGCGTCGAACACCTCGCCCCACTGGCTGTCGTTGTTCGCCTCGTCGATCAGGTCGCCCGCCTGCAGCACGATGCTGGCGTCGGGCCGGTCGCGGAAGGCGTTTCGGATGACCCGCGAGGCATCCGACTTGATGCCGTTCTGCACGTCGCCGAGGTAGATGAACGAGAAGTCGTCGGCAGTTGCCGAGGCCGTGGTGAAGTGCTGCCACTCGCTGTAGTTCGTGCCGTCACCGACGCGGTACATGTACTTCGTGGCCGGCGTCAGGCCGGTGAACTTCACCGTGTGGAACGCCTCGTCGTAGCCCTTGTCTGTGGGCACTGTGGTGTTCTTCGACGCCGGCACGACCGTGTAGTCGTCGGTGTACGGCTTGGCCGTGGCGACGCGGATCTGCGCCTGCGCCTGGGCCGCCGTGACCTTTGTCGAGGTGCGCCATGTGACCGCCTGCGAGTTCGACAGGTCTCCCGACGGGGTGAGCACGAGGCGGTCGGGCACGCTGGTCGGGCCGTACTGCTCGATCGGCGTCGCCGTGGCGGCCTGTGCCTCCTGAGCGGTCGAACCGAGCGGAACGAGCAGGGCTCCGGCCAGGACCGCCGCCGTGATGGCGACGCCCCTGCGGAAGCCCGACCCGAACCGGGATGACGAGGTCGTCATGGGAGTGGAACCTTTCGGTGGTCGTGTGGCTCGGGTGCTTCGGGGTGCCTGCGCGGTCGAAGCGGGGGTACCGGATGCGCGGGGTCCCGCGCCGGTCGCGATCATCGGGCGCCGCCTGTCGCGTGGCGGCGGCGGTTCACGAAGACGAGTCCGAGCACACCGGCGAGGAGCAGGGCTCCCGCCGCCGAGACCGCGGGCCCGACCCAGGATGCGCCGGTGTTCGCCAGGTCCTTCACTCCGGTGCTCGGAGCGCCGACCGCCAGCACGGTGAGGTCGGCCGTGGTCGTCGCGCCCGACTCGAGGCCGCGCAGAACGATCGTGTGCTTCCCGAGTGGCGCTCCGGCCGGGATGTGCACAGTGGAGAGCGCCGCCCCGTATGCGTCCGCCTTGGTATAGCCGAGGGTGATCGGGTCAGAATGCAACACGATCTCCATCTCCTCGTTCGGCTTGAAGCCCGATGCCTTCAGGGTCACCGATCCTCCCGCTGCAACGCCCGTGGCCGACAACTCGAGTGCCGACGGGGTGTACGTCGGTTCGGTCGGCGGGGTCGTGGGGGTGGTCGGCCCACCGGTCGGGGATGTCGTCGGCTCCGTGGTCGGCTCCGTCGTGGGCTCCGTGGTCGGCTCGGTCGTCGGCTCCGTCGTCGGCTCCGTCGTGGGCTCCGTCGTCGGCTCCGTCGTCGGCGGTGTCGTGGGCGGTGTCGTGGGCGGCGTGGTCGGCGGTGTCGTCGGCTCGGTCGTCGGCTCGCCCGACGGGATCGTGGGCTCCGGCAGCTCTGGCGCGTTGATCGTGGGGCGGCCTGAACCCGGACCCGAATCGCGGGGCGTCAGATCGTCGGTCACGAGCTTCGCCCCGTCGTCGGACTTGGTGATCGTGAAACCGTCGAACAGCTCGCCGGTGACCTTGCGGCTCTCGACGTGGATCTCATCGGCCGTGACATCGACCGTCTGGTACATCTGGGTGTCGCGATTCGTGCTGCGGAGGTTCGCGCCGTTCGTGATCCAGTTGTTGGTGGCCGGGTCATCCGGCACATACATCTTGGGGCCCGCGACCGTGACCATGTAGACGGGGCCGGTCTGGCTCGTCTTCGGGTCGGCGCCCGCCGGCAGGTTCTGCTCGTTCGCGAAGAGGTTGCCGCGCCCGTAGGCGTGGTCGTGGCCCTGCAGAACGAGGTCGACGTTGTGCTTCTCGAAAATGGGCAGCCACGCCTCGCGAAGGGTCTTGTTGTCACGTCCGCTGGTCACCGAGAAGACGGGCTGGTGGAAGGCCACCACACTCCATTTGTTGGGGTTCTCGGTCAGCACCTGATCGAGCCACGCGGTCTGCGCATCCAGTTCGGGGCCGTTGATCACCGACGCGTTGAGCGAGATGAAGCGCACACCCTGGTAGTCGGTGAAATAGACGTTCTCGCTGAACGCGGCCTTGAGTTCCGGCGTCTGCGCGGGACCGTTGTCGGGGTAGGCGAACTGAGCCTTCCAGTAGCGGGTCAATTCAGGCCCGGGGTAGTACTCGTGGTTGCCGGGAGCCGCGATGACGTTGAGGTAGGAGTTCTCGAAGCCCGCGGCCGAGAACCATTCGCCCCACTCGGCATCCGCGACGTCGGTGTCGATGAGGTCGCCGAGGTGCACGACGGCCTTCGAATAGGGGCGGGCCTCGTACGCCGCACGGAACGAGCGGGAGGCGTATGACTTGATGTCGTTCTGGGCGTCGCCCTGCACGAGGAAGGAGAACGGCTCGTTCGAGGCGGCGGCCGTGGCGAACTCGAACCACTCGCTCCACGTCTCTCCGTCGCCCACGCGATAGAGGTACGCCGTGTCGGGCGTGAGCCCCGTCATCAGGGCCGAGTGGTACTTGATCTTGTAGCCCAGGTCGGTGGCCATCTCGACGGTGCTGGCCGCCGTGATCGTGGTCGACGAGGTGATCGGGCCATCCGTCATCGTCGCCAGCTGAACCTGCGGGGTCGTGACGTCGAGCGAGGTGCGCCACGACACGTTCTGCGTGGTGGCCGGTGTCTCGGTGGGGGTCAGGATGACGCGGTCGGGCACGGCTGACGCGACGTGGATCAGTGCCGGCGCGACAGGAGGCGGCGCGAGTCCGCCGCCCGCGGCCGAGGCGATGCCGCCGCCGAGTGCCATGAGCGCGAGCGAGGCGGCGACCGTGGCCGCGATCACCCCGGTGCGTCGTGAGCGCGTCGAGAGCGCGCGCGAGAATACGTCGATTTTCATCCTTGTGGATGCCCCTCAGTGATTGCCCCGGCAGGGCCGAGATGTGCAGGAATGCCGAAAACTGACGAAAGGTCAGCCGGACTCTGCGAATCTATCGACGGGGGCGGGGCTGGCGACGAACGGGGGAGTTCGTTCGTCTATTGTTCAGAAAGAGGCACGAGAATTGCGTTTTCCGACACCTGTAGCTGGCTTTGTGGACAGTTTCGGCTTTGGCGCGCGGCTCCACTATGGGCTATAGCGTCTGGCGCTGCGTCAACCGCGGCAGACGTCTCGCTCGATGCCGAAGACGTCTGCCGCGGTCGGGAGCGTCAGGCCTGCTCGTCGCCGGCGACGTTGAACAGCCAGGTCACTCCGAACCTGTCGGTGAGCATCCCGAAACCGGCCGACCACGCGCTCGCGGCCAGCGGCTCGACGACCGTGGCGCCGGCCTCGAGCGCCGCCCAGTAGCCTGTCGCCTCGTCGAGGGTCTCGGCGTTGAGGGCGATGAAGAAGGACTGGTCGGTGATCGTCGTGCCGTTCTCGCGGTGCGTCGAGCCCGTTGCGGGGCCGGCATCCTGACCGGGCACGTCGTAGGCCATGACCGTGAAGCCGTTGGGGGCGACGACCTGCCCGAAGACGACCTTATCTGTGTCGGGCAGACCCGCGGGCATGCCGAACTCGCCGTAGGTGCGCGCGAAGCTCTGGCCACCGAATGCGGTGGCGTAGAACTCGAGGGCGGCTCGGGCGTCGCCGCGGAGGTTGAGGTGGATGACGGGGATAGCGGACATGGTGTGCTCCTTTGTGGGTTGGTGAGATCAGCCTCTCAGCGGTTCCGGTCAGGGAACGTCCGCTTTGTGCGAGAAGATGACACCATGCCGTCCGCGTCCTCCCCCTCGACCTCGAAGCGCCTGCTTGCGCTGCTGTCGTTGCTGCAGTCTCGGCGCGATTGGCCCGCACCCGTGCTCGCCGGGCGGCTCGACGTGAGCGAGCGCACGGTGCGGCGAGACATCGATCGACTGCGCGAACTCGACTACGTGATCGATTCCACACGCGGCCCCGATGGCGGCTACCGACTCGAGGCGGGAAGTCAGCTGCCACCCCTGCTCTTCGACGACGAGCAGGTGATCGCGCTGGCGCTGGCCCTGCGCACGGCGGGCGGCCTCGGCGCAGGCATCGACGAGGCCGCCGACCGGGCCCTCCACACGGTGAGCCGCCTTATGCCCGACAGACTGTCGCATCGAGTCGCGAGCCTCATCGACACGGTCGGGCCGGCCGCCACGCATGGTTCGGTGCAGACGGACCCCGCCGTACTTCTGCGTATCGGCGAGGCCATCCGCGCCCGGCGTGAGTTGCGCTTCGACTACGCGACGCCGGATCAGGCGGCAGACGCACCCTCCCCCGCCGTGCGCTCGGAGGAGCCGCACCACCTTCTCGCCCGGAATGGCCGGTGGTATCTGATCGCGTACTCGCCCGCCGTCGAAGCGTGGCGCATCTATCGAGCTGATCGAATCATTCCCCGCACCCATACGGGACGTTCGTTCACTCCCAGGTCGGTTCCCGGCGGCGACCCCGCGCGCTATCTGTCGGCGCGCTTCAAAGGATCGACTGCCGAAGACGCCTGGCCGTGCATCGGAACGGCCACCGTTCGTGGCCCTCTGTCGAAGATCGCACCCTACGTCGGCGACGGGTCAGTGGAGGCCATCGACGCGGACCGGTGCAGGGTGCAGCTCGGCTCATGGTCGTGGGAGGCCCTGGCCGCCGAGTTCTGCCGCTTCGCCTTCGATCTGGGCAACGTCGAGCCGCCAGAGCTGCGTGCGGCCTTCGCGTCGATCGCGGAACGCGCGCGGCGAGCGGGAGCCGGGGAGGGCTCGAGCAACGTGCGCGACACCTTCTCTGCACCGTCCTCGCTTGACCGCTGACGATTCAAAGCGAGCTGACAGCCGAGCCCCCGGCAGGAGAGGGTCTGCCCGGCTACGGTCGATCGGTGTGTCGAGAGAAGGGCAGTCGATGTCGGTTGTGCGTCGGGAATGGCCGATCGCCGTGGTGATCGTGATGGCCCTGCTCACCGTCGGCGCGCTCGTAGGGGTCGGAGTCGCGGGGCGGCCCGCGCATCCGGTGCCCGTCGCGCGGGGAAAGGCAGATCTCTCGGCCACCGTGGCACCGACCACGACGTCACCGGCGTCGTCATCGCAGAGCGCGACGTCGTCGACGACGACTGGCACTGATGAGGACACCGATACCGACTCGAAGTCGGTCGTCGTGGCGATCGGCGACTCGATCATGGACGGCCACGGGCTGAAGCCGAGCCGGGCCTGGCCTCAGCTGATCGGTCAGGCCACCAATTGGCAGCTCACCGATCTCGCCAGCGACGGCACGGGCTTCGCCACGGTCGGAGACGACGGCGACACGTTCCAGGACGAGGCCGTCGAAGCCGTGGCGCTGCATCCGTCGATCGTGATCATCGCCGCCAGCAGCAACGACCTCGACGCGGATCCGACCGACGTCTCCGACGCCGTCACCGCAACGATGTCGTACCTGCGCGATTCGCTTCCGGATGCGCAGATCATCGCGTTCAACGCCTTCTGGGGTGCGGATGCGCCGCCGCCCGAGCTGGCGGCGTTGGATTCCGACCTCGAGTACGCGTCGACGGTGACGGGGGCCCACTACCTCGACATCGGACAGCCGCTCGCCGGTCGACCCCAACTCATGCAGTTCGACGGCGTGCACCCGACAGCCCGGGGCCTGGTGGTGCTTGCGGCCGCGATCGCAGCGGCCATCCGCGACGACACCGCGGCGTCGACCTGAGAGATCTCGCTGATCCAAGCGCCGACCAATGACCCTGCTGTCACTGAGGTGCGGAGTATGGCCGCTACCCGACGACGGGATGCGGCAATATCCCGCACCTCAGTGATAGGCGCGCCCCGTGGATACGCAAAAACCCGCCTGGCCAGAGAGGGCCGAGCGGGTTTCACCGAGTCAAAAACATGAGGTGCGGAGACGGAGGGATTTGAACCCTCGGTGGGGTTTCCCCCACTCCACCTTAGCAGGGTGGTGCACTAGGCCGGACTATGCGACGTCTCCTTGGCTTGCGCCTCAGCAATCATAGCCGACGTCGGCCGAATGTCTCTCTTCGGCCCGATCGATCAGTAGTCGAAGCCCTTGCTGCAGGTGTATTCGGCGGCCGACTGGCCCGTGATGCTCTTGGGCAGGACGATGGCAGAGGAGTCCCGTGCCGCGGCGGCAGCGATGTCGGCAGGCGCCGCGGAGTCAGCGGAAGGCGCAGCAGCGTCGCTCGACGCCGCCTCGGTCACGGGCGGAAGGGCGTTGGGGTCGACCTCGGCACCGAGGCCCGTGTTGCCCGCCTCGGCGACGATCGACTCGTCGGCACGGATCGCCGCGAACATCGCCTCGGCGTCGGCCGCATTCGGCTGCACCTTGCCGGCGTACACGCCCGTCCCGCCCGTCGTTCCCGGGTAGGCGTAGAACCCGATGTCCTCGAGCGGAATGTCCTTGAGGGCGAGCGCGATCGAGACCATCGTGTCGGGCGAGCTCAGGCTGGTGGAGATCTGCATGTTGCCGGTCGCGGCCTTCGCGAGCCCGTAGAGCTTCGTCACGTCGGTGAGGGTCTCGGTGCTCTTCACCGTGCGCACCAGCGACGACAGAAACACCTGCTGCGAACTGATGCGCCCCAGGTCGCTTCCGTCGCCCACCCCATGCCGTGTTCTCAAGAACTGGAGCGCATCCATGCCCTGCAGCTGGTGCGTGCCGGGGGTGAGGTGCGTGTTGGTCCACTCGTCGTCGATCGGCGACGAGACGCACACGGGCACGCCGCCCACCGCGTTCGACATCTCGATCACGCCGTTGAACTGCACCTCGGCGGCGAAGGGAATCGTGAGACCGGTGAGCTTCTCGACGGTCAGCACGGTGCACGGCAGCCCGCCGTAGAGCAGGGTCACGTTGATCGGCTGCGCCGACATCGCCTCGCTCGTACCGCCCTGGCCGTCGGGGCACTCGGGAATCGAGACCACGAGGTCGCGGGGAAAGCTGATGACCGAGGCGCTGGAGTGGTCCTGCGAGACGTGCAGCAGCATGGTCACGTCGTTGAGATTCGAGGTCTCGTCGCCGTATGCCTCGCCCTGGCCCTCGCGGCTGTCGCTGCCCACGAGCAGCAGGTTGACTCCCCCGTCGATGGCCGCGATGTTCGGCGGCGGAGCGTCCGACTCCTCACCCGAGAGGGCGACGACGGTCAGATCCTTCCGCACGTCCCAGGTGGCGATCGCCGCGAGCGAGACGCCGCTCACCAGCACCACGGCGAGAACCAGCCCGACGACCCTGAACAGCTCGGCGAAGATCGTGCCCGTTCGCTGGCGCCCGTGGCGAATGGCCGTGGGTCGAGGCGCAGGCGTGCGACGACGCGACGAGGCTGCACTCATTCGGGTCCTTTCACGCCCATGGCTTCGGGTCCATGGTCATCGGGGTGGAATGCGCGGAGGGCTAGGGATTCGAACCCTAGAGACATTTCTGCCCACCAGTTTTCAAGACTGGCTCCATCGGCCGCTCGGACAGCCCTCCTTGCCCGGCAGAACCGAACAAGCCACGATTCTAACCGAACCGCATCCGCCGATGGGATCGGAACGGTCTCGGCGCCCGTCAGAACGGGCGAAGCGCGACGGCCAGGCCGTCGTCGTGCACGGATGCCGTTACCTCGCTGGCCACGGCCAGAACGTCGTCGGGCGCCTGGCCCATGGCCACGCCGCGGCCGTGCGCGCCGGCCCAGGTGAGCATGTCGATGTCGTTGCGGCCGTCTCCGATGGCGAAGACGCGATCGCGCGGAATGCCCAGCGCTTCGCGCACGCGCTCGAGGCCGGTGGCCTTGTTCACCCCGTCGGGGGCGATGTCGAGCCAAGCGGTCCACCCGATCGCGTAGCTCACGCGGTGCAGGCCCATGCGCTCGACGAGGGCGAGAAAGTCCTCCATGTCGTGGTCGGGAGAGATCACGACGACCCGGGTGGCCTCGATGTCGAGCAGCTGCTCGAACGGCACGGCCCGGCTGCCCACATCGGCGACGGAGACGGGGAACGCGCCGTAGTAGCAGAAGTTGCCCTCTTCGTCTTCGACGGCGAAGCTGGCCTCGGTCAGGTGCGAGCGGATCTTGGTGAGCACCGGCCCCGGGTTGAACGTCTCGACGAACTCGCGGCTGTAGCCGACGGGCGCCGTGGGGTCGCGCTTGAGCGTGATCGCCCCGTTCGAGCACACCACGTACTCGGGCGTGATCGAGAGCTGATCGAGCACCGGAAGAGTGGATGCGACCGACCGCCCCGTCGCCAGCATGATCTCGTGGCCGAGCGCCGACACCCGGGCGACCTCGTCGCGAACGGCATCGGTCAGGGTGCCGTCCTCGTAGATGATGGTGCCGTCGATATCGAGCGCGAGCAGCCAGCGATCAGCGGATGCCGTGGGCTGGGCCTGCACGTCGGGCCCGGTCGCGGAGTCGGTCACTTCGGTTCGATTCTCTCGACCCCGTTGAGGTAGGGCCGCAGAACCTCGGGCACGATGACCGAGCCGTCGGCCTGCTGGTGGGTCTCGAGAAGAGCGACGATCCAGCGGGTCGTCGCCAGGGTTCCGTTGAGCGTCGCGACGGGGGCCGTCTTGCCGCTCTCGGTGCGGTAGCGCGTGTCGAGCCGGCGAGCCTGGAACGTGGTGCAGTTCGACGTCGAGGTGAGCTCGCGATACGAGCCCTGGGTGGGAATCCACGCCTCGATGTCGTACTTGCGGGCGGCCGACGAGCCGAGGTCGCCGGCGGCCGTGTCGATGACGCGGTAGCTGAGACCGAGGTCCTGCATCATCTGCTCCTGGTACGACACGAGGGCGAGGTGCTCGGCCTCGGCGTTCTCGGGCAGAACGTAGCTGAACATCTCGAGCTTGTTGAACTGGTGCACGCGCAGGATTCCGCGGGTGTCTTTTCCGCCCGATCCGGCCTCCCGTCGGTAGCAGGTCGACCATCCGGCGTAGCGCTTCGAGCCGCCCTCGAGGTCGAGGATCTCGTCGGAGTGGAAGCCCGCGAGCGCCACCTCACTCGTGCCCGTGAGGTAGAGGTCGTCGGCGGGCAGGTAGTAGATCTCGTCGGAGTGCTCTCCGAGGAATCCGGTGCCGGCCATGATCTCGGGCCGCACCAGCGTGGGAACGATGAGCGGAACGAAGCCGTTCTTCTCTGCCCGGTCGAGCGCGAGCGTCATCAGGGCGAGCTCGAGGCGCGCGCCGATTCCGGTGAGGTAGTAGAACCGCGCACCCGAGACCTTGGCTCCGCGAGCCAGGTCGAAGATGCCGAGCGTCTCGCCGAGCTCGACGTGATCTTTCGGCTCGAAGTCGAACGCGGGGCGGTCGCCCACCTCGCGCAGCGTCACGAAGTCGTCTTCGCCGCCGGCGGGCACGCCGTCGATGATCGGGTTGGCGATCTGCCGCACGATCGCCGTGAACCGGCCCTCGGCATCCGTCGCCCGCTGGCTCGCGGCCTTGACCTCGGCGGCCAGCGACTGGGCCTCGGCGACCAGCGCCTTCTTCTCGTCTTTGGCGGCCTGGGCCACCTTCTTGCCGAACGAATTCTGGGTCGCGCGCAGGTTCTCGTACTCACCGATGGCGGCCCGCCGCGCGGCGTCGGCAGACAGGGCCGCATCGACGAGGTCGACGGAGTCGCCCCTCGCCGCCTGCGATCGGCGGATGACATCGGGATTTTCGCGCAGCAGTACGGGATCGATCACCGTTCAAGCCTACCTTTCGTCGCACGCGCGCCCGGGTCTCCGACAGTGAACAAGACGGTAGCTTTACACTCGTGGCCACAATCGAGGAACCCGCGCAGCCCCGAAGGGCCGCTGTCGTGTACAACCCGATCAAGGTCGACGTCTCGAAGCTGCGAGCCGAGGTCGACAGGGCCGCCGCCGCAGCCGGGTTCGACACGACCCTCTGGTTCGAGACCACGATCGACGAGGCGGGCCAGAGTCTGACGCGACAGGCGGTCGAGCAGGGTGCCACCGTGGTCATCGCGGCAGGAGGCGATGGAACGGTCAGGGCCGTCGCCGAAGGACTTCGCAACACCGGTGCCGCCCTCGGCCTGCTGCCGAGCGGCACCGGCAATCTGCTCGCCCGCAACCTCGACATGGGCGTTCCGCACACCGACAGGGCGCTCGGCATCATCTTCACGGGAAAGGACCGCGTCATCGACCTCGGGCTGGCTGCGATCACCCGACCCGACGGCGACGTTCAGGAGCACGTGTTCCTGGTGATGGCGGGCCTCGGCCTCGACGCCAAGATGATTGCCAACACCAATTCGCGTCTCAAGAAGGCGGTCGGATGGCTGGCCTACGTCGACGGCGTGGGTCGGTCGCTGCCCGAACTGCACCCGGTGAAGTTCCGCTTCTCGATCGACGGCGCCCCGTTCAAGTCGACCTCGGCGCACACCGTGATGGTCGGCAATTGCGGGGTGCTGCCCGGCGGCGTGCTCCTCATTCCGGATGCCCGGCTCGACGACGGGGTGCTCGACATCATGGCGTTGCGCCCCGAAGGCCCCTTCGGCTGGCTCAAGGTGTGGAACAAGATCGCGTGGGAGAACGGGGTGCTGCGCAAGTCGGCGGCCGGTCGCAAAATCATCGACCTGTCGAAGGATGTGCGCTCGGTCACGTACCGCACCGGAAAGGACCTGCAACTGGTGGTCGCAGAGCCCGAGGAGTTCCAGCTCGACGGCGACGAGTTCGGCGAGGTCACCGCCGTGCACAGCTGGGTCGAGCCCGGCGCGCTGCGTGTGAGGGTGCCCGCGTAGCTCTCGTCACAGGTGGAAGTCCGCAGATTGCTCCTGCGTGTTGGAACGTTTCAATGTACGATCGTGTCATCAATGGCGACGAACGAGAGGCATCCGATGCACGACCAGCTGGCCCAGAGGATCGTGGACTACATCCACACCAGCAGCGACCAGATGATGCGACCGCCCACCGGCATCCTGCGTCACCCCTACACGGTTCCGGCCACGGCGGACTCTCCCTACTACTCGTCGACGCTCTGGGACTGGGACTCCTGGTTCATCAGCGTCGCTCTCGGGCAGGTCGAGGCCGACATCGACGAGCGAGGACGCTTCCGCGAATACGAGGAGGGCGTCATCTTGAACTTCCTCGACCACACCGATGAAGACGGCGTGATGCCCATTCTGTTGAAGCCGGATGGCGCGATGATCCACGGCGACCCGTCTCGCGCGGCCGGTTTCTCCGAGAACATGCACAAGCCGATCGTCGCCCAGCACGCGGCCCTGCTCTCGCAGCGCTCCGGCAGCATCGCGTGGGTGACAGGCCACCTCGACGCGATCGAGACCTACCTGCGGCGATACCTCGAGAGCCATGTCGACGAGGCAACCGGGCTCGCCTACTGGCAGAGCGACTTCGCGATCGGCGTCGACAACGACCCCTCGGTGTTCTACCGCCCGGCCAAGAGCACCGCGTCGATCTATCTGAACTCCCTGCTCTACCGCGAGCTCCTCGCGTTCGGCTACCTGCTCGAGGAGGCCGGCCGCGTGAAGGAGGCGAACGCCTGGCGCGGCTACGCCCAGGACCTCGCCGATGCGGTGAACCTGCACTGCTGGGACGAGCGCGACGGCACCTACTACAGCGTCGACCTCAACCTGCGCCCGATCGACCCAGAGGACTGGCTGCACCGCGGCGCCCCGCGCACCTGGAACTCGCTGCTGCTGCGCATCGACAGCTGGTCGAGCTTCATGCCGCTGTGGGCGGGCTTCGCGTCGCAGGAGCAGGCCGAGCGCATGCGGCAGAGGTACCTCGAGCCGCGAACCTTCTTCGCCAACTACGGCGTGCGCACCCTCTCGAGACTCGAGAAGCAGTACAACCTGCGGGCATCGAACAACCCGTCGAACTGGCTCGGACCCATCTGGGGCGTGAGCAACTACCTGGTGTTCCGCGGCCTGCAGAAGTACGGATTCGAGGCCGAGGCGACCGAGCTGGCCGAGAAGACCGTGCTGCTGTTCGGGCGCGATCTCGAGCGCACCGGCAGCATGCACGAGTTCTACAACCCCGACAACGGAGAGCCGATCATGACGAAGGGGTTCCAGAACTGGAACTTCCTGGTGCTCAACATGATCGCCCACCTGCGCGGCGAGACGGCGATCACGGAGTTCTAACAGCGGACCCTTCGACAGGCTCAGGGAACGGACGCCGTTCGCTGAGCCTGTCGAAGCGCCTTACGACGCGTCGGGCTCGCCCGAGATCACTCCGCGGAGCCAGTCGCGCGCCTCGATGAACACGTCGTCGTCGTAGCGCGGAATGTACTCGATGGGCGCCTTGTCGGCGCGCGGGTACGAGCCGAGGAAGATCACCTTCGGGCTGAAGCGGCGCACGCCGAGCAGCGAGTCCGCCACCCGCTCGTCGAAGATGTGTCCGTCGGCGTCGATCACGAAGCGGTAGCGGCCGAGGGCGTCGCCGATCGGGCGGGACTCCAGCAGACTCATGTTCACCCCGCGGGTCGAGAACTGCTCGAGCAGCTCGAGCAGTGAACCCGCGCGGTCGTCGGGCAGCTCGACGATGAGGCTCGTCTTGTCGGCGCCGGTGCGGGGTGGAATCGCGGTCGTCCTGCTCACGAGCACGAAACGAGTGACCGCGTTGTCGTTGTCGCCGATGTTCTCGGCGAGGACCTCGAGGTCGTAGTGGTCGACGATTCCGGGAGGCGCGACGGCCGCGTCGGCCAGGTCGTTCTCGAACAGCGAGGCCGCGGCGGCGACGTTCGAGGTGGCCGGAATGTGACCATGGCTCGGCAGGTTGGCGTCGAGCCAGTGGTGGCATTGGGTATAGGCGACCGGATGCGCGTTGACGACCTTCACGTCGGCCAGCGTCGTTCCCGGGCGGGCCACCAGAACGAACTGCACCTTCACGAGGTACTCGCCCACGATGCGCAGGTTCGGGATGTTCGCCAACGCGTCCTGGGTCGCGCTCACGCCGCCCTCGATCGAGTTCTCGATCGCGATCATCGCTGCGACGCTGCGTCCGGAGACGACGTCGTCGAGGGCCTCGCCCACGTTGTTGACGCTCCGCCAGACCTTGCCACGGGCATCCGGAACCTGCGCGAGGGCCGCCTCGGTGAACGTGCCCCGCGGGCCCAGGTAGCTGTAGCTCTCGGAGGCGGCGGCGGGCTCGGGTGCATCGGACATGGCTCAGAGCCTATTGGACACTCCCCGCACAGGACTGCCGAGGACCTGTTGCAGCGGCCCGCGCCTGCGGCACACTGGTCGCTATGACCACACTGCCAGAGGGTTGGAGCGACTTCTTCGTGGCGACGACGGGCGCCGGCGCGGCATTGGCGGGCCTCATCATCGTGGCCATGACGGCCAACATCAAGATGATCATCGGCATCCAGGGCATGACCTCGCGCGCCGGAGCCACCATCGGCTCGCTCACCCTCATCGTGGTGGCGGGTGCCGTGGCTCTCATCCCGGGCCAGGGCGCCCTGTTCGTCGGCCTCGAGATCCTGGTCGTCTCGGTCGTCGTGCTCGGCATCAACCTCGACTCCGCCTGGAGGGTGGTGCAGGCGTCGAGACGGCCCGACTACGCCTCCGGCCCGCCGGCGCCGAAGATCGCCCTCGCTTTGGCCCAGATCGCGCCGTTCCTCGTGGGTGCGGTCCTGCTGCTCACCGGCGACTGGTCGGGGCTCTACTGGGTGGCGGGCGGCATGATCGTGGTGTTCATGGCGTCGGTGCTGAACGCCTGGATCCTGCTCGTGGAGATCCTGCGCTGACCCTCGCCGGGGTGCCAGACTGTGAGGCATGGAAAACCGCGCCGGCACCGTTGCCCTCCCTGAAGATCTGGTCGATGTCGAGGCGCTCGTTCGCGCCTACTACGACCTGAAACCCGATGTCTCCATCGCCGACCAGAAGGTCGTGTTCGGCACGAGTGGCCACCGCGGCTCGTCGCTGAACACCGCCTTCAACGAAGACCACATCGCCGCGACCACGCAGGCGATCGTCGAGTACCGCGCGAGCCAGGGCATCACCGGGCCCCTCTTCATCGGCATCGACACGCACGCGCTCAGCCGCCCCGCCCAGACCACGGCCCTCGAGGTGCTCGTCGGCAACGAGGTGCGCGTTCTCGTCGACGAGTTCGACAGCTTCACCCCGACGCCCGCTGTGAGCCACGCGATCATCACGTACAACGTCGCCCGTCGACAGGCTCAGGGACCGACCGAAGGATTCGAAGGGCAGGCCGACGGCATCGTCGTCACGCCCAGCCACAACCCTCCGGCGGATGGCGGCTTCAAGTACAACCCGCCTCACGGCGGCCCTGCCGACAGCGACGCCACGGGCTGGATCGCGAACCGCGCCAACGAGCTGCTCGCCGATGGCCTGCGCGACGTGAAGCGCGCCGAGCCCAGCGCGGTCGAGACCTACGACTTCATGAACAACTACGTGAACGACCTCGGCACCATCATCGACATGGAGGCCATCAAGAAGTCCGGCATCCGCATCGGCGCAGACCCCCTGGGCGGCGCCAGCGTGCACTACTGGCAGGCCATCCGCGAGCGCTACGGAATCGACCTCACCGTGGTGAACCCGCTGGTCGACCCGCAGTGGGGCTTCATGACCCTCGACTGGGACGGCAAGATCCGCATGGACCCGTCTTCGCCCAGCGCCATGGCATCGGTTCTCGCCCATCAGCACGACTACGACATCCTCACGGGCAACGACGCCGACGCCGACCGTCACGGCATCGTGACCCCGGATGGCGGCCTCATGAACCCGAACCACTACCTGGCCGTCGCCATCCAGTACCTGTACGCGAACCGCGACGACTGGAAGCCCGACGCCGCGATCGGCAAAACCCTCGTGTCGTCGAGCATGATCGACCGGGTCGCCACAGAACTCGGCCGCACGCTGCTCGAGGTTCCCGTGGGCTTCAAGTGGTTCGTTCCCGGGCTGGTCGACGGAACCGTCGCGTTCGGCGGCGAGGAGAGCGCCGGCGCGAGCTTCCTGCGCTTCGACGGCACCGTCTGGACGACCGATAAAGACGGCATCATCCTGTGCCTGCTCGCGGCGGAGATCCTCGCCGTGACGGGCAAGACGCCCAGCCAGCTGTACGCCGAGCTGACCTCGACCTTCGGCTCGCCCGCTTACGAGCGAGTGGATGCCGCCGCCACGAAGGCGCAGAAGGCCCGGCTCGGCAAGCTCGACGGCGACGCGATCACCGCCACCGAGGTGGCGGGCGAGCAGATCGTCGCGAAGCTGAGCCACGCGCCCGGCAACGGCGCGGCCATCGGCGGGGTGAAGGTCGTGACCGAGAACGCCTGGTTCGCGGCGCGCCCCAGCGGCACCGAAGACGTCTACAAGATCTACGCGGAGAGCTTCCTCGGCGAGGAGCACCTGCGCCAGGTGCAGAAAGAGGCCAAGGCGATCGTCGACGAGGCCCTCGCGGAGTAGAGCATTCGACCGGCGCCCGATGGGCGGAGAACCGGGCATCCGACGCCGTATTCGGCCCGGAGGCGCTGATCTCCGCCCGTTGCGGTAGAACGGGAGGAGATTCGGCAGATCGACGGGCTATGTGCGACGGATGCGCGCCGCTCCTCCCGTTCGCGACGGGGTGGTCTCGATACGCTTCGGCCGCGGCGTTCCCTGAGCCTGTCGAAGGGCGGCCTCGGGCTGCTCGACCGGCGCAGGCAGTGCGCGGGCCGGAACGGGCCGCGACGCTACGCGATGCTGTAGAACCAGGCGGTCGCGCCCGGGTTCTCGACCGTGATCGCCTGGTCGAGATCGCGGTACTGCGCGTCGATCGTGTGTCCGGCCATGCTGATCGCACCGGTGTCGGGGTCGACCTTCGACACGAGCATCGTGTGGTCGACGCCGTTCTCGTTGACCGGATCCCAGTCGAACATCACGACGTCTCCGACCTTGACCTGGTCACGCTGCTCGAGCGACAGACGCGTCGCCCTGTCTGTCTGTGATGCGAAGTACGCGTCCATCGCGGGGCCGCGCGCCCAGCTGTCGCTGAAATCGCCCGTGGTGTTCCACTCGCTGTACCACTCGTCGGTCTGCACCCATCCTCGGGCGATGAGGGTCTGGTTCACGAAGTTGCCGCAGTCGTTGTCGGGGAAGATGCCCCACACCTCGTCGTTGTAGTCCTGCCAGTGAGCGAACGCGTACTGCATCTGCGCGTCGACCCCCGTGACCACCTGGTAGTCGTAGTTCGCCGCGCTGGCGATGACCTCGTTGTTGTCGCTCAAGGCGGTGACGCTCACCGCGCCCACCGCGTAGTCGAGCGCAGCGGGCGCGACGACCTGCAGCTGGTTGTCGGCCGCCGCCGTGATCGACGTGGCCGAGACCCCGCCGAACACCACGCTCGATACATCCGACAGTCCGTCGCCGGTGAGTGTGATCGTCTCGCCGCCCAGAAGCGAACCGGATGCCGGGGAGATCGTGTCGATGCGCGTCGCGTCGACCTCTTTGGCCTGCTCCGCCCCCTCGGTCTTCGCCTCTTCGACTGCCGTGCAGCCGGTGAGAGCGAGAGCGGCGACGAAGACGGATGCGACGAGCGAGCGGGTGGTGCGGGTGCGACGAGAGATGGTTTCCTCCGTAAAGAACTCGAGGCGCGCGAAGAGGAAATACGAGCGCGTGACCGGGATTGATTCCATCCCAACACATCTTCATGTGTGCCTCATATGGGTGCCATCAGCAATCGGCCTGTGTTACGCGCGCTCCCTCACGTGCGCCGAGCGCGGTCCGAGACGCGTGCGCTCACCAGCAGGGCCAGGATGCCGACCACCAGCGAGAACGCGAAGGTCGCCACGAACGACGGCTGGCTTCCCGGGCTGCCGGCGACCGAGAACGCGACGGCCCCGAGCGCCAGCGCGATGGCGGCCCCGCCCGAGTCGGCGATGGCGAGGGCCGAGGAGTTGAATCCCTGCTCCGACGGCGCCGAGTAGTCGAAGGTGAGCACGCTGATACGCGGATAGGCGAAGCCCATTCCCGCTCCCCCGAGGAACCAGCCTCCGATGATGATCCAGTCGGGCAGGTCGAGCGCGGTCACGAGCAGCACGATGGCGATCGCGATCGTGGCGCCGAGAATGCCGATGCGGATGGCGGTGCGGTGCGTGACCCGGTCGCCGAGGCGGCCCTGCACCACCGACGACGAGCCCCAGGCCACTCCCGAGAAGCTGAGCGCGAGCCCGGCGAGCGCCGCCGTGAGGCCGAACCGCTCGGTGAGCACATAGGGCAGGTAGACCTCGGCCCCCATGAACGCGCCGGAGAGAAGGCCTCGCACCGCGATCACACTCGGGAGTCCACGGCCGAGGCGCAGGCTGGCCGCGGGCAGCAGCGGCCGGAGGGCCACGAGCGCGACGACCAGGCCGCCGACGGCCAGCAGCCAGCGGCCCACGCCATCCAGATCGGCGGCGATGTTCAGGCCCAGGATGGCGACGGCCAGGAGCACGGCCCAGAGTGCGCGCGCGGCGCTGCTGCGACCGTCGGGCTCGAGCCGGTCGTGCGGGGCCATGCTGCGCATGCCGGGCACCACCATCGCCAGCGCAGGAATCGCCAGCACGACGACGCCGAGGAACACCCAGCGCCACCCGAGGTACTGGCCGACGACGCCCGCGATGAAGGGGCCCACGAGCGCGGGAACGACCCAGGCCGCCGCGAAGGCACCGAAGATCTTGGGCTGCAGGCTGGGAGGGTAGATCTTGGCGACGATCACGTAGAGAGCCACGGTGAGCGCTCCGCCGCCGAGACCCTGGACCAGCCGTCCGGCGACGAAGAGCGGCATCGAGGTAGCGGTTCCCGCGATCACCAGGCCGAGGGCGAACAGGGCGACGGATGCGTAGAGCGCCTTCACCGGTCCGCGCCGGTCTGACCAGTCGCCGGCCAGCACCATGCCGATCACGCCCGACGCGAGCGGGCCTGCGAAGGCCAGGGCGTAGAGGGCCAGCCCA
>Ga0247732_10000337_pt1 | contig 24791 bp, 27 predicted proteins | sample UWRJL163409C2_FD_180940 | JGI IMG/M metagenome (GOLD analysis project Ga0247732, IMG submission 180940) | Plant litter microbial communities from Arlington Agricultural Research Station in Wisconsin, United States - UWRJ-L163-409C-2 | ecosystem: Environmental > Terrestrial > Plant litter >...
CTCGACGACGATGATGTCGGGGTTCTCGTCGTGGAACGCCGAGACGACCTGGCCTTCGACCTCGCCCGAGCAGTACTGCGGAACCGTGGCGTCGAGAGCGACGGCGTAGCGGGCGCCCTGGATGAGGGCGGTCTGTCCGGTGCCGATCATGACGGCCTTGATGCCGCGGGCGATGAGCGCTTCGACCAGCAGGGTGGTCGTTGTTCGCTTGCCGATCGCGCCGTCGGTGCCGAGAACGGCCACACGCGGGCAGGTGACGTCGAAGATCTCGCCGGTGAACAGGCGGAGATCCTTCTTGTCCTTCGTCCGTCGTACGTCGGTGATGGTCACCCCGGCGAGAAGGGCGGCTGAGGCGAACTCCGCGTCGTCGCCCAGGAACTCGTGCAACCCGTTGACGAGGTTCATGCCCGACGCGATGGCGTCGAGGAGGTCGGTGCGCTGGGTGGGGTTCAGCAGTCCGCCGGCGGGCGCCATGCCGAAGATCATCGTGTCGGGAACGCGCCCGGCGTGCGCGATCGCGTCGCCCAGATCGGCGACGACGGGGATGCCCGACACGGGATCGCCGAGCGCCTCGCCGGCGTCGCTGCCGGCGAGAGTGCTGTCGATCACGCTGACGATCTCGTACTTCTCCGAGTGACGGACGAGGCCGTTCGCCGTCTTGCCGTCTTGGCGTCCGAAATTGCCCTCGCAGTAGACGACGGCCGTGGCGGAATGAGTCATGACGCTCCCCTGATATCCCAGAGGAGGCGACGAAACCGAGCTGTCTTCCCTGACGCCCGCGAAATGCCGACCCCTGGACCGTACCAACCCTTCCTGTGTAACGGCGGGCGACGGAACTTTCGTATGCGCGGGAATAGACCCGGCCGTCCGCTGTTCCACACCATGGCGCATCAGCGCCGATCGCTCGACGGGGCGCGATTCAGACGACATGGCCCGAGGAGCACGTCATGAGCATCGACACCGTCACCGATCGCGTCGCCCGCACCGACACCCCCATCCTTCCCGTCCTCGCCGAGCGCTGGAGCCCCCGCTCGTTCGTCGCCGACGAGACGATCGACGAGCAGAAGCTCGCCGCCGCCGTCGAGGCCGCTCGCTGGTCGTCGTCCGCCGCGAACTCGCAGCCCTGGCGTTTCATCGTCGCCCGCCGCGGCACCGAGGCCTTCGCCCGGATCGCCGCCACCCTCGCCGGATTCAACGGGGTCTGGGCGGGCTCGGCCGGAGCACTCGTGGTCGCCGCCTACGAGCAGGCCGGTCCCGAGGGTGAACCCCGTCCCTGGGCGCAGTACGATCTGGGCCAGGCCATGGCGCACTTCAGCATTCAGGCGCACGCGAGCGGGCTGCACGTGCACACCATGGGCGGCTTCGACGCCGACGCGGTGTCGGCCGCATTCGATCTGCCCACCCGCATCCGCCCCCTGACGGTCACGGCCATCGGTGTGCTCGCCCCGGCGGAGGCCCTGGGCGATGAGACGCTGATCGCGCGCGAGTCCGCGCCGCGCGTGCGGCGCCCGCTGTCGGAGATCGTGCTCGTCGACCAGTAACGGCGGGGGCGTATACCCCACGCGCGCGGATCGCGCACGAGGGCTTGCATCGTCGTTCCTCACCCGGTCGAGTAGCACGATGACCAACGACACCACCGCCACCGAGCCCGCAGCGCCGTCCGGCCTCAAGCGGGCAGTCGGCACCCCGTTGCTGTTCGCGTTCATCGTCGGAGACACGCTCGGCGCGGGCATCTACACCCTCGTCGGATCCATGGCCGGTGATGTCGGTGGAGTCATCTGGCTGCCGCTGGTCGTCGCGCTGATCATCGCCCTGCTCACGGCGGGCACCTACGCGGAACTCATCACGAAGTACCCGCACGCGGGAGGTGCGGCGCGCTACGCCGATCGGGCGTTCGGGGTGCCGTACGTGTCGTTCCTCGTCGGCTTCCTCATGATGGCCTCGGGCATCACGACCGCCGCCGCGCTGGCGAACGCGTTCGCCGGCGACTACCTCGCCGCGATCATCGACGTGCCCGCGGCACCGACGGCCGTGGTGTTCATCATCCTGCTGACGCTCATCAACCTCCGCGGCGTCCGCGAATCTCTCGGCGCCAACCTCATCGCGTCGGTGATCGAGGTATCGGGCCTCGTCATCGTCATCGTCCTGGCCGCCGTCTTCATCGGTGGTGGAGGAGGCGACCCGGCTCGCCTCCTCGAGTTCTCGCCCGACAAGGCGCCCGTGGAGGGCGTGTTCGCGGCATCCATCATCGCGTTCTTCTCCTTCCTCGGATTCGAGGCGGCCGCGAACATGGCCGAAGAGGTGAAGAACCCCTCCAAGGCCTACCCGCGCGCCCTGTTCGGCGCGATCGGCACCGCTGCGATCGTCTACCTGCTGATCGCACTCGGCGCGGCGATGATCCTCCCCGCCGCCGACCTGGCGTCCTCGACCGGACCCCTCCTCGACGTGGTGGCCGCGACCGGCATCGCGCTGCCCCCGTGGCTGTTCGGACTCATCGCGCTCGTCGCGATCGCCAACGGCGCGCTGCTGTTCATGGTGATGGCCAGCCGTGTCGGGTACGGCCTGGCCGAGTCGGGCCTGCTCCCGAAGGCGTTCTCGAGAGTGCTCCCGAACCGTCGCACCCCGTGGGTGTCGATCGTGGTCGTCGCCGTGGCGACGATCGGCCTCACCTTCCTGGGCGACGTCGCGACGTTGGCCGAGACGACGGTGCTGCTGCTCCTGCTGGTCTTCCTCTCGGCGAACGTCAGCGTGCTCGTGCTCAAGAAGGACAAGGTCGACCACAAGCACTTCTCGGTACCGCGGGTCGTGCCGGTGCTCGCCATCATCGCGAGCATCGTGCTGCTCACCCAGCAGACCGGCGTGGTGTGGCTCGGAGCCCTGGCGTACATCGCGATCGGTTCGGTGCTCTTCTTCGTCGCCCGCGCCGGGCGCAAGCGCGAAGAGCGCAAGGCCGACGCCGGCTGAGGCGGATGCCGCGCGGCGTCAGGCGCCGGGACCCTTCCCGGCATCACCACGTACCGATGCCGACCCACACGGCGTAGGTCGTGCCGATGGGGATGCGCTCCGAGGCTTTCGCGAACCCGGTCATGCTGGCGATGAGCGCGACGACGGTGGGCAGGTCGTTCATCGCGAAGCGAGGCCGAACTCTGCTGTTATCCCGCCCGGGAGATCCGCACCACGTCGCCGTCCCACTCGTATCGGGTCGGCAGGCCGGCGCGCGCCGAGACCGTCCGCACGTAATCCACCACCGCCCGGCCGCGCTCGTCTGCGCCGTGGGGCACGGGGCGCGCGTCGTCGTCGATCCAGCACGGGATGAAGGATGCCGCCGGAGGCCCGTCACCGAATTCGATCTGCGCGATCATCGTGTTCCGGCTGTCGGGGTGGAACGGATACGTCGGCATCGCCGGGTCGGGGACGAAACCGAAGAGCTCCCTGCGCCGGGATGCCCACTCCGACGCCTCGGCCGACGACCCGTGGTTCGGGGTCAGCGCGTCGGTGACGGTCACGAAGTTGCCGAGCCCGTGAAAGATCGGTCGTTCGCGGTAGATCTCCACCCCGCGCAGGATGTGTGCGTGGTGGCCGATGACGGCATCCGCGCCGGCGTCGATCGCCGCTCGGGAGACCTCGCGCTCGTAGTCGGCGAGCACCGCCGGGGTGTGGACGAGGCCCTTGTGCAGGGCGACGACGAGCACGTCGACCAAGGAGGCGGCGTCGGCGATCTCGTCGCGGAACGCGCGCAGCGACGTCGGCTCGCAGAACGTACGGATGCGGGGTGGTCCGCCCGGGTTCGCGTTGCGCATCTCGTAGTGCGTGAGCACATCGACGTAGGCGCACCCCGCTTTACGACTGGTGGCCCACGACTCGCGGGGTCCGACGCAGTTGAAGCTCATCACCCCGATGCTCCGGTCGAAGCGCTGCACGATGGCGGGCCGCCGCGCCTCGTCGAGATCGGCGCCGGCGCCGGCGGTGAGCATCCCGAAAGACCGGGCTGCGTCGATCGTGTCGGAGATCCCCGTCGCGCCGCTATCGGAGATGTGGTTGCCGGCCAGGGTGACGACGCCGAATCCGGCCTCGGCGACGGCGCGCAGATGCGCGGGAGCGGCGGGGGGCGCGGGCACGTCGGTACTGGTGACCTCATCGGTCGTGCTGTGCGGCACCTCGACGTGGCCGATCGCGAGGTCGGCCGCGCGCAGCGCGGGAGCGGCGGGCGCGAAGAAGCGGGACGGCTGCGGTTGATCGACGATGAGGTCGCCGACGGCGCGGACGACGAGCGGGCGCTCAGGCATCGCCGGGCTCGCAGCCGGTCGCGTCCGCCCATCGGGACGCCGCGGAGGCGTCGAGTTCGGCGGCGTCCTCCGCCAGCAGGAATCCAGCGGTGACGAGGTCGCGGGTGGCGGCCGTGAAGCGCGCGCGGTAGTCCTGCTCGGACGCATACCGTCGCTCGACCTCCGAAGACGTGAACGCGGTCATCGTTCCCACCAGCCCCGCCGCGAGGTCGCGATCGGCCAGCGGCGTCCAGTCCGGGCCGGCGCTCGCCGCCTCCGCCGGACTGCCGTGGGGGGAGTATGCGGCGAGGGGGGCCGTGACCCACGGCGGACGGATGCCTCCCGCGACGTTGCCGTCGGGATCGCGGCGCAGCATCCGTCTCTCGGGGACGTCGCCCTCGGCGTACGCGAGACGGGGGCCGCGGGGTGGGGTTCGCCCGTCGAGCGTCTCGACGAGCCGGTCGACGAGCGCACGGGCGAGGAGGTCGGTGCGGGCATCGGTGCGTTTCTCCCGCACGGCGATCGGCGGCAGGTCGACCCCCGAGGTCCGCAGCGCGGGCTCGTGCGTCGGCGCCGCCGAGGGCCAGTCCTCGATGTGCGCCGAGGCCGCGATCTGATACAGCCGGTACGTGTCGCCGGGTTCATCGGAGTCGTCGCGGAGCTGACGGCGGTGCGTCTCGGATTCGGTCTCGCTGAGGATCTCGAACGTCGGCAGGCCGACGTCGCGGATGGTCCGGCGGGGGTCGTCGGTCGCGATGGGCGTGCTGGTGGGAGACAGGGCCGGATAACCGGCGCTTCCCGCGCCGCCGGAGGATATGAAGATCGCTACGGCGTCGGCGAGCCCGCCGCGGGCCGTGGCGAACCTCTCGCGCGCGAAGACGCGGCAGAAGCTCCCCGTCGCGGACCAGCCCGAGATCACGACCCGCGACGCGACGAGCCCGGGGATGTCACCCCGGCGTATGGCAGTCAGGGCATCGGAGAAGATGTCCCACTCGGTTCCGCCGCCCGGAACGATCAGCGACCCGTACCTCGCGGGGTCGATCCGCTCGCGCATCAGTCCCGCCACCTGCGGATAGACCGTGACCCCGACCCACGCGTCCCCTCGACGGAGGAAGTGCGGGGCGAGGGCGTTCCAGGAGAGTCCGGCGTCGAGGTGAGGATGCAGCGGCTCCACGTGCGTCGTACCCGAGGCGAGAGTGGCGCGGGCGGGACGGCGCACGAGCACCCGCGTGCGGTACGCCAGCGCCGATCGCCCCCGCTCCGGCGAGCCGGGCTCGGCGGAGTCCCAGGTGCCGGCCGTCCCCGACAGGAAGTACTCCTCCTCCACGAAGGCGTGAGGGGAGAGGTCGATGCCGAGTTCGCACTCGGCGTCGTGCGCGGCGCCGTACGGGCGACCGCGCCCATCGACGGGCGAGAGAAGAGCGGGAGAGGAGTTCATCGGTGAAGCCTCCGAAGTTGTTGTCAATCATCAGTTTACTTGATAAGTTCCGGAATCGGGGGTGTCGCCGACGAGACCCCACATCTTGCGAAGGAGCAATGAATGTCCCACAGACGCCCCCTTGCCGCCGCGGTGCTCGCCGTCGCCGCGACCGCCGCCCTCGCGCTCTCCGGATGCGCCGCCTCGTCCGACCCGGTCGAGGGTGGACGCGGCGACAACCTCGCCCTGCAGTTCACGGGTGTGCCCATCAGCCTGAACCCCGCGCTCGCCGGCGGCGGAGGAAGCGTCGTGTTCACGGCACTCGCCTACGACCCGCTCATCTACCTCAGCGGGGACGGCGAGCTCGTCCCCGGGCTCGCGACCGAGTGGGAGTTCCGCGACGCCGACAGCACGCAGCTCGAACTCACGATCCGCGACGGCGTCACCTTCCAGGACGGCGCCGAGCTCGATGCCCAGGCCGCGGCGGATTCGATGAACTACTTCATGGGCGCCGGGGGTGGCCAGGTCGCCACCGTCGGCCCGATCGACACCATCGTGGCCGAGGACGCCGACACACTGCTCGTCACCTACTCCTCGTCGTACCCCGCCGCCCCGACGAAGCTCACCCAGATGTTCCAGCTGGGGCTCATCATCGGTCCCGAAGGCGTCGCGAACCCCGAGTCGCTGCTCACCACGATGGACGGCACCGGTCAGTACCGGTACAACCCCGACACCTCCGTCGCGGAGTCGAACTACGTCTACGACAGGTGGGACGGGTACTGGAACCCCGACGCGCAGAAGTACGAGCAGATCTCGGTGCAGATCATCGCCGACCCGAACGCGGTCATCTCCGCCGCCACCACCGGGCAGGTGGACTACGCCGGGGGGTCGGCCGACACGGTCGCGACCGCGGAGTCGGCGGGGCTGTCGGTCGTCTCGGCGCCCTACTTCAACTATGGGCTCATCGTGCTCGATCGAGAGGGGAGCGTCGTACCGGCGCTCGCCGACGAGAAGGTCCGCCAGGCCATGGGGCACGCGATCGACCGCGACGCGATCGTCTCGGCACGCGGCGGGGACGAGTTCGCCGTCGCGATCGACCAGCTGACCACCGACGGCGAGATCGGGCACATCGACGACGCGGGGTTCGACTACGACCTCACCGAGGCGAAGTCGCTCATGGCGGAATCCGGGTACCCCGACGGCTTCTCGATGACCCTGCTGTCGCAGACGCCGCTCGACAATCAGTCGCTGATCACCCAGACCGCGATCTCCCACCTCGGCGAGATCGGTGTCGAGGTCACCCTCGAGGTCGCCAGCGCCGTTCCCGACTTCATCCAGAAGGCCGGGAGCAAGCAGTACGGAGCGATCATCTGGCCGATCACGGGTGACACCGCATCGGACTACGCCCAGACGTTCACCGTGCCCGGCTTCATGAACGCGTTCGGGGTGACCGACTCCGAGCTGGACGACCTCGTCGGCCAGGCGATCGTGGCCACCGGTGATGAGAAGACGGCGCTCGAGGAGCAGGTGACCGAGCGCTCGAACGAGCTCGCCTGGTTCCTGCCGCTCGTCGCGACGAACAACGTCTACTACGTCTCACCCGACGTGACGAACGTGCGGGTCTCGGCGCTCAACCCCAACCCCGTTCCCGTCGCGCCCGACGCCGATCTGGCGTGGGCTCCGGCCTCCTGAGGCCACGGGCCGCATCGAAAGGAGCTGACATGACGATGATGGTGATCCGTCGCGTGCTGATGTCGATCGTGCTGATCTTCGTCTCGACGCTGACGATCTTCGTGCTGATGTCGCTGGTTCCCGGAGATGCGGCCCAGACGATCCTGGGGGAGAACGCGACACCGCAGGCGGTCGAGTATCTGCGCGAGCAGCTCGGTCTCGACCAGCCGCTGTGGATCAAGTACGCGAACTGGGTCGTCGGGCTGTTCCGCGGCGACCTGGGCACCTCGATCTACAGCGGCGAACCGGTGACGAAGCTCGTCTGGGCGCGCATGGGCGTCACGTTCTCGCTGATGGTGGGATCGACGGTGGCCATCGCGCTGCTCGGCATCGTGGTCGGACTGGCGAGCGCCCTGCGCGAGGGATGGGTCGGTCGCTCGATCGACGCGATCTCGCTGGTGGGCTTCGCGCTGCCCAGCTTCTGGATCGCGATCGTGCTGGTGGCCGTCTTCGCGGTCGGCCTCCGTCTCTTCCCCGCGACCGGGTACGTACCGCCGGCTGCGGGGGTCGGGCCCTGGCTCAACTCGCTGGTGCTCCCCGTGGCGGCCCTGTCGCTGAGCGGGATCACCGTGATCGCCAAGCAGATGCGCGACTCGGCTCGAAAAGAGCTCGAGCGCGACTACGTGCGCGTGCTGCGGTCGACGGGGGTATCCGAGACGCGGATCGTGCTGCTGCACGTGTTGAGGAACGCCTCGATCCCGACGACGACGCTCATCGGGCTGATGGCCGTCGGCGCTCTCAGCGGGGCGGTGTTCATCGAGAACGTGTTCGTGCTCCCCGGGCTGGGAAGCCTCGTCACCTCGGCGGCGACGCGACAAGACCTTCCGGTGATCCTGGGAGTGGGCGTCGCGTTCACGGCCATCGTCATCCTCATCAACCTCGTGGTCGACGTCGCGTACGTCTCCCTCAACCCGAAGGTGCGTCAGAGCCGATGAAGACCTCCACCTCCCGCCCGCGTTCCGCGTCACTGACGCGCGCCCTGAATCGTAAACCGCTCGGCGTCGCGTCGGCGGCGATCATCGCGCTCCTCGTCTTCGCCGCCGTGTTCGCGCCCTGGCTGTCCCCGTACGACCCGCTCGCGCAGGACCCGTCGGTCGCCCGTCAAGGCCCCTCGGCGGCGCACTGGCTCGGCACCGATCTGCTCGGGCGCGACCTGCTCACCCGGGTGATGTTCGGCGGTCGCGAGTCACTGGTGGGCGTGGCCGAGGCACTGCTCGTCATGCTGGTCATCGCGGTGCCCGTGGGCATCCTCGCCGCGTATCTCCGCGGGGCGTTTGATCGTGCGGTGCTGTCGGTCATCGACATCGTGATGTCGATCCCCACCATCCTCATCACCCTCGCCTCCCTCGCGATCTTCAACAACAGCATGCTCGCGGCGATGGTGACCGTCGGCGTCCTCGCCTCGGCGGCCTTCACCCGCGTGTTCCGTAGCGATGTGCTCGCCCAGCGACAGGCGCCCTTCGTGCAGGCCGCGGTCGTGACCGGGTTGCCGACGTGGCTGATCCTGCTGCGGCACGTGCTGCCGCAGGCGAGAGGCACGATCCTGGTTCAGGCGTCGCTGTTCGCCGCGGCCGCCCTCGGGATCCAGACCGGCCTCTCCTTCCTCGCTTTCGGCCCGCCGCCGCCTGCGCCCACCTGGGGCGGCATGGTGGCCGAGGCCGCCGCGGCCATCCAATCGTTCCCGTGGATGTTCATCCCGACCGGCGGAGTGATCGTCGTCGCCACCCTCGCGTTCGGTCTGCTCGGCGACGCCCTGCGCGACGCCGCGGCCGAGCAGGTGCAGCAGCGACCCATGCCGTCTCGCTCGCGCCGCGCGGTCGACACGCCACGGACGGCCGACGACGATGCCCCCGCCGAGCGGCATCGCGAGGCCCTGCTGCGGGTAAGGGAGCTCTCGGTCGGCTTCGGCGCGGACGAGCCGCTCACCGTCGTCGATCGGGTGTCGTTCGACGTCGGTAGGGGTGAGATCCTCGGCATCGTCGGAGAGTCCGGCAGCGGCAAGACCGTCACCGCCCTCGCGACGATCGGACTGCTCGGGCGCGGCGGTCGAGTGACCGGCGGCAGCGTCGTCTTCGAGGGGCAGGAGATCGCCGGCGACGCCGCCGGCAACAAGGCCGCGATGAAGAACGTGCGCGGCAGCGGCATCGCGTACATCTCGCAGGAGCCCCTCGTGGCCCTCGACCCGTCCTTCACCGTCGGCTTCCAGATCGTGGAAGTGGTGCGGCGGCACGAGAAGATCGGCCGCGCCGCAGCGCGCGCCCGCGCCGTCGAACTACTCGCGTCGATGCGCCTGCCCGATCCCGAGCGCGTCTTCCGGAGCTACCCGCACCAGATCTCCGGCGGAATGGCGCAGCGCGTCGTCATCGCGAAGGCGCTCGCAGGACGGCCGCGCCTGCTCATCGCCGACGAGCCGACCACCGCGCTCGACGTCACCGTGCAGGCCGAGATCCTGACGCTGTTGGCGTCGATCCGCGACGAGACCGGCATGTCGATCATCCTCGTCACGCACGACTGGGGCGTCGTCGCCGAGACCTGCGACCGCACGCTCGTCATGTACGCCGGACAGCTCGTCGAGGAGGCGACGGTGGAGGGCCTCCTTCGATCGCCGCGCCACCCTTACTCGCGGGGTCTCCTCGCGTCGGATCCGCACGGTGCGCGCCGGGGCGACATCCTCCCGACGATCGGCGGCATCGTCCCGCCGCCCGGATCATGGCCGTCGGGCTGCCGGTTCGCCGCGCGCTGCCCGATGGCGACGGCCGAGTGCTCCCAGCGCCCGATTCCGCTCGTTGCGACAGGAACGGCCCGGGTGAGCCGGTGCATACGCGTCGGCGCGCTCGTCGAGGAGGCTCAGGCATGACCGGTACCGCCTCCGTGCTCGAGGTACGCGACATCTGTGTCGACTACGGCTCGGGCCGTAAACGCTCCACCGCCGTCGAGGGCGTCGGGTTCACCATCGAACGCGGTCGGACGCTGGGTCTGGTCGGAGAGTCGGGATCGGGAAAGACCACGATCGGCATGGCCGTGCTCGGCCTCGTACCCGTCAGCGCGGGCGAGATACGGCTGCTCGGCCAGCCCGTCCACCGGGTCTCGGCGCGCCGCCGCCGCGAGCTCGGCAGGGTGCGTCAGGTCATCTTCCAGGACCCGTACAGTTCGCTCGACCCGCTGCGCACCATCGGCTACAGCCTCACCGAGCCTGCTCGCTTCCACGGGATGACGGCGGCCGATGCCGACGCGCGGTCGCGGGAGCTCGTGCGCAAGGTCGGACTCGACGAGAGCGCCCTCCTCCGGTACCCCGCGCAGTTCTCGGGTGGGCAACGGCAACGCATCGCGATCGCGCGGGCGCTCATGACCGACCCGCAGTTCCTCGTCTGCGACGAACCCGTCAGCGCCCTGGACCTGTCGGTGCAGGCCGACGTGATGAACCTGCTGACGACGCTGCAGAACGAGTTCGCGCTGAGCCTGCTCTTCATCTCGCACGACCTGGCGATCGTCCGCCAGATCTCCGACGAGGTGCTGGTGCTGCGCGACGGTCGGATCGTGGAGCACGGTCCGACCGAGCAGCTATTCGCCGCCCCCCGTGAGGACTACACGCGGGCGCTTCTGGAGTCCGTCCCGAATGCCGCGAGGGTCGCGACGACCCCCGATGCCCATACGCAGAGAAAGGCCGGCTGATGCCCGAGATTCCCATCGACGACGTATCCCTGTGGTACGACGAGTTTCCCGGGGAGGGCATGCCTATCCTCGCAAGCGCCTCGTCGTTCGAACCCGGGGGCTACCCCGAGATCCTCGCCGGCGATCCGCTGCGCCGTCCGGTGCTGCAGATCCAGGCGCGGGGGTGGGGACGGTCGACCCACCTGGCCGATGCGCCGGCGGCAGGCTGGCTCGACACCTGGGCCGACGACGTCTGCCGCGTCGCCGACGCCCGCGGCATCGAGCGGTTCGTCTACACCGGCGTCTCGCACGGCGGCGGGATCGGCTGGCACCTCGCGCGTCGGCACCCGGATCGTCTGGCCGCTCTCATCTCCGTCGTCGCCGCGCCTCACGACCGGGCGGGAGGGACGGCGACGTCGGCCGGACGAGCGAAGGTCATCGCGGGGCGGAAGGACCCGGCGGTGGTCCGCGCGCAGTTCGAGGTGCTGGCGGGCTGGACCGACGACCCCGCCCGCGCCGAAGCGCGAGAGCACATGTACCGGAAGATCATCGACCGGTTCGCGACGCAGTCCGAGGAGGAGTCCCGCATCAACCAGGGCAAGCCCTTCCCCGAGGCGACCACCGACGAGGCGCTCGCCGAGATCTACCGGTCGATCCGCGTCCCCGTCCTGATCCTCGGCGCACTCCGTGACGGGGTGATCAGTCCCGAGGCGAGCCTGCGCGCCGCGGTCAACGTGCGCGGCGCGAAGACCGTGCTCTGGGAGGACGAGGGGCACATGATGGCCGGCGAGAGTCCGTCCAGACTCGCCCGCGAGGTCGCACTGTTCCTCACCGAGCTCGCCGGTGAGGCCGTCCCGGCCGATGGAATCGTCTCGGATACGTTCGCTCCATGAACGAGCCGCTGCCCCCTCGCGCCACGAGCCTCGCCACCGACGAGCTCTACTACATCCTCAACCGCCTCTCGCGGTCGATGAACCGGGCCGCAGACGACATCGCCTGGCGCCACGGCATCACCCTGGCCGAGTTCAACGTGCTCCTCGTGCTCGCCGAGGGCGTCCCGCTCTCGTCGGCGCAGCTCGCCCGACGCGCGTTCGTGACTCCCCAGTCGAGCCACCAGGTCGTGTCCACGCTCGTCTCCCGTTCGTTGATCGAGACGGTCGACCACCCCACGGACGGGCGCGTCAAGCTCGCCCGGCTCACCGACGCCGGCTGGAAGGTGCTGGACGGCGCGCGCGCCGAACTGCGCGTCATGCAGGCGCGGGCCGTCGCCGACCTCACCGCTGCGGACGGCGAGCGCCTGCCCGTCGTGCTCGAAGCTCTCGCCGAGACCCTCCAGGGCGGCTGGTTCGGCGATGCCGAAGCGGCCGAGGCCGCCGCCGCACGACGGCCGTTGCGGGGCACCCTGGCCCGAACGCCCGATATCCGTCCCCTCCCCACCGCCGACAGGAAGAAGCCCACATGACCGGCGCGCCGCTTGATGGACGAATCGTCATCGACCTGACCACCGCCCTCGCCGGGCCCTACGCCACCCTCATGCTGGGGGGCCTCGGAGCGCGCGTGATCAAGGTCGAGAACCCCCACCGCGGCGGGGACAGCTCGCGCACGAACTCGCCTTACGTGACACCCGACGGACTCTCGCCGGTGAAGACCACGGGCGACGACATGTCGGTGTCGATGCTGCTGCGCGGACGCAACAAAGAGAGCATCTCGCTCGATCTGAAGACCGACGAGGGGCGCGCGGTGCTGCTCGACCTCATCGCTCACGCCGACGTGCTGGTCGAGAACTTCAGCGCCGGCGTCACCCACCGCCTCGGCATCGACTACGAGTCGGTGCGCGCCGCCAATCCCCGCCTCGTCTACACCTCGATCACCGGCTTCGGATCGAACGCCGGCGATGGAGGGAAGGCGATGGACACCATCGTTCAGGCGCTCAGCGGAATCATGATGACCGCGGGAGAACCCGGTGACAGCCCCGTGCGGTTCGGCCTGCCCATCGCCGACCTCTCTGCGCCGATGTTCGCCGTGATCGGCACGGTCGCCGCCCTCATGGAGGCCGATCGCAACGGCGACGGGCAGCACGTCGACGTGTCGATGCTGGGGGCGATGACCTCACTCGTGGCCTGCGAGCCATTCGACGCGTTCGAGTCGATGGGCTACCCCACGCGCACGGGCGACTACGTGCCGAGGCTCGCGCCGTTCGGCACCTTCCGCGCCGAGGACGGCTGGTTCGCCGTGTGCGGACCGACGGATGCGTTCGCGAAGGGCGTGTTCGCCGCGATCGGCGAGCCCGAACTGGCGCAGGATCCGAGGTTCGCGCTGCGCGACGACCGGGTCAGCAACTCCGACGACCTGCACGAGCGGATGTCGCAGTGGGCGTCGCACCGTTCGGTCGATGAGGCCGTGGCCGCCTTCGAAGCCCACGGCGTGCCGTGCGCGCCGGTGCGATCGCTCGCCGACGCCGTCCGCGATCCCCGGGTGCAGGAGCGCGGCGAGGTGGTGCGCATCCAGCATCCGGACTACGACGTCGACACCGAGCTGTGGGGAACGGGAGTGCCCATCACCTTCAGCCGCAGCCGCGTCGGGCTCGACCGTCCGGCGCACGCGCTCGGCGCCGACACCGACGATGTGCTGTCCGGACTCCTCGGCTACTCTCCCGAGCACATCGCCGACCTTTCCGCTGCGCGGATCGTATGAGCGCTGCGCTACGGACGCCGGTGATCGCGGTGGTGGGTCGCGACGTGCCGATCGAACTGATCGAGGCGCACGGAGCGATGGTGCGCCGGCTCGAGCTGCATCCGGGGTCCGACGTCGCGGAGGCGACGCAGATCCTCGGCACCGGCATGGATCCCGCGGCGATCGCCGTGCTCGCCGGGGTGCTCGAGACGGATGCTGCGCCGTTCGATGCGATCGTGCTGTGCAGCGACTCCGACGCCACCCAGCGACTCTTCTACGGGCTGCGCGAACTCGCCAGGATGAAGCCGGAGCGGGGCCTGCCGCCGATTCATCTCGTCGACATCGTGCACCTGCCGAGGGCATCATCGCTCGAGTACGCGCGCGAGGAGGTCGGTCTGCTCGCCGCCCGGCTCCAGGCGTGGACCGGGCGCACGCCGTCGGCGGCAGACCTCTCCCGCGCGGTGCGGGAGCGCGACCTGGCCCGGCTCCTGCTGGCGGACATGCGTCGCCGGGTCGACGGCGCCACCTTCTTCGCGTGGCGTTCCTCGGTCGACGAGATGCCCGCGGCGGTCGCCGTGGAGCGTCTGCGCGCCGCTCTCGCGGCCGAGCCCGACCCCCTCCCCGAGTCCGTGCCGGTGGCCCTGACCGGGAGCTCGCAGTACGGCCCCGAGGTGGTCGCGGCGATCGAGGCTTGCGGTGCCCGCGTCGTCGCCGATGATTGCGCAGGCGGATCGCTGGGGCTCGAGATCGGTGCGCGCGAGCCGTCGCTCGACGGGCTCTCCGAGAGGTACTGGCGCGACGGCGACTCCGCGCACCGGGGGTCCGCCCCCGAGCGGGCCGCGCGACTCGCGATCGCCGCCGAGCGGCAGGGGGCACGGGCGATCGTCTCGTACGCCCGTCGCCGCGACGACGCTGCAAGCTGGGAGGTGGCGGCAGTGCGATCTGCCACCTCCCTCCCCGTGATCGTGCTGCACGATCAGGACTACGGCCGCGTCGATCGGTCGCTCCTGATCGACGCGCTCGGTGAGAAGGGTGGGGCCCGTGTCTGACGATCGCCTGCGATCCGCGCGTGATGCGCTGCGCCACCAGCGGGAGTGGTTCGCCCGTATCTCCGCGGAGGCGGCGGCCGGCACTCCCGTTGCACTCGTGAATGCGGATGTGCCGCACGAGCTCTTCCGAGCACTCGACGTGCCCTACGTCGTGAACCAGTGGTGGTCGTCGGTGGCCGCGTCGCGCGGGGCGGCGCAGTCGGGGCTCGACGCCGTCGCACGAGCCGGCCTGCCGCGCGATTCGGAGCCGTACAACCTCATCGGGATGGGCAACGTGCTCAACGGCGACAGCGACGTCGTGCCCGGGTGGGGGTCGCTTCCTCGCCCCGCGCTCGTCGCGACGGACTACACCGGTGACGTCACCCGCAAGCTCTTCGAGGCGTGGCGCGATGTCGTCGGCGTGGAACTGTTCGCGTTCGAGAGCGTCGCGCAGACCGCGCCGGTCGACGAGTGGTGGCGGTTCATCGCCGACGACTGGGAGCGCGTCGTCGGGTCGCGCCGGATCGATCTGATGGTGGCGGAGCTGCACGAGCTGCGCGCGGTGCTCGAACGCGTCAGCGGCCGCTCCTACGACGAGGACCGCCTACGCGAGATGCTCGTGCTCGGCAACGAGCAGGCCGAGTGGAACCGCCGTACCCGTGATCTGATCGCGAGCGCGCGCCCTCTGCCGGTGCGGGTGAACGACACGATCCCCGCGGTGATGCTGCCGCAGTGGCATCGCGGCACCGAATGGGCGCGTGATGCCGCCCGCGCGCTGCACGACGAGATCGCCGAGCGGGTGGCCGACGGCTACGCCGTCGTGCCCGACGAACGCGCGCGCCTGATGTGGATCGGTCGGGGGCTGTGGTTCGACATGGACTTCTACCGCCACTTCGAGGAGCACTACGGCGCCGTCTTCGTATGGTCGATGTACCTGTCCATCGCCGCTGACGGCTACGCGAGACACGGCGGCGAGCCGTTGCGGGCACTCGCGTCGCGGTTCATCGGCTTCCACGAACGCCTGTACGTCGCGCCCGAGGCATCCGACTGGTACGTCGCACAGGCCCGTCAGCACGGCGTCGACGGTGTGGTGCACCTGGTCTCCGACGATCCGCGCGGCGGGTGGGCCATCACTGCGGCGCTGGAGAGGGCCGGCATCCCCGTGTTCGTCCTGCGCGCCGACAACGCCGATGAATCGACCTATGACGCCGAGGAGGTGCGCGCGCAGGTGGCCGAGTGGTTGCGGATGCTGCGCCCGACCGGCCCAACGTAGAATCTCGTGTGCCCTCCGATGCCCCCGACGACCGCCAGCCGAGCGGAATCGACCCCGCCGAACTCGCGGTCACGCTCGATGTGCTCGCGCGGATGGCCCGGATCGATCAGACGCATCCCGACTTCATCCAGGTGCGTCGGGCCACGGCCCACATGTTCAAGGCGGTCAAGAAGGAGCGTCGGCGCGAGATCCGCGAGGCGATCGCCGAGGCCGACCGCAGCGTGATCGCGGCGACCGCGACCGGAGCGCCCGATCGCATCGACGACGAGACCCGCGGCATCCCGATCAGCACCGCGACCACGGCCCCGACCGCGGGAACCCTGCTCAAGGCCCGCGGATGCTACATCTGTAAGCAGCCGTACACGCTGGTCGACGCGTTCTATCACCAGCTGTGCCCCGACTGCGCGGCGATGAGTCACGCCAAGCGCGATGCCCGCACCGACCTCACCGGGCGACGGGCGCTGCTCACCGGCGGCCGGGCGAAGATCGGCATGTACATCGCGCTGCGACTGCTCCGCGACGGTGCGCACACCACCATCACCACCCGGTTCCCGCGCGATGCGGTGCGGCGGTTCAGCAGCCTCCCCGACTCGGGCGACTGGCTCCACCGCCTCAAGATCGTCGGCATCGACCTCCGCGACCCCGCTCAGGTGATCGGGCTCGCCGATGATGTCGCCGCATCCGGCACCCTCGACATCCTCATCAACAACGCCACCCAGACGGTGCGTCGTTCGACCGGCGCCTACCAGCCGCTCGTCGACGCCGAGCTCGCGCCGCTCCCCGACGGACCGCTGCCCGAGCTGGTCACGTTCGGGCACACCAACGATCAGCACCCGCAGGCCCTCGAGCGCTCCGTCGCCGCGCACCCCGTGCTCGCCGCCGCGGCCTCGCGCGCCGACGAGCTCACCGAGCAGGCCATGGCGGCAGGATCCAGCTCGCTCGAACGGCTCGCGGCGGGCACCGCGATCGATGCCGGCGGCCTCGTGCCCGACCTGCACGACGTCAACTCGTGGACCCAGCGCGTCGACGAGGTCGACCCGCTCGAGATGCTCGAGGTGCAGCTCGCCAACACCACGGCCCCGTTCCTCTTGATCTCGAAGCTGCGCGCCTCGATGGCGGCGAGCCCCGCGGCCCGCACCTACATCGTCAACGTCAGCGCCATGGAGGGCGTGTTCGGCCGCGGCTACAAGGGTCCCGGCCACCCGCACACCAACATGGCCAAGGCCGCTGTGAACATGCTCACCCGCACGAGCGCGCGCGAGATGTTCGAGACCGACGGCATCCTCATGACGAGCGTCGACACCGGGTGGATCACCGACGAGCGACCCCACCCGACCAAGGTGCGGCTCGCCGAGGAGGGTTTCCACGCCCCGCTCGACCTCGTCGACGGTGCTGCGCGGGTCTACGACCCGATCGTGCGCGGTGAAGCCGGCGAAGACCTCTTCGGCGTCTTCCTCAAGGACTACGCGCCCGGCTCGTGGTGAGGCTGCCTGCCCCGGGCAACCGGGTGGTGGTGCGCTACCTGCTCCCGACCGGGCAGGCCACCGACGCGCTCGGCGAACTGCTCAGCGCAGACGCCGACACCGTGGTCGTCGACGGCAAGCGCGGCGTCGAGCGGATCGCGGTCTCCGACATCATCGCGGCCAAGCCCGTTCCGCCGCCGCCCGCACCGCGCCCGCGCTGAGGGGTCAGCGCGCGGCCCGCTCCACGAGCCGGGTGATCTCCTTCTCCACGGCCGGCGACCAGCCCGCCACCGCGAACGACGTAGGCCAGAAGTCGCCGTCGTCGAGCGCCGCCGTCTCCTGGAAGCCGAGGGTCGAATAGCGGGTCTTGAACTTCGACTTGTCCTGGAAGAACAGCACGACCTTGCCGTCCTTCGCCCAGCCGGGCGAGCCGTAGAAGGTCTTCGGGGCAAGACCCGGAGCGACCGCGCGCACGATCTCGTGCAGGCGCAGAGCGATCTCACGATCCTCGTCGGCCATCTTGTCGATCGCCGCCAGCACGGCCTTCTCGGCGTCCTCGCCCTTCTTCGCGGCTTTCAGCTCGCGCGCGTGCTCTCGCATCGCGGCGCGCTCCTCGGGCGTGAACCCCGACTTCGTCGATTCGGCCATGACGATCTTCTCCCCGGATGGATGGTGATGTGGGACTCAGGGTAGGGCGCAGCATCCGCCCGTGCTTCTCGATTCGTGATCGACGGATGGCAGGCATCGGTCGGCATCTGGCCGAGGCGCGGTCAGCGAGCGCCGACACGGAGCCCTAGCGTGGGCATCATGCCCGAGAACACCCGCCGCATCGTCGACCTGAGCCACCCCATCCGAGCCGGGCTCGTGACCTACCCCGGGCTGCCCGCGCCGGTGATCACCCCCCACATGACGCACGAGGGCTCCCGCGGGAAGTACGCGCCCGGCACCGAGTTCGCCATGGACATCGTCACGATGATCGGAAACACGGGCACCTACCTCGATTCGCCCTATCACCGCTATTCCTCCGGCCCCGACCTGGCCGGCCTCGACCTCGCCACCCTCGTGGGCCTGCGGGCCGAGGTGTTCCACCTCGAGGACGCCTGGGACGCGCAGAACCGCGGCATCGGGGTCGCCGCGCTGGCAGACCGCGATGTGCGGGATGCGGCGGTGCTGCTCCACACCGGGTGGGACCGCCTCTTCGGCACGCCCGACTACGCCGCCGGGTCGCCCTTCCTCACCGCGGACGCGACGAGATGGCTGATCGAGCAGGGCGCCGCCCTCGTCGGCATCGACGCCCTCAACATCGACGACACGGAGTCGGGCGGCGAGCGACCGGCCCACACCCTGTTGCTCGGCGCGGGCATCCACGTGGTGGAGCACCTGACCCGCCTGGGCGACGTGCCCGAGCAGGGCGCGCGCTTCACGGCGGCGCCCCCGGCGTTCGAAGGGTTCGGCACGTTCCCGGTGCGCGCGTTCGCCGAGATCGGGTCGTAGCGCTTCGACGTCGACGGACCTCCCGACGTCGCGATGGCGCGCAGACGTAGACTGGGGGTATTCTCTCCGCCTCTCCTGGATCTGCCGTGACCCCTGCCGCATCCGCCCGCACGCTCGACGTGCGGCATCTTCAGCTCGCCCGCGCCGCCTTCGCGGCGATCGCGGCGATCATGGTGACCTTCTCGCCGGATCACTCGTCGGCGGTAGGCCTCGCGGTGTTCAGCGGTTTCGCGATCGCCACGGGAATCGTGTTCGCCGTCGCGGCGTGGCTCGTCTTCCCCGCCGGGCAGCGGGGTGCGTCGGTACTGCTGGCCGTGCTCACCCTGCTCGCCGGGCTCGTCGCGAGCATCGGCCCGTGGCGCAGCACCGCCACCTTCTTCGCGGTCGTGATCTCGTGGGCGCTCGTCACCGGCATCGTCGAGGCGGTCGTGGCCTACCGAGGGCGAGCGGATGCTGCGCGCTCCGCCTCGCGCGACGGTCTGACGATCGGCGTGCTCACCATCGTGCTCGGGCTCGCCCTGCTGCTCGTGCAGCCCGGGTACGCCCTCGACTACTACATCGAAGACGCCGGGCGATCGTTCACCCTGACGGGAATCACGATCGCGGTGGGCATTTTCGGCGGATACGCCGCGATCGTCGCGGTGTTCCTCGGCATCGCGGGGTTCTCACCTCGCCGGGCGCCCGCCCCGAGCCCGGCCGATAGGAGCATCCCGTGACCGACCGCCCCACCCGTCGCGACCTCATGAAGCCCGTGCAGCTGCTCGGACTCGCGTTCGTCTGCGCCCTCTTCGCCGGCATCGTGACGCTCGTGTCGATGGGCTTCTTCCAGTCGAAGCCGGGCGATCAGATCGAACGCGCTCTCGTCATCGCGGCCATCGCCGCGGGAGTGACGTTCATCGTGGTGCTCGTCGTCGTGGCGCTGCTGCTGCTCGCGGTCGACCCCGCTCAGGTCGGCAAGACTCTCGATCGTCCTGTGCTGCTCCCGCCCGAAGACGAGAACTCCTCGCCCGCGTCCGACGCGCCGGAGGGCGACAAGCCCCGCGCCTGACCGCGAAACCGCGTCAGCGCGTCGAGACCCGGTCGTCATGCCGAGGTCTCGCCGCGGGGCTCGCGGTCAGCGTCGGAGCGTCAGAGCCGGTCCACCGTCGAAGAGGCCAGGCCCGTGTAGGTCGCGGGGGTGAGGTCGAGCAGGCGCGCCTTGGCGGCGTCGCCGATGTCGAGGCCGCGCACGAAGTCCGCGAGATCCGCCGCGCCGACGCGACGCCCGCGGGTGAGATCCTTCAGCAGCGCGTACGGGTCGGTGATCTGCGAGCGGCCGGCGGCGATCTCGGCGCGGACGACCGTCTGGATCGCTTCGGCGAGCACCTCCCAGTTGGAGTCGAGGTCGGCCAGCAGCACGTCGGGCGCGAGCGAGATCTCGCCGAGCCCGCGCTGGAGGTTGTCGAGCGCGAGAAGGGAGTGGCCGAAGGCGACGCCGATGTTGCGCTGCGTGGTCGAGTCGGTGAGGTCGCGCTGGAGGCGCGAGGTCACGAGCGTCTGCGCGAGGGTCGCGAAGAGCCCACCGGCGATCTCGAGGTTGGCCTCGGCGTTCTCGAAACGGATCGGGTTGATCTTGTGCGGCATCGTCGACGAGCCGGTCGCCCCGGCGACGGGGATCTGCGTGAAGTAGCCGAGCGAGATGTAGGTCCACACGTCGGTCGCGAGGTTGTGGAGGATGCCGCCGGCGTGCCGCGCGCGGTCGTAGAGCTCCACCTGCCAGTCGTGCGACTCGATCTGGGTCGTCACCGGGTTGGCCGAGATGCCGAGTGACTCGATGAACGCCGTGGTCAGCTCGGGCCAGTCGACGGCGGGGTCGGCGGCCACGTGGGCCGACCAGGTGCCGGTCGCACCGGAGAACTTCGCCAGGTAGTCGGATGCTTCGATCTGACGTGCGATGCGACGCAACCGCCACGCGAACACGCCGATCTCCTTGCCCATCGTGGTGGGGGTGGCGGGCTGTCCGTGCGTGCGCGCGAGCATCGGTGCGTCGCGGTGGGCGGCGGCCATCGCCGTCAGCGTGTCGATGACGGCGTAGAGCTTCGGGAGCCACACGCGGGTGACCGCGCGCTGCACCGTGAGGGCGTACGACGCGGAGTTGATGTCTTCGCTGGTGCAGGCGAAGTGCGTGAGCTCGGCGATGGCGTCGAGCCCCAGCGTCGCGAGACGGTCGCGCACGAGGTACTCGACGGCCTTCACGTCGTGGCGGGTGACGGCCTCGCGCTCGGCGAGCCAGTCGATGTCGTTCTGGCCGAAGTCGACGTAGAGCGCCCGCAGACGGGTCTTGTCGGCCTCGGAGAGCGGCGAGGTGCCGAAGAGCGAGCGGTCGGTCAGGGCGATCAACCACTCGACCTCGACCTCGACGCGCGCGCGGTTCAGGCCGGCCTCGGAGAGGTAGTCGGCGAGGGGGGCGACGGTCTTCTGGTAGCGGCCGTCGAGGGGGCTCAGCGGCTGTGGGGGCAGGGAAGTCACGAGAGGCTCCGAAAAGTTCGAGCGAGCAGAGGGGCGGGCGATGGAGCGGTCGGGCGTTCAGACCGCGGAACGGATCGCGGGTTCGAGCTGGCGGAAGAGGGCTCGGCTCGCGCCCTCGATCATACCGAGCACCTCATCGAACATCGCGGGGCCCGCGTAGTAGGGGTCGGGCACGTCGGTCGTCTTCGCGGCCGGGTCGAACGTCATGAGCAGGGACACCTTCCCGGCCTCCGACTCGTCGTGCGCCCAGCCGCGGAGGATGCGCTCGTGCGTGTGGTCGAGGGCGACCACGAGATCATTGTCGGCGAAGTCCGCGGCGGTGAACTGCCGGGCGCGGTGGCGGGCTCCGTCGTACCCTCGCCGCTGGAGCGCCTCGATCGTACGGTGGTCGGCCCGTTCGCCCACGTGCCAGTCGCCGGTGCCCGCGCTGGTGGAGACGATGCGATCGCCGAGACCGGCGGACTCCGCCAGATCGCGGAAGACCTCGGCTGCCATGGGCGAGCGGCAGATGTTGCCGCTGCACACGAAGACGACGCGGAAGGTCTGGGCGTCTCGGGCACTCACCCCTCCATTCTGGTGCGCACGTCGCCTCCTGCACAGGCGGCCTTCCCGCATGAGCCCTCCCGATAGCGCTGGCCCCGGGCGGGCGCGACGGCGCGACGCGCCACCCTGAACGGATGTTCATCGATGTGACGCTCTCCGCCGGCACCGCTCGATCCCTCGAGGCTCTGGAGGAGGCGGAAGGCCTCCTGCACGACCTGCACGGACGGCTCGGCGACCTGGGCGCACGCGTGGCCCCGGTCGTCGCCGAGGCGGATTGGCGTGCGCCGTCGGCACGGGCGTGCCACGAACGCCTCGAGCGGTGGCGGGAGTCGTTGGCTACCGCCCAAGGGCGCGTCGACGACCTCGCCGACTCCGTCGCGCGTGCGCGCGCCGATCTCCAGGCCCGTGCCGCGGCTGCGCTCCCATGACCGAGGTCACGATCCGAAGCGGCGCGCTCGTCGAGGTCGACTCCGAGTCGGTGCACCGGCTGTCGACGCGGCTGCGGGCGCTCGCCGGTGACCTGGATGAGGCCATCGCCCAGATGGATGCGGCGGTCCGCCTCATCGCGCAGGGCCAGCCGTCGACGTTCGCCGCCGTGCTCGATGCGACCGTTCTGCACGCCGTGCTCCAACGGGCACGTCAGGAGGGTGAGGAGATCGCCACGAGCGCGGCCTCGGCGGCGGCACTCTACGAGGCGATGGAGCTGCGCATCGAACGCGTCGCCGCCGCTGCGGCCGGTGACACCGCGCGGGTCGGGGTCGTCGATGCCCGCATCGCGAGGCTGTGGGCGCAGGAGCCCTCTGCGGTGGCCGCCGCCGACCTCGCTCTCGAGAATCGACCGCCGGCGCACGTCGACCTCTCCGGCCAGGCGTTCTTCGGCATGCAGGGTCTCGGGCCGATGAACCCGTGGCTGGCCGTTCCCACCGTCTACGGCGTGGTCGACGCCGTGGGCCTGGGCGTCATCCCGAGCGGATCCCGCCTGTCCGGCCCAGCGGCTGTGCCGGTGCGCGTCGCGCCGACCGGGCAGGTCGCGGCGGTGCCCCCGTCGTCGCTCGCCGACGCTGCGTCCCGCATCCCCTCCACGGGTGCGGCGCAGATGAGGGTGGAGCGGTACGCGATGCCCGACGGCACCCGGCAGTTCGCGGTGTACGTCGCGGGCACACGCCCGGGAGGGGCGGGCGAGCCCTTCGACAACCGTTCGAATCTCGAGCTCTACACGGGACGGCGGAGCGCCTCGTACGCCTCCGTCACGGCTGCGCTCGACGACGCGGGGGTGCGAGACGGCGACGTCGTGCACGCGTTCGGACACTCGCAGGGGGCCATGGTGCTCGAACGGCTCGCGCTCGAGGGCGACTACGACACCCGCACGCTCCTGTCGTTCGGCTCGCCGGTGCAGGCCGACGTCGGCACCGACACCCTCGGCGTCAGCGTGCGTCACACCGACGACCCGGTCTCGGCCCTGCAGTCGGGTGGGCACGCTGCCGGGGTGGGCGCGCCGGGGAGCTTCGTCGTCGAGCGCCTCGCCGATCCGGCGACGGGGCTTCACGACCTGCGATTGCCCGCCCATGCCCTGGCGTCGTACACGGAGACCGCCGCTCTCATCGACGCATCCACCGATCCCCGGGCAGCCGCTGTGCGCGACGTCTTCACCTCTCTGGGCCGGGCCGAGCTCGTCGAGGCGACCGAATACGTCGCCGAGCGGGTCAGTCCCGGCGCTCCCGCGGGCGCGGACGCAGGATGAGGCCGGCGATCCAGTTGATGATGCCGATGACGAGCGCTGCCAGCACGGTCAGCCAGAACCCGTCGACCCGCAGGCCCCAGTTCCAGAAGCCGGTGATCCACGCGGTGAGCCACAGCAGGAACCCGTTGATGACGAAAGAGATGAGGCCGAGAGTCAGGATGTAGAGAGGGATCGCCAGCACCTTGACGATGGTGCCGATCACCGAGTTGACGATCGCGAAGATCGCACCGACCACGAGCAGCGTGAGGGCCACCTGGAACCACTCGCCGGGAGCGAACGGCACGAGCACCACCCCCAGGGCGGGCAGCAATGTCACGATCCAGATCGCGAACGCGTTGACGAGGACGCGGACGAAGAATCCCATGGGATCGAGTGTGGCACGCGAACGCTCCGGCACGAAGGATCAGAGGTCGGCCGTGTGACGTCGTATCCGTTCCGCCAGGTCGTCGAGTTCGATCCGGCTCTGGGCGACATCGAGCACGAGGTCGAAGGCCTCATCGTTGGTGAACGTGACTCGACGCCCGTTGATCCTCAGGAACGCGAAGGTGAGATAGAGCGAAAGCCTCTTGTTGCCGTCGAAGAGAGGATGATTCTGCGCCAGCGAGCTGAAGAGAGCGGCAGCCTTCGCCTCGAGGGTGGGATACGCATCCACGCCGAACATGCTCGCGCCCGGTCGCGCGATCGCCGAGAACAGCAGACCCCTGTCGCGGACGTGGAGGCCGAGATGATCGACGACGGCGATGGCCTGCTCCGGCTCGAGGTACTCGGTCACGCGTCTTCGAGGCGGCGGATGGCCTCGGCGTAGTCGTGTCCGATGTCGTCGACGGCTGCGAGAACCCGCTCGGTCTTGCTCGACTCCGCGACGAATCTGCTCGTCGCATCGATGAGCAGCGCGTGCTTGGAGGTGTGGCGTGCCGCGGCGAGCTTCTCCAGGGCGGCGTCGAGCTCGGGAGGAAGGCGAACGGTCATGGCCATACCAGAATGGTACTACCGCCCTCGCGGAG
>Ga0247732_10000339_pt1 | contig 24730 bp, 19 predicted proteins | sample UWRJL163409C2_FD_180940 | JGI IMG/M metagenome (GOLD analysis project Ga0247732, IMG submission 180940) | Plant litter microbial communities from Arlington Agricultural Research Station in Wisconsin, United States - UWRJ-L163-409C-2 | ecosystem: Environmental > Terrestrial > Plant litter >...
ACCCCGTGCCCCTCGACCCGCCCGTGGTGCGCCCCAGCGTGCGGGCACTGTGGGATCGCGCAGCCGCCGACCTGGAGGCCCTCGGCGCCGAGGTCGTCACGGTCGACTTTCCCGTGGTGTCGAACTACGAGGAGGACCGCCCCGGAGCGCAGGGGCTCGCCGATCGAGGACTCGTGCCGGCGAACTGGCGCGCCCTCGAAGGCGGCCCGATCACGGCGATGGCACTCGACGCGTTCCTGCGCGAGAACGACGACCCGACGCTGAACAGCTGGGCCGACGTCGACGGCGACACCGTTTTCCCCGCCCGGGATGCTCCGGTGCCGGTGTGGATCACCCGCGCACGGGGCGGCTTCGACTGGCAGCGCCTGGCCGAGCTCGTGAAGCAGGGCCTGCCCGCGAGCTACGACGAGGTGCCCGGCCTCGATCACCTGCTGCGTGGGCTCGAGAGGGCGCGCAGGCAGGACTTCGAGGAGTGGATGACGCAGCAGCAGCTCGACTTCGTGGTCTTCCCCGCTGCGGGCGATGTGGGCAGGGACGACCTGTTCAGCCGGCCCGAGAGCCTCGAGGCGGCGTCGCGCAACGGCGTCGTCTACTCCAACGGAAACCGCGTCATCCGGCACCTGGGCATCCCCACCGTGACCGTTCCCATGGGATTCATGTCAGACATCCAGATGCCCGTCGGGCTCACCTTCGCGGGCGCCGCCTACAGCGACGATGCGCTGCTCGACTACGCGTCGGCGTACGAGCAGGCGACGCGCCGGCGGCAGGCCGCGTTCCTGACTCCGACGCTGCCGAGCAACCAGATCGACGTCGGTGCGAGCGCGGTGCCGGATGCCGCGGCGGCCGTCACCCCGGATGTGTCGGTCGAGGCGCGGGGCCGGTCGTGGCAGGTGGAGGTTCGCATGGGCGACGCCGAGAACGGAGCGCGAGTGTGGGCCGACGGCCACATCCTGCGACCCGTGCCGGACCAGCCGGGCGTCTATCGAGGTGCCGTGTCGCTGTCGCGGCCGCGTCTGACCGACGAGCTGATGATCGTCACTCAGACCGGGCGTTCGGCAGCCTCACTTGCCTTCGTGCCGCTGCCCGCGCGCGAGTCCTGACCCGGCGCGGGGGCTACAACGCAGGAAAAACCGAGCCGTCGCGGCCGAAAACGGCGTTAGAGCCCGGTTTTTCCTGAGTTGGAGCGGCAGGACTACTCGACCGGCGCGGTGCGCGTGCGGGCGCGGCGCAGGTAGAGGGCGCAGGCCGCCGCGGTGAGCACGGCGACCGCGGCCCAGAAGAGGGCGAGGTTCAGCCCGTAGTCGAGCGGAAGGATCGTAGGGTTCTTCGAGCCGATCGACTTCTTGTAGATCTCGGGCAGCACCAGCATGCTCATGATCGCCCCCACGACCACGCCGCCCTGGATGATCGCCAGCACGGCGTAGGGGATGCGGCGACCCGCGCGGCGCATCCAGACATCGACCAGCAGCAGCACCGGCGACAGGATGCCGTCGTGCACGATGATCGCGGCGCCGATCCACACGATGACGCCGAGGATCTGATCGGGGCGCTCCTTCTGCACCAGGATCACCGCACCCGCGAAGAGGCCGGCCAGGCCGATCACGATCAGGGCGATGCGAACGATGGTCATGCGTGCGGGCTTCATGCCTCGACCTCCAGGCTGCTGAGCCACTTTGTCTGCAGCACGCCGGGTCGGCCCGGTGCGATCATGCGGGCGGGGTAGCCGTGGTCGATGTCGAGGGTCTCGCCGTTGACCTCGAGCGCCACGAGGGTCGACGCGTCGAAGGCGTACTCCGGGCCCATCTGGGTGACCCGGTAGCCGCCCTTCTTCTCGAGGCTGGTGAGCTTGAGGCCCTGCGAGGTGTCCGCCCCGACCCGGTCGAGCAGGTCGCGCAGGCGAACGCCCTTCCAGGTGGCCATCTGGCTCCAGCCCTCGACGCACGAGATGGGCAGGTCGACGGTGGTCTGCGGAAGGGCGAGCAACTCGGCCCGCGACATCGAGATCGTGCGCGACCCGTTGGCGATCGTCAGGTTCCAATCGGGCGCGACGGCGGTGTCGAGAACCTGCGCCGCCTTCGCCGTGCGGTTCACCGGCAGTCCGGCGGGGCCGGTTCCCTTGACCCGCGGCGCGAAGATGTTGAACGGGCTGAGCGCAGCGAACGACTGGCCTGCCGTGAGCGCCACGACGGTCGCGGTCGAGACTCCGACGGCGGTCACGAAGCCGCGTCGGCTGACCGCGGGCTCGGCGGCGGGCGAGCCGTCGATCCAGCGGAAGACGCGGCCGGTGACGCCGCCGACCGGCGCGACCACGGCATCCGGGGTCTCGTCGGCCGCCGTCTCGCCGCGCAGCTCTCGAGTGCCCTCGGAGTTGCGGGTCCAGAAGCGGGCGATCATGGGCAGCTTCACCGCGATGTGGATGGCCAGGGAGCCGATGACAACGAACGAGAGCGCCCAGTGCACCTGCCGGAAACCGAAGTTCCAGGGGTACCACTGGTAGGTGTTGAGCAGGCCGATGGTGATCTGCACGAGGGATGCGCCGACGAACAGGGCGATCGACGCGCGCTCGAGCAGATGCAGTGGGCCCTTCACCGGAGGCGTCTGGAACAGCTGCGGATAGATCGTGTAGAGCTTGCCGAGAATAAGGGGGAAGCAGGCGATTCCGGCGGTGATGTGGATGCCCTGGGTCACCTGATACAGCTGGGCCGGCACGGTCGAGAACCGCATCCACGGCTCGGGCTCTTGCAGGAAGTGGCTGTAGAGGCCGGTGCCGAAGCAGAGCAGGAACGCGATGGCGAGGAGACGGCCGATGACGACGGCCATGCGCGGATTGCGCGGGGGCGCGGCGAGAGCCTGCTGCGTCAGTGCGAGAAGGCGTCTCACGGTGTCACCCTAGGCCCGTCGACATCTCAGGCCCGTCGATCGAGCAGCGGTTCGCGCACGCCGGCGCGGAGGCTGACCCGGTCGAACACCTCGGCGAAACGGCCGTCCGGGGCGATCGCCGCCACCTCGCGGGCGTCGTCGATGGAGTCGACGTCGTTGATCTCGGCGAGCAGCTTCACGCGGAGGTCGGCCTCGAGCAGGCGCTCCAGCTGGTCGCGGCCCGTCTCGGCCTCCGACATCGCCACACCGCGAATGAGGTCGCCGTTGGGTTCGCGCATGCCGAGTGCCCAGAACCCGCCGTCGCTGGCGAAGCCGAACCAGGCGTCGATGTCGTCGTGCCAGCGGCTGACCGCGGGCTCGAGCAGGGCGCGGCTCACCTGAGGCGTGTCCATGCCGATCATGAGCAGGGGCCCGTCGACTGAGTCGAAGAGATAGCCGAGTCGCTCGTCGAGCGTTCCCTGGTTCTGCTGCAGGATCTCGAAACCGTCGGCTTCTGCGGGCGGGTTGCTGCCGTCGAAGAAAAGGATGCGCCGGTCGGCCGGCACGCTGCGCACCACGTCGAGCGTGTCACCGAGGCTCGCCGCCGCGATCTCCGCAGCCTCCTCGAGGGAGAAGGGCGGGTGCAGGCGCGTCTTCACGCGTCCGGGAATGCACTCCTTGGCGATGACGGCGATGGTGAGCATGGGCGGAGTCTCCTGAACTCGAGATGTACTGCGAGTGATCGACTCGTTGTCGTCACTCTATGTACTTCGTCACGCCGACCCGATCGGATTCCTTTCAGGTTCGAACTGCTGTATGGCGGGTCCGTCAGCGCACCTCGCGCAGCAGCTTCGACATGTCCTTGATCGCGATGTAGGTGCCGCGGATCGTTCCGGTGACCTTCGAGCGGCCGACCCGCGGGCTGTAGGGCGTGTCGAGTTCTTCGATGCGCCAGCCGGCAGCGGATGCCTTCAGCAGCATCTCGAGGGGATAGCCGCTTCGGCGATCCTGCAGGTCGAGCGACAGCAGGCCCTCGCGGTTCGCGGCGCGCATGGGGCCGAGGTCGCGGATGGCGATGTGTGCGCGGCGTTTGATGAGGAACGAGAGTGCGCGGTTGGCGAAGCGGGCGTGCACCGGCCAGGCCCCCCGGGTGGTCGGCACTCTTCGACCGAGGATCAGCTCGGCGCGACCGTCGGTGATGCGCTCGACGAGTACCGGCAGGATCGAGGGATCCATCGATGCGTCCGCGTCGCAGAACGCCACGATCGGCGCCGTCGCGGCGAGCAGCCCGGTGTGGGCCGCCGCGCCGAAGCCGCGCCGGGACTCGGCGACCACCGTCGCGCCGGCCGCCCGCGCGATCTCGGCCGAGGCATCCGTCGAGCCGTTGTCGACCACGATCGCACGGTAGCCCTTGGGCAGGCGCGACAGCACCCAGGGCAGCGCCTCGGCCTCGTTCAGGCAGGGCAGCACGACATCGACGAGAGCGATGGATGCCTGCGGCTCGTCGGCCGCGGAGGTGTCTGTCACGAGCCGGCCGAGCGCAGTGGGGCCGAGGCGAACTCAGCCATTCCGGCGTCGAAGTCGACGGCGGCGCGCCAGCCGAGCTCGCGGGAGATTTTCTCGCTCGACGCCGTGATGTGGCGCACGTCGCCCAGGCGGAACTCGCCTGTGACGACGGGCTCGGCGCCGTTCGAGGCGCGGGCGATCGCGGCGGCCATGTCGCCGATGGTGTGCACGACGCCGCTGCCCACATTGAAGGCGCGAAAGGTCGACGCCGACTCGGGGGCCGCAGTCGCGTCGAGGGCCGCAAGGTTCGCCGCCGCCACGTCGCTCACGTGCACGAAGTCGCGACGCTGGGCGCCGTCTTCGAAGACGCGGGGGGCCTCGCCGCGAGCGAGCGCCGAGCGGAACAGGGATGCGACTCCGGCATAGGGAGTGTTCTGCGGCATGCCCGGCCCGTAGACGTTGTGGTAGCGCAGGCCGATGGCCCGTCCGCCGGCGGAGCGTGCCCACGAGGTGGCGAGGTACTCCTGGCCGAGCTTCGACGAGGCGTAGACGTTGCGCGGGTCGAGCGGGGCGTCCTCGGTGATGAGCCCGGGCAGCAGGGCCTCGCCCGTGGCAGGGTCGAGCGGCTCGAAGCGGCCGGCCTCGAGGTCGGCGACCGTGCGGGCGGGAGGACGCACGGCCTCGCCGGCCGCGTTGCGGTAGTCGCCCTCGCCGTAGACCACCATCGACGACGCCACCACGAAGCGGTCGATGCCCGCCCGGGTCATGCCGGCGAGCAGCACCGCGGTGCCCAACTCGTTCGACGAGACGTAGTCGGGGGCGTCGTAGAAGTCGACTCCGAGTCCGACCTTGCCGGCCTGGTGGCAGACGGCGTCGATGCCGTCGAGCGCACGCGCCACGGTCTCGTCGTCGCGAACGTCGCCGAGCACGAACTCCGCGCGGGGCTCGAGCTGCGGGGCCGTCTCGTGCACGTCGGCCCGCAGCGAATCGAGCACGCGCACCGACCATCCGGCATCCAGGGCCTGGCGCACGATCTCGCTGCCGATGAAGCCGGCGCCGCCGGTGACGAGCAGATGCGGCATGTGAAGACCCTCCAGGATGTGGATGATCAGCCTAACCGCCGGTGCGCATCCACGCGGTTCCGCGGGCGCGCAGGCCCAGGGTGAGGGCCCGGGCGCTCATGTAGCCGAGGCCGAAGGCGAGCCACAGCCACACGAGGCCGGGCGTGCCGTCGGGACCGACGAGGGCGACGAGCAGCAGGAGCGGCGCGTAGATCACCACGGTCGCGAGCCCGGCCAGGGCGAGGTAGCGCGCGTCTCCGGCGCCGATGAGCACCCCGTCGAGAACGAAGACGTAGCCCGCAAGGGGAACCCCGATCGCCATCACCAGCACGACCACGAGCAGCGCCTGCTGCACGTCGCGGCTCGAGGAGAAGACCGGGCCGAGCACGGGCGAGAGCGCGGCGAGCCCCAGCCCGAGCACGACGCCCGCGCCGATTCCCCACCGCACGAGCCGGCGCATCACGCCCCGCACGCGCGGCGCATCCTCGGCCCCGAGGCCGTGGCCGACCAGCGCCTGCCCCGCGATCGCGAGGGCGTCGAGGATGAAGGCCAGCGTGAAGAACAGGGTCGACGCGATCTGGAAGGTCGCGAGCTCGACGACCCCGAGATCGGATGCGACGACCACCGTCGCGAGCAGGGCCGCGCGCAGGCTCGCCGTGCGCACAAACAGCCAGCCGCCGGATGCCGCGGCGCCGGTCACGCCCGCCAGCCCGGGCCGCAGACTGACGCCGTCGCGCCGGGATGCCCGCACCGCGATCACGAGATACACGGCGGCCATCGCCCACTGGGCCACGACGGTGCCCGCCGCGGAGCCCGCGATCCCCGCGCCGAAGCCGTAGATGAAGAGCGCGTTGAGGCCGGCGTTCGCAGCGAAACCGCAGACGGCGACGATGAGCGGCGTCTTCGTGTCCTGCAGTCCGCGCAGTAGACCGGTGGCCGCGATCACGAGCAGCATCGCGGGGAGTCCGGCGAGCGACACCGTGAGGTAGATCACGGCCTGCTCCTCGACGGCGGCCGTCGCGCCGAAGAGTTGAACGAGGGGGCGCGCCGCGACGATTCCGACAAGCACGAGCGCGACGCCGAGCAGCAGCGCCAGCCACAGACCGTCGATGCCGGCCCGGATCGCACCCGGCCTGTCGCCGGCGCCGAGCCTGCGCGCGACGGTCGGTGTGGTGGCGTAGGCGAGAAAGATCAGCAGCCCGATCGCGGTCTGCAGCAGGGCGCTCGCGATGCTCAGGCCGGCGAGCGGTGTCTCGCCGAGGTGCCCGACGAGGGCGGTGTCGGTGAGCAAAAAGAGGGGCTCGGCGACCAGTGCTCCGAGGGCGGGGACGGCGAGGCGCAGAATGTCCCGATCCAGTGCCTTCACCCTGCGAGCCTAGTCACGGTCGTGGCCTTCAGCTTAGGTATCACCCCTGATACCATTGACGTATGCCTATGACCCTGCGCCTCTCCGACGACGAAGCCAACGCACTCCGCCGGCGCGCCGAATTCGAGTCCCGCTCGATGCAAGACGTCGCCAAGCAGGCGGTGCGGGAGTACGTGGAGAACCATAGCCGCCGTGATCTGCTCGAGAGCGTGCTCGATGCAGAGCTGCCGCGCTACGCCGAGGCCCTCGAGCGCCTCGGGCAGTGATCTATCTCCGCTATGACGAGCTGCTCTACATTACAGAGCGGGCGATCGCACCCGACGTCGTCGTGCGAGACCACGGCCTCCTCGAGTCGGCCCTGGCTCGGCCGCAGGCCAGCGTGTTCGGACGAGACGCCTACCCCACTCTGATGCTCAAGGCGGCGGCGCTCACGCATTCTCTCGTGCGCAATCACGGGCTGGTCGATGGAAACAAGCGCCTCGGGCTGTCAGGCCTGATCGCGTTCCTCGGTCTGAACGGAATGCGCCTGACATGGACGAACGACGAGGCGTATGAGTTCATCGTGAAGATCGCATCGGGAGCTCTCGAGGAAGTCAGCGAGATCGCCGAGAGAATCGAGCGCAGCAGCACTCGTCGCTAGGCTTGCGGCATGACGACTTCCGGCATCGACTCGACCGAACTCGACCCCACGATCCGTCCGCAGGACGACCTGTTCAGGCACGTCAACGGAAAGTGGATCGCCCGCACCGTCATCCCCGACGACCGCGCCCGCGACGGCTCGTTCTACCAGCTGCACGAAGAGGCCGAGAAGGCCGTGCGCGACATCATCATCGAGGCGCAGGATGCCGTGCCGGGCAGCGAGGAGCGCAGGTTCGGCGACCTCTACGCCAGCTTCCTCGACGAGGAGCGCGTCGAAGAGCTGGGTGCCACCCCGATCGAGCCGCAGCTCGCCGAGGCCGCCCGCGTCTCGAGCGTGCACGAGTTGCTCGAGACGGCCGCTCGTCTCGAGCGACAGGGCGTGGGCGGCTTCTTCCGCCTGTTCGTCGACAATGATCCGGGCAACCCCGAGCGCTACCTCGTGTTCCTCGAGCAGGGCGGAATCTCGCTGCCCGACGAGAGCTACTACCGCGACGAGAAGTTCGCCGAGATCCGCGCCGCCTACCTGGGGCACATCGAGCGGATGCTCGCGCTGGCTGGGCTCTCCGACCCGGCGGCCCGTGCGCAGCGCGTCTTCGACCTCGAGACCGCGATCGCCGCCACGCACTGGGACAATGTGCGCACCCGCGACGCCCAGGCCACCTACAACCTCGTGTCGTGGAGCGACTTCACCGCGTCGGCGCCGACCGTCGATCTCGACCTCTGGCGCAGCGCTCTCGGCGCTCCGGAGGGCGTGTTCGACGAACTCGTCGTGCGCGAGCCCTCCTTCGTGTCGGGCCTCGCGTCGCTTCTGACCGAGGACAGGCTCGATGAGTGGCGCGACTGGCTCTCGTGGCAGGTCGTGCACGGCGCCGCGGCCTACCTGCCGGCCGTGTTCGTGAACGAGAACTTCGACTTCTACGGTCGCACCCTCACCGGAACGCCCAGCATGCGGGCGCGCTGGAAGCGCGGCGTCTCCCTCGTCGAGGGCGCCATGGGCGAGGCCGTCGGCCGCATCTATGTCGACCGTCACTTCCCGCCGACGGCCAAGGCGGCCATGGATGTGCTGGTCGCCAATCTCATCGAGGCCTACCGGGCATCCATCACCGACCTCGAGTGGATGACGCCCGCCACGCGCGAACGGGCCCTCGACAAGCTCGACAAGTTCACGCCCAAGATCGGGTTCCCCGTGAAGTGGAGGGACTATTCCACTCTGGCGATCGACGCGAAGGACCTGGTCGGCAACATCCGCGCCACGAGCGAGTTCGAGTTCCAGCGCGAACTCGGCAAGATCGGCAAGCCGCTCGACCGCGACGAGTGGTTCATGACGCCGCAGACCATCAATGCCTACTACAACCCCGGCTTCAACGAGATCGTCTTCCCGGCGGCCATCCTGCAGTACCCCTTCTTCGATGAGAGCCGGGATGCCGCGGCGAACTACGGCGCGATCGGCGCGGTCATCGGCCACGAGATCGGGCACGGATTCGACGACCAGGGCTCGCGCTTCGACGGCGACGGCCGACTCACCGACTGGTGGACCGAGGCCGATCGCGAGGCGTTCGAGAAGCGCACCTCGTCGCTGATCGACCAGTACAACGCGCTCGCTCCCGCGCAGGTTCCCGACCAGCACGTGAATGGCGCCCTCACCATCGGCGAGAACATCGGCGACCTCGGCGGCCTCAGCATCGCCTGGGATGCGTACCTGCTGTCGCTCGACGGCGAGGAGCCGCCGGTGATCGATGGTCTCACCGGCGTGCAGCGCTTCTTCTTGTCGTGGGCACAGGCCTGGCAGCAGAAGTCGCGCGACGAGGAGGTCATTCGTCTGCTCTCGATCGACCCGCATTCGCCGAACGAGTTCCGCTGCAACCAGATCGTGCGCAACATCGACGAGTACTACGACGCGTTCGGCGTGACCGAGTCGGATGCCCTGTGGCTGGCTCCGGAGGAGCGCGTCACGATCTGGTAGTCGATCGGTCGCTCGTCGCCTTCGCGCTTGTCACGTGCAGCGCGGCGAGCACAACGTCATCGATCACCGAGACGTAGTAGTCACGGGTGACGGGCTCGCCGGCCGTCGACAGACGGTGTGTGCTCATGGCCGGTATGACGTCGGCCAGAGTCGGGATGCCCGGGGCTCGGTTCGCCGGGATCTCGCCTCTTTCGAGGGCGCGCTCGAGCAGTCGGCGGTAGACCTCGGCATAGGGCTGCGTCACTTCGGCGCGCACGACGTCGGCTACTTTTTCGGAACTTCGCGACACGGTCGAGAGGCCCGAGAAGACGGAGATTCTTCTCTCGGGCCCGCCGAACCAGGTCGAATCGATGACCGCCAGCAGGTCGGATCGAAGCGATCCCGAATCGGGCAGCTCGTCGAGCTCGGGCAGCCTGCCGGCGTCGCGGATCGCCGCGAGCACGAGCTCTTCCTTCGTCGCCCACCTGCGATAGAGCGTCGTCTTGGCCTTGCCGGTGCGGGAGGCGACCTCGTCGAGGCTGAGGCCGTCGTAGCCGCGCTCGGCCACCAGGTCGAGGGCGGTTGCCAGAATCGCGGAGTCGCTGGAGTGGTCGTATGGCCTGCCTGTCTTCACGCCTCGAGCGTACGACAGGTCTACCTACTTACGCTACTTGGTAGTAGCGTAAGTTGAGGTCCGCGATTCCGCGGTCCTGAAGGAGGAGAAGCAGTGGACATCTCAGGCAAGGTCGTTCTCATCACGGGCGCATCGTCGGGCATCGGCGAGGCGACGGCACGCTCTGCATCTCGAGTAGGAGCGCGCCTGGTGCTGGCCGCTCGACGCGAGGACCGGGTGAAGGCTCTGGCCGCCGAGCTGGGCGACGCCATCGCCGTGCGGTGTGACGTGACCGATCAGGCGCAGGTGTCGTCGCTCGTTCAGGCCGGGCTTGATTCATTCGGGCGCATCGACGTTCTCATCAATAACGCCGGCCAAGGCCTGCAGGCCGAGATCGGGCAGATCTCGATCGACGACTTCAAGGCGGTACTCGACCTGAACGTCGTGGCTCCTCTGTCCGCGATGCAGGCCGTGCTTCCCGCGATGCGTCGACAGCGGAGCGGGGCGATCATCAACATCAGTTCGGGAACCACGTTCGCCGACGCCCCCGGCACGGGGGCCTACGTCGCCTCGAAGATCGCCCTCGAACGCCTCTCGGCCATCGCCCGCAACGAACTCGAGAGCGCGGGAATCACCGTGTCGACGATGATTCCGTTCGCCACGAACACCGAATTCATGACCTCCATCCGGGCGGGCCGTTCCGAGGCCGAGGCGATGACGGCCGGGGCCGACTTCGACAGCCCCGAACGGGTCGCCGATGCGATCCTCGAGCTGATCGGCAGCCAGGATGCCCGGATGGATCTGGTTCCCGCCGCGTACGGGGGCAGCCGCGTCTAGCGCCATGTGCCCCCTTGTGGTGACACTCGTCCTCCCTATACTTAACACCGTTAAGTAATTGGACATCGCGGTCCCTGTGTGCCTCTTCGCACGCTCGGCCGTGGAGAGGGAGCAATGAAGATCCACACGAATGCGAGACACAGAGCTCGAGCCATGGGGGTGGTGGCGGCCGTCGCCGCGCTGTCGCTCGGCATCACGGGGGCGGCCTTCGCCTCACCGGTAGAACCTTCGGCAACGCCCTCGGCGACGCCGACAGCCGAGCCGACAGCCGAGCCGACAACGAGCCCGACCCCGGAGCCGACGACGGAATCCGACACTCCGGCACCCGCCGAGAAGCAGTCGACCACCCCGCCCCAGACCGCGCCCACCCCGGCCCCGGCCCTCGACGAGAACGACCTCGCCGTGAAGCCCTACCTCGGGTGGAGCAGCTTCAGTCAGCAGGTCTACAACAACGGACAGTGGATCACGGCAGACCAGTTGATCGCCCAGTCCGACGCCATGAAAGAGAAGCTCCAGGCATCCGGTTACGACCGACTCAACGTGGATGCGGGCTGGAACGGCGGGGTCGACGAATACGGCCGGCCCACCCCGAGCACGACCCTGTACCCGAACGGCCTGCAGGAGGTCATCGACCACGTGCACGGCAACGGACAGAAGTTCGGCCTGTACTTCATCCCGGGCATGAGCCCCGACGTCTACGAGGCGGGGCTGCCCGTGTACGGCGCGCCCGAGTGCAACACGCACGACATCGTGAAGCAGCCGATCCAGCAGGCGGACTACTGGGCGATCGGATACCGGATCGACTTCAGCAACCCCTGCGCCCAGAAGTACATCGACTCCATCGCAGACCAGCTCTCGTCGTGGGGTGTCGACTTCGTGAAGTTCGACAGCGTGACTCCCGGATCCGGCATCAGCGACGGCTCGCTCGACGCCCGCGACGACGTGTCGGCGTGGTCGTCGGCGCTCAAGCAGCGCGGCATCTGGTTCGAGCTCTCGTGGGCTCTCGACATCAACTACGCCGACTACTGGAAAGAGAAGGCCGATGGATGGCGCGTCGACTGGGACGTGGAGTGCTACTGCGGCAGCGACGCCCTGACCCAGTGGGAGAACATCAACCGCCTGTTCCCGCGCATGGCGCAGTGGTGGCGCTACGGCGGCCCCGGAGGCTGGAACGACCTCGACTCCCTGAATGTGGGAAACGGAAAGGCCGACGGCCTCACGAAGGATGAGCGCCGCACGGCGACCACCCTCTGGGCTATCTCCGCCGCTCCGATGTACATCGGCAACGACATGACGACGCTCGACGACTACGGTCTCAGCCTGCTCACCAATAAAGAGGTGATCGACGTGCAGCAGTCCGGCGCCCCCGCCCAGCCCGTGTCGACCGCCACGAACCGGCAGGTCTGGTACGCGCTGAACGCCGACGGCACCTACACGGTGGCGCTCTTCAACCTCGGACGAACCGATGCCGACATCACCGCGAACTGGGCCGACATCGGACTCACGGGCGCAGCCGAGGTGAGAGACCTCTGGCAGGGCAAGAAGCTCGGTGAGTTCGACACCTCGTTCACCGGAAGCGACATCCCGATCCACGGCGCACGGCTGCTCAAGGTCACCCCGAAGAAGAACTCGCAGCTCGCCGTGAACGACGACTCGCTCCGCGTCGCCTACGACGGCGAGTGGGCCCGCAACGGCGGCAAGGAGGTGCCGGCGGCATCCCAGCCGTTCACCGTCTCGGCGATCGACTCGTCGACGGGCGAGGGAACGCCCGCCGCACCCAGCGACGGCCGCTCGATCGTGCTGAACGACAATGATCCGGCGATCGTCTATTCGGGAACATGGAGCGCCAGCACAGGGAGAGGGCTCGGCGACTACAACGACGACGTGCACTACACCGAGGCGAACGGAGACGCGTTCCAGTACACGTTCACGGGAACAGGCATCGACTACATCACGGAGACGAACGAGTCGCAGGGCGAGGCCGAGGTCTACCTCGACGGCGCGCTCGTCGACACGGTCGACGCCCACCTCGACCCGAGCGGCGGCCGCGGGGTGCAGCAGACGCTGTACTCGGCATCCGGTCTGCCCAACGGGTCGCACACCCTCCGCATCGTCAAGAAGTCGGGCTCGTACATGCTGATCGACCGGCTCGACGTGACGGTCGAGAGCCTGCTGAGCACCGGATCGGCCACCTTCGACCGTGCGGCGCCCGGCGATGTCTCCGTCGACATCCAGCGCAGCCCCGACGAGTTCGAGGGCATCAGCGTCAACGGCACGGCACTCGTGGCCGGAACCGACTACGTGCTTTCGGGCAGCACTGTGACCGTCGGCGCCGCCTACCTGGCGACGCTGCCGATCGGCGAGTCGACGCTCACCTTCTCGTTCCACGGAGACCTGCACAGCGATGTCCACTACACGACGACGGATGGCGCATTCGCGACCTTCGCCTTCGAGGGCACGGGCGTCTCGTGGGTGGGTGCGCTCGCACCCGACCAGGGAGCGGTGAACGTCTACGTCGACGGATCGTTCGTCGAGACCGTCGACACCCACGCCGACACTCGTCAGACGGGCCAGACGCTGTTCGAGTCCTCGAAGCTGAAGAACGGAGCTCACACGATCACCATCGTCAAGGCGTCGGGCGAGGTGATGCGCAACGACGTCTTCTCGTACACGGTGAAGAAGGTGAAGTAACGCAGCAGGCGCACGACAAAGCCGGCCGGGGGGCGAACCCCCCGGCCGGCTTTTCTTGTGCGAACGGCGTATCAGCCGGCGAGGATCTCCTTCGACTTCTCGGCCATCTCGGTGAACACGTCGTCGTCACGCTCGTGCGTGAAGTACGCCTCGAACAGGGGCTGGATGGTCGAGCCCATCTCGGAGCCGTTCGCCGACGGGTAGGCGGGGTAGATCCAGCCGTTCTTCGCCGCGTCGACGAACACGCTGAGGTCGACGCCCTTGGCGAGCTGGTCGGCCGCGACGGCATCCATGGCGCCGGGAATCGACGGGAAGAACGACCCGCTCTGCAGGGCGGCCTTCGTCTGGCACTCCTCCGAGCCCATGTAGGAGATCCACTTCCACGCGTTCTCCTTGTTCTTGCCCCCGGCCCAGATCTGGTTGCCGTTGGAGTTGCTCATCATGGCGCGCGTGGTGCCGTCGGGGCCGAGCACGGTCGGCGCGATGCCGACCTTGAGGCCCGGGAGCTGCGCGAAGGTCGTCGCCGACCACGAGCCGCCCGACGACATGGCCACCTTGCCCGAGCCGAGCTGCTCGGTGTCGCCGATGGTGAATTCGCCGAGCTTGGGGGCGATTCCGCGGTCGGAGAGGCTGCGCACCCAGTCCATCGTCTTCACGAACTCCGGGTCGTCGTAGCGGAACTCCGTCGCCCAGGCGGCCGGCTCGCCGACCCTCCAGCCGGTGGTCGAGATGAACGGGTTCCAGGTGGTCTGCCCGATGTAGTCCTCGGTTCCGAGGTTGCCCACGCCGTAGGTCGCGACCTTCGTTTTGTCGAAGCCGGCCTCGTCGCCGCGCACGCCGTTCTCGTCGACCGTCAGGTGGGTGGCGATCTTGTCGAAGGTGCCGCCGTCGTCGGGGTTCCAGGTCATGGATGCGATGTCGTCGGCCGTGTAGCCGGCCTCCGTCACCTTGTCCTCGTTGAAGTAGATGGCGCTCGCGGCCCAGTCCAGGGGGAGGGCGTACTGCTTGCCGTCGGTGAACTGCCAGTTCTTGACGCCGACGTTGAACACGTCGAGGTCGAAGTCGCTCTTCGTGATGTAGTCGTCGAGCGGTTCGAGCTGGCCCTGCTTGGCGTAGGCGTCGAAGAACTGCACGCTGTTCTGGAACGCGTCGGGCGCGTTGCCGGCCACAAAGCCTGCGGTGAGCTTGGTGAAGTAGTCGTCGACGCCGAACTGGGAGATGTTCACCGTGACGCCGGGGTTCTCCTTCTCGAAGCCGGGCAGGCACTCCTTGTAGCTCACGGCCTGCTTCTCATCCCATGTCCACCAGTTCACGGTGCCGCCCTGCGCGTCGTCACCTCCTCCGCTGGAGCAGGCGGCCAGGGGGGCGGCCAGGGCCAGGATGGCCAATACCGGGATCACTCGTGTTTTTCTCATGGTTCCTCTTCGATCATGAATTGCGGACGGTTCAGGACGGGCCGATGGTCTCGGCGAGCACCCGGAGGGCCCCTGCGAGATCGTGCGATCCGCCTGCGTCGTGGCCGTTGAACGGCCAGGTGACGATGTGATGTTCGGCGGCCCAGGCGTTGTGCACGGCGAACACGGTCGAGGGAGGGGTGATGTCGTCCATCAGCCCTGACGAGAACCAGGCCGGCGCATCGGCGCGGGTGGCGAGGTTCACGGTGTCGAAATACGAGAGGGTGCGCAGAACCGCGGGCTCGAGCTCGCGCGCTCGCGAGAGCAGATCGGCGATCTCCCTGTAGGGGTAGCGGTCGGTCATGCCGATCGCCCGGGGCAGGTCGCTGAGAAACGGCGCCTGGGCGAGAACGGCCCTGATGCCTCCGGCGAGAACCCCCGCCGCGATCGCGATGCCTGCACCCTGGCTGTTGCCCGCCACGGCGACCCTGTCGCCGTCGACCTCGTCGAGCGCACGCACGGCGTCGACAGCCCGCACCGCGTCGGCGAACACGCGCCGGTAGTAGTAGGAGAGCGGGTCGGTGATGCCCCGGGTGAGATACCCCGACGGCGCCACGGGCCCGAAGCCGGGGTCGACGGTGCCGCCGTCGCCCTGCCCGCGCGTGTCCATGACCAGATGGGCGTATCCGGCGCTGGCGAAGAGCAGATCGTCGATCGCCGCCCCGCGTCCTGCCCCGTAACCGGTGAAGTGCACCACGGCCGGCAGAGCGCGGTCGCGCTGGCGCGGCAGTCGCAGCCAGGCGCGCACCGGATGCCCGCCGAATCCCGGAAAGCTCAGGTCGAACACGTCGACACCGACCAGGCCGGTGTCGACCGGATGCCGCGTGACCGCTCCGGGAGCCGAGCGCGCGTCGTGGATGGTCTGGGCCCAGAACTCGTCGAAGTCGTCGGGAACGGTCTGGCTGCTCCGGTAGTCGCGCAGAACGGGGAGCGGTGCATCGACGAGCATCAGATGAGCGTCTCGTCGTGCGCGAGCTCGACCCGTGCTCGCCGGCCGGCCACGACGACGTCGACGACTCGGGGCGAGTTCTCCGAGAGACGCCGGATCGCGATGTGCTCGGCCCGGCCGTGCGCCCAGCGCACATCGACCTCGAGCGCGCCGGGCAGTCGGGCGCCGAGGAGCTCGCCCTCGGTCCACGATTCCGGCAAGGCGGGGAGAACGTGCACGACGCCCTCCCGGGTGCCGAGCACCATCTCGCGCACCGCTGCGGAGAAGCCGTAGTTGCCGTCGATCTGGAACGGCGGATGGGTGGAGAACAGGTTCGGCAGCAGGCCGCCCCACTCCGAGCCGTCGACCGGGGCGAGCCGACGGTGGTCGCGCTCGAACGGCGCGCTCGCCTCCTGGAGCAGCTGCCGTGCCGTCTCGCCGTCGCCCAGTCGTGCGCGCAGGGCGATCTTCCAGGCCCACGACCAGCCCATGGCCCCGGGGCCCCTCTTGTCGAGCGTGGCGACGGCCGCCCCGGCCAGCTCGGGAGTGCGTTCCCGATCGATGAGGCCGAGCGGATAGACCGCGATCATCTGCGACATGTGACGGTGGTCGGGGTCGACCTCCACGAGGTCGGCTCCCCACTCGCGAAGCCGACCGTCTGCGGTGGCCGCGAACGGCACGAGTCGGGGCAGCGCGGCGTCGATCTCGGCGAGAACGGCGTGGTCGAGCCCGAGCACGGATGCGGCCAGGCGCACCCGGTCGAACAGCGAGCGAATGAGTGCCAGGTCCATCGTCGACGACTGGGCGAGCGACTCGGCCGAGCCGTCGGGACCGCGGAAGAGGTTCTCCGGCGACGTGGACGGAACCGTGCGGAGGCCGCCCTCTCCGTCGTCGACCAGCCAGTCGAGGGCGAACTCCGCGGCGCCCACGAGAAGGGGCCAGGCCCGCTCGCGCAAAAACTGTTCATCGAGCGAATATGTCCAGCGCTGCCAGACGTGATCGGTGAGCCACAGCCCGCCCATCATCCAGATCGCCCACGATGGATTTCCGTGGCCGGCGCCCACGGGCAGCGACCATCCCCACATGTCGGTGTTGTGGTGGGCCACCCACCCGCGTGCTCCATAGAGGCGCGAGGCGGTCGCCCTGCCTGTGACCGCGAGCTTCTCGATCAGGTCGATCAGGGGAGCATGGCACTCCGCGAGCCCGCTCGACTCGGCGGCCCAGTAGTTCATCTGGGTGTTGATGTTGATGGTGTAGTTCGACGACCACGGGGGTCGCAGCTCGTCGTTCCAGATGCCCTGCAGGTTCGCGGGCGGCGAGCCCGGCCGGGAGGCGCCCACCAGCAGGTAGCGCCCGAATTGATGAAGAACGGTCGCCACGAGCGCGTCGTCGCCGCCGTGCAGGATGTCGCGCGCCACGTCGTGCAGGCCGGCCCTGCGGGCGCCGACGCGGAGGGTGGACGCGCCGAGAAGCCGCCGGATGTCGTGCCTGTGCGCATCCAGAAGCTCGGCGGCCGACGTGTCGAGGGCCCGCTCGGCGCGTTGCCGCGTGTCGCTCAGCAGCGAGTCGCGGGCGGAGGCCGTGAGCTCGGCGGCCTCGGTGCCCTGCCACCATCGCCGGCCGTTGGTGTCGGTCGCGACGGCGATCAGCACGCGGCGGGCTCCGGTGATGTGGATGCCGGTGGCGTCGACGGTGACGATTCCGTCGGTGCGCACGGCCGCGGCCAGGGCGCCGAACGCGTCGTAGCCGTCGGCATCCGCCCCGTCGTAGATCAGGGGGTCGACGACCTGCTCCTCGTGCAGGGGAGCCCCGTCGGTCGGAAGCCGGATGCCCAGGGCGACGGATCGCTCGCCCGCGAGGGTGCGCTCGGCGACGAGCCGCGTCGAGAGCTGCAGCTCGAGATCGAGCGGCGTGTCGGAGGCGATGTGCACGAGCACGCACGAGGAGGGGGCGGAGGCCCAGACCGTGCGCTCCACGCGAGCACCGGCGGATCCGAGGCGTTCGCGCACCACAGCGTCGTCGAGGTCGAGCTCCCGAGCATACGGCGCGTCGTCATCGCGCAGCCCGCGCTCGCGGATGACCAGCTCGCCGAAGGGCAGGAACTCCTGGCTCCACGGCCCCTCGAACGCATAGAGAAGGCGCTCCGCCTCGCGGTAGTCGCCCCCGTCGATGGCGGATCGCACCGCGGCGAGACGCTCGGGCCCCGCGCCCTGGGCCACCAGGGTGTCGAGCGCGTGACCCTGGATCGACGGCGAGCCCGACCAGGCCGAGGAGTCGTTCAGCTGCAGCCGGGTGCCGTCGCGGCCACCGAACACCATCGCTCCGGTGCGGCCGTTGCCGACCGGCATCGCCTCCACCCACTCGGCCGCGGGTTCCCGCCAGCCGAGCCGGAGCGCATCCGGTCGTGCCGTCGCGTCGAGGTCGAGCCCGAGGTCGAGGCCCGGCTCGAGGCCGCCCATCACTTGAGCCCCGTGAAGCCGATGGAGTTTACGATGCGCTTGCCGAACACCATGAACAGCACCAGCATGGGCAGCGCCGCCACCAGGGTTGCTGCCATCAGGCCCGCCCAGTCGGGGGATGCCTGCGGCGACGACTGCTTGAAGACGGCGAGTGCGAGCGTGAGCGGCCTCACCGAATCGTCGCTGGTCACCAGCAGGGGCCAGAGGTAGTCGTTCCACGCGGTGATGAAACCGAGGATCGAGAGCGTGATGATCGGGCCCGAGGTCATCGGCAGCGTGATCTGGAACAGCACCCGCAGGCGGCCGGCGCCATCGATCAGCGCGGCCTCCTCGATCTCGTCGCTGAGCCCGAGCATGAACTGGCGGAGGAAGAAGATGTTGAATGCCGAGAACAGGGCTCCGGGCAGGATCATGCCGGCGAAGGTGTTGAGCAGCCCCAGGTCCTTGATGAGCACGAAGTTGGGAAGCAGGGTCAGGATTCCCGGAACCATCAGCGCGGCGAGGAAGAGCGAGAACATCAGCTCGCGTCCCTTCCAGCGCAGCCGGGCGAACGCGTAGGCGGCGATCGTCGAGAAGAAGACGATCGCGACCGTCGAGACCGTCGCATAGACGACGGAGTTCACGAGGAAGTGCATGATCTCGATGGATGCGCCCGAGCCGCCCTCGGCGAGCGACTGCTCGGGCGTCGCGATGCCGAGTACCCGGCCGAACGCGCCCCAGGTGAAGTCCACGGGAACGAGCGAGCCCGGGTCGCGGATGAGCGAGTAGTTGTTCGAGAACGCGGTGCGCAGCATCCAGTAGAACGGGAACACCGTGACGAGCAGCACGACCCCGATGAAGAGCCAGGCGATGGCGCGGCCGAGGCTGAAGCGGCGAAGACTCCGCCCGCGCGGAGAACGCGGTGGCGCGGCCTGGGGGCGGCCGAGAGCTGTGGTTGTCATCGAAGGATTCCTTTGTCAGTTCGTGTCGGATTCACTGGCCCGCATGAGCCGCATCTGCAGGAAGGTGATGATGATGAGCATCGCGAAGAGGGCCAGCGACATCGTGGCGCCGTAGCCGAAGTCGAATTGCCCGAACGCCCGGTCGTAGATGTACATCTGCAGCACGTTCGAGGCGTTCGCGGGCCCGCCCTTCGTGGTCACCGCCACGATGTCGAACACCTGGAACGATCCGATGACGGTCAGCACGAGCACCATGGCGAGGATCGGCCGGAGCAGAGGCAGGGTGAGCCGCCGGAACATCTGCGCCTCGCTCGCGCCGTCGATGCGACCCGCCTCGTAGATCGAGGAGGGGATCGTCTGCAGCCCGGCGAACACGATGATGGCGTTGTAGCCCATCGACTTCCACACGCTGATCATGGCGATCGAGGGGATGGCCCAGGCGCGGGAGCCCAGGAACATGATCGGCTCGCCCGTGATCTTCTCGAGAACCATGTTGACGATGCCGAGCTGCGAGTCGAGCATCCACGACCAGGTGGTCGCGGCGACGACACCCGAGATGAGGAAGGGCAGGATGATGAGGCCCCGCACGATCGTCGACGAGGTGAGCCGGTGCAGCACCACGGCGGTGGTCACCGAGATGGCCATGCCGATCACCACCGAGAGCACCACGAAGTACACGTTGACCCCGAGCGACGACCAGAAGACCTGGTCGCCCAGCAGGCGCGTGATGTTGTCGAGCCCCGTCCAGGTGGGCGGGCTGAGCACCTTGAAGTCGGTGAAGCTGAGGTAGATTCCGCGCAGTGTCGGGTAGACCGCGAACACCAGGAATCCGAGCAGGGCGGGCCCGATCAGGATCCACGCCAGGCGTGCCTCGCCGCGGTGGGCGGGGGAGTGGGAGTTGATCGATCCCTGCGCCTTGACCCGGGACCTCGTCGCTGTCCGGGTAGCGCGCCACGCTGTAATCGCCATTGATCGTGCCTATCTGGTTGGTCATGCAGGAGTTGCGGTGTCAGCATAAGTAGGATTAATTGATGATGTCAAATAATTCGACGACGAAGGACGACATGCATCCCGCCTCCCCCCAAATCCCCCATCTGCGCTCTGCCGGAGTGTCGCTCATCCTCGATCTGACGGACCGCATCCCGTCGGTGCTGCACTGGGGTCGCGACCTCGGTGAGCTGTCCGAGGCCGATCTCGAGGCGCTCCGTCTCACCGCGGGCACGGCCCTTCTGCACAATGCCCCGGATGCCGCGCGTCGCTTCGGTCTGCTTCCCGGCGAACGACACGACTGGGTGGGTGTGCCCGGTCTCAGCGGCCACCGGGCAGGCCGAGCGACCACTCCGCGGCCCGAGCTGACGGACGTGACGGTGACCGGGCGCGCCGGACACGGCGGCGAGATAGACCTGCGCTTCGACGACCCCGTGAGCGAGCTCGACATCGCGCAGCGCATCCGGCTCACGGGGGAGGGCCTCGTGGAGGTGAGCGTGTCGCTGCGCTCGACCGCCTCGGGCGAAGCGCCACCCTACGACCTCGCCTCGCTCGTGGCGCAGCTTCCGCTGCCGGCCCGCGCCACCGAGATCCTCGACTTCACCGGCAAGTGGAGCCGTGAGCGCAGCCCCCAGCGCACCCCGGTGCGCGACGGGCTGCACGCGCGCGACGTGCGGCGCGGCAAGCCGGGCGTCGATTCGCCCTACCTCATGGCCGTCGGCACACCCGGATTCGGCGCCGGACACGGCGAGGTCTGGGCCATGCACGTGGCCTGGAGCGGCGACCAGCGCTGGTTCGTCGAGCGCCTTCCCGAGGGGGCGGGGGCGGCGTCCTCCGTTCTCGGCGGGGGAGAGCTCGTGCGTCCGGGCGAGATCCGGCTCGGCGCGGGCGAGAGCTATGAGAGCCCCCGGGTGCTGTTCTCCTGGTCGCCCGCGGGGCTCGACGGCATCGCCGACCGCTTCCACTCGCTCGTGCGCTCCGACCGGCGCAGGACCGGGCCTCAGCCGCTCGTTCTCAACACGTGGGAGGCGGTGTACTTCGACCACGACCTGCCGCGCCTTCTCGACCTCGCCGATCGCGCCGCGAGCATCGGCGTGGAGCGGATCGTGCTCGACGACGGGTGGTTCCGCGGCCGCCGCAACGACCGGGCGGGCCTGGGCGACTGGCAGATCGACGACGGGGTCTGGCCCGACGGCCTCGACCCGTTCGTCGAGCGCGTGCGCCGGCATGGCATGCAGTTCGGCCTGTGGTTCGAGCCCGAGATGATCAACCTCGACTCCGAGCTGGCGAGAGCCCATCCCGACTGGGTGCTGGGCCCGGAGGCGGGGCTCGGCTCGGCCAGTCGGCACCAGTACGTGCTCGACATCGCCCATCCGGCCGCCTTCGACTACCTGCTCGACGCCATGTCGCAGCTCATCGAGCGCTACTCGATCGACTTCGTGAAGTGGGATCACAACCGCGACCTCATCGAGGCGGTGCGCCGCACATCGGGCGAGGTGCCGGGTGTGCACAGCCAGACGCTCGCGCTGTACGCCCTGCTCGACGCGCTCCGCCGGCGATTCCCCGAGCTCGAGATCGAGTCGTGCGCATCCGGGGGAGGCCGGGTCGATCTCGGGGTCGTCTCGCGCACCGACCGGGTATGGGCATCCGACTGCAACGACCCGATCGAGCGCCAGAGCATCCAACGGTGGTCAGAACTGCTGCTGCCGCCGGAGCTGCTCGGATCGCACGTCGGCGCCGAACGGTCGCACACCACCCATCGCTCGTCGGATCTGTCCTTCCGTTTCGCGACGGCGCTGTTCGCCTCGGCGGGCATCGAATGGGACATCACCGAGTGCAGTCCGGAGGAGCTCGACGCCCTGCGGCGCTGGTCGGCGCTCTACCGCGAGGTGCGCGGCCTGATCGCCTCCGGGCGACGGGTGCACGCCGATCTGCCCGACGACGAGACGATGTTGCACGGGAGCGTCGCCGCAGACGGATCGCGCGCGCTCTTCGCCTGGGTGCGGCTGGGCACCTCGCCGGCGGGGCAGTCTGGCCGGGTGCGCTTTCCTGGGCTGGATGCGCGCGCGTCGTACCGGGTGATCGTGCGTGACGAGATCGGTTTGCCGGCCCTGCACCAGGGCGGCGGCCCCGCCTGGTTCACCGAGGCGGGCGAGCGAGGCATCGACCTGCCGGGGTCGGTTCTGGTCGAGGCCGGCGTTCCGTTGCCCACCCTCGATCCCGCTCAGGCGCTCGTGCTCGAGGTCATCCGGCTCGACGCGGCGTGAAGCCGGGCAGAATGGGGTGAATCGAAAGGACGTGCGGAATGAGCCTGCGCATCGGAAGCGAGGCCCTCGAGACCCTGCGCGTGCTGCGGTCTGCCTCCCCCGCGGCCGTCGACATCTTCACGAACATCGTCACCCGCGGTCCGATCTCCCGAACCGACGTGGCCCGGGCGACCGGGCTCTCGCAGGCCGCCGTCACCAAGTCTGTGGCCCCGATGGTGGCCGCCGGGCTCATCGTCAACCACGAGGAGAGCCCTCGGGGTGGCCCGCCGGGGCGACCGGCCAACCCGATCAAGGTCAACCCCGAGTCGCTGATCGTTCTGGGCATCAAGGTGAACCCCGGCGAGCTCATCGGCGTGGCGATCGACCTCACGGCCCAGCTCCTGGTCACCGTGCATCAACCGGTCGAGCCGACCTTCGACGCCGTCGTCGAGAGCGTCGCGGATGTCGCCGAACGGCTCTGCGAGCTGCTCGGCGACCGCCGCGAACGGCTCGCGGGCATCGGCATCTCGGTGTCGGGCGATGTCGACACGCGCCGGGGTGTCGTGAGGGAGTCAGCGCTGCTCGGCTGGGTCGACGAAGATCTCGGCCAGGCCCTCGAGAACCGCCTCGGAATGCCGGTGATGATCGAGAACGACGTGCGCGCGCTCACGATCGCAGAGCACTGGTTCGGCGTCGGCGTGGGCACCAACTCGTTCGCGATCGTCACGATCGGAAGCGGAATCGGGTGCGGCCTGCACGTGAACGGCGAAGTCGTCGAGGGGGCGTTCGGAGTCGCGGGCGAGATCGGGCACCTGCCCCTCACCTCGGAGATCTACGTCTGCACCTGCGGCCGGCGCGGCTGCGTCGAGGCCGTGGCGTCGACCGGCGCGATCGTGCGGGCCATCGCAGCCTCGGGCGAGCATCCCGACCATCGCGGAGGTGCGGAGCTCACGATCGGCGACGCCGTCGCCCTGGCCCACCGGGGAGACGGGGTGGCGGTCGAGGTGTTCGACCGGGCGGCCACCGTGATCGGCACGGCCATCGCCACGGTCGTGAACCTCACCGGGCCCGAGATCGTGCTGATCACCGGCGAGGCGGTCTACGACTACGACCTCTACGACCACCGGCTGCGCGCCGCGTTCGACGCGCACGCCTTCGGCGCCGCCGGCAACTGCCGCATCGTCGTGCGGCCGCACGCCTTCGAGGACTGGGCGCGGGGCGCGGCGGCGTCGGTTCTGCAGGGCATCGTCAGGCAGCACTACCCCGCGGTCTGATCGCCGCCGCGGTGATACGCACAGCGAGCCGGCAGCCCCGAAGAGCGGCCGGCTCGCAGAAGCGATGTGAAGAGAGGACTAGCCGACCTTCAGCTCGCACGTGTTGTCGGTGAAGTAGTTGTCGACCAGCAGCGATCCGGAGTCCGCTCCCGAGGTGGGCACGAACACCGCGATGTTTCCGGTGACCGAGTCGCCCGGCGAGAGGTCGGGGGCGAAGAGCAGCTCGGGTTCGGGCAGCACGGCGTAGTCGGCGGGCGACGCGATGTCTTCGGCGACGCCCTTGAAGATGCCGCGGCTGGCGCCGGCGGGGAACGACTCGGTTCCCAGCTGCTTGATCGTCAGCGAGATGAGCGCGTACTGGTACCCGTCGGGCGGGGTCTCGTTGAGCGAGTTCTCGGCGAGCACGGTGTCGGTGGCATCGAGCTGAACATCCTCGATCGTGACCTCGGCCTGGTTCTCGCCGTCGTAGGTGAGGATACCGGCCTTGCCGACCGCGATCGCGGTTCCGTCGGCGCAGACGGTCGCACCGGCCGACGGGGTGGCGTCGCCGGGCACGATGGTCGGGTCACCGGGGGCGGCCGTCGGCTCGTCGGGCGAGTCCGATTCCGACGGGTCGTCGGAGGGGCTCGAGGTGTAGGGAGTGTCGGTGTAGTCGGGCCCGGAATCGGCCGTGAAGAAGGCCAGCGTGTAGATGACGATGAACACGACGGTCAGGAGGAAGGCGACACCCGAGACGATCGTTCCCGTCAGCGAGAGGGCCCGCGAACCGAACTTGCGGAACAGGGCGATGAGGCCGAAGATCAGACCGGCGATCGCGCCGAAGACGGTCAGGTAGTTCAGGAAAGGAATCCAGCACACGAACAGGGCCAAGCCACCGAGCACGATGCTCAGGATGCCCATCCAGCCGCCCTTGTTGCGCGGCGGAAT
>Ga0247732_10000341_pt1 | contig 24572 bp, 24 predicted proteins | sample UWRJL163409C2_FD_180940 | JGI IMG/M metagenome (GOLD analysis project Ga0247732, IMG submission 180940) | Plant litter microbial communities from Arlington Agricultural Research Station in Wisconsin, United States - UWRJ-L163-409C-2 | ecosystem: Environmental > Terrestrial > Plant litter >...
CGGGGTTCGGTGCGCAGGTGACGGGCGTGTCGGCACCGCCGACGGTGGCCGTGGTCGGCGCGAATCGCGTGGGGAAGTTGCCCGGCGTGAAGAGTCCGAGGACGGGCTTCTGCTGGTTGGCCTCTGTGACGGCCGCGAGCTCGGTGGCGTCGTCGACCAGCTGGTAGCCCCGGTCGCTCGCCTGGTTGAACAGCGTCTGGCCGTTCCACTCGCCGGCCTTGGCGGTCTGGCCGAACGAGGTCGAGCCGCCGCCGAACGTGACGTCGGCACGCGAGTCGATCAGCTGCTCGCTGATCGATCCGAGGCCGCCCGCCGCGAGGGCGTCGTCTCCACACGTGGTGGAGTCGGGACCGTAGCAGCTGCGCGCGTCCACGTGAGCGATCTGCACCGCGGGGGTGGCGTCCTGGATCTCCGCCGTGCTGACGTTGCCGGTGCGAAGGCCGTTGGCCTTGGCGATCTCGATGAGCGTCTGCTGGGGCGCGCCGTCGATGTCGACCGAGATGGCGTTGTCGTAGGTCTTCGTTCCCGTCGCCCACGCCGAGCCGGTGGCCGCGGAATCCGGCACGTAGTCGGGCTTGCCCTTGTTCGCACCGTCCTTGTAGAGGGAGTAGGTCGTGTACTGACCCGTGAGGGGCAGTGCGTCGATGCCGGGGAGGGTTCCCGCGGCTCCGTAGGCGTAGTTGCGGGCGATGGTGATCTCGCTGTCGCCCATGCCGTCGCCGATGAGCAGGATCACGTTCTTGGCCGGTCCGTCGGCGATGGATGCGCGCAGGGCAGCCGTGCTGTCGCCCTCGCTGCGCGCCGCGCCGCCGTTGTCGGGCAGTTCGGCGGCGAAGACCGCCGCGGGGGCCATGACGCTGGCGGCGACGAGGACTGCCGCGGCCCCGGCCAGAGTTCGGCGCCGGGGTCGTGATCCCCGGAAGAAGTGTGTGTTCATGCGTGTGATCTCCTGATCGACGGAGGCGGGATTGCCACCTGTTCAGGGCACACCGGGAACACGAACGGGAGGTGACGAACGCGCGACCGATCGGTGCCTTTTCCGCGAACGGGAGTTCACACGGGCGTGTCTTGTGGCCTGTCAGCCCTCGGCCGTCGGCAGCAGGATGGCATCGTCGAGAAGCGCGCGCACCCTCGGCAGCAGCTCGTCGAGGAGCGCCACCTCATCGACGGACAGCAGCTGGGCCAGGGCGCCGCAGATCGCCGCGATGGTGAGTTCGCCGTCGCAGGCCCCCACGAGGGCTGCGAGTCCGGTGTCGATCGGGGTCTGACGACCGAAGCCGCCTCCCTGCCTGAGGATCATGGCGGTGGGGTCGTCGTCGCCGGGCCAGTAGTGCCGCTCGACGGTCACATCGGATGCGACGACCAGCGTCGATGCCGCAAGCTCGGCGTCGCTGCGCCCCGCCTGCCAGTCGTGGCCGGCGAGGCAGTCGCTCAGGTGCGCTCCGAGGCCGAAGCCGGAGCCTCCGAGCGGGCCATGCAGCTGCTCGAGACGGCGGAGTGGCGACGGCGTCGCCGGCGACGCCGCATCCGGTCGCCTCAGCACGACGTAGCCGAAGCCGACCTGCTCGACACCGCGATGCTCGAAGTCGTTCAGCCACGCGCCGTAGAGACGATCGAACTGCGGCGAGGCGGGTGTCGTGCCGCCGTCTCGGATCCAGGTCTCGGCGTACTCGTCGATGTGCTGCACGTCGCGCTCGATCACCCAGGCGTCGACGGTCGGATCCGTCGTCTCGTCGAGCCACCCCTGCACGCGATCGAGTCCCGCCTCGGCGTGCGTGTACTCCCAGTTGCCGAGGAACTGGGCGATTCCGCCGGGTGCGAGATGCTCCCCCGCGTGACGCACGACGTGCTGCACGAGGGCGTCGCCGACCATGCCTCCGTCTCTGTACTCGTAGCTCGGCACTCCCTCTGCCCGCGGGGTGATCACGAAGGGCGGATTGGAGACGATCTGGTCGAAGGTCTCGTCGGCGACGGGCTCGAAGAGGCTGCCCAGGCGGAACTCGATGTTCTCGAACCCGTTGAGCTCGGCGTTGAGCGAGGCGATGTCGAGCGCGCGGGCGGAGATGTCCGTCGCGACGACCCGGCGCGCGTGTCGTGCGGCGTGCATGGCCTGGATGCCGCATCCGGTGCCCAGGTCGAGGGCGCTGTCGACGGGGCGCTGGATCATGAGTCCGCTGAGGGTCAGGGATGCGCCGCCGACGCCGAGCACGTGATCCTCGCCGACCGCATGGCCGAGCGAGAGCTCTCCCAGGTCGGACATGATCCACCAGCTGCCCACGCCGAGCTGGTCGATGAAGCTGTAGGGGCGCAGGTCGGCCACGGGTCGCACGCTCTCGTCGCGCTCGTCGACCGATGAGATCAGGCGGAGCTCTGCGGCGCCCTGGATACCCAGGCTCGGCAGCGCCTCGGCGAGCAGGGCGGGCGCGACAGGCAGCCCCAGAACGAAGAGTTCGGCGAGCGTCGCCGTCGCCGTCGAGCGACCCAGGGTGCTGCGCAGGCGGGCGAGCGCGCGCAGGGCGGGCACGCGCTGATTGCGGTGCAGCGCGGAGTCGGCGTCGGGGCCCCAGAGCCCGGACAGGGCGGAGACGGTGAACCCCGCGGCGGTGAGATCGGAACGGAGGGCCGCGATGAGGTCGCGCTGGGGATGAGTCACCCCCTTATTCAATCCCACTGGCACTGTCAGACTGAACGGATGAGCACTCGCATCGTGATGATCGCCGACACGCACCTGCCCAGACGGGCGAAGGCTCTCCCCCGCTCGGTGTGGCAGGCCATCGACGATGCAGACCTCGTTCTGCACGCGGGCGACTGGGTCGACGAGGCGACCCTCGACGATGTGCAGTCCCGATCGAAGGAATTCGTGGGTGTGTACGGGAACAACGATGGCGACGGCCTCCGATCGCGACTGCCCGAGGTCGCGCGATTCGAGGTCGATGGCCTGCGGTTCGCGATGATCCACGAAACGGGTGCGGCGACGGGGCGTGAGGCTCGCATGGCGAACGTGTTCGGCGATGCCGACGTGCTCGTCTTCGGCCACAGCCACATTCCGTGGGACACGACGGCCGCCACCGGCCTGCGCCTGCTCAACCCGGGATCGCCGACCGATCGTCGACGCCAACCCCATTGCACCTATCTCACCGCGGTCGCCGACTCGGGCGAGCTGCGCGACGTCGAGCTGCACATCGTCGACAGGGATCAGTCGTGACGAGCTCGCCCGTCGTTCTTCTTCTCGAGCCGTCGGGCATCAGGCAGGTCGATCCCGGCGAGCCCCAGCTGGCCGTGACGGACTGGGGCGCGACCCGGGGCGACGGGGTCTTCGAGAGCATCAGCATCATCGACGGCCGGATGCCTCCGCTCGACGCCCGCTTCGATCGTCTCGAGGCCTCGGCGAGGGCGCTCGACCTGCCCCTCATCGATCGCGCGCGCTGGACGGAGGCACTGGCGATGTCGATCGACGCGCACGATCCGGTGCAGCGTCTGGCCGTGACTCTCGCGATGACGCGGGGCATCGAGGGGGGCAACGGCACGCCGACCGCCTGGCTGCTGGCCCGACCCGCCCGCGATTTCACCGGCATCCGGCGCAGCGGCGTCTCGGTGGTCACGCTCGACCGCGGCTATACCAGTGACGCCGCGAATGGAGCGCCTTGGCTGCTGCTGGGGGCCAAGCACCTGTCGTACGCGACGAATGCCGCGGCACTGCGCGAGGCATCCCGTCGCGGTGCCGACGACGTGATCTTCACGTCGACAGACGGACTCGCCCTGGAGGGGCCCACATCGAGCCTGCTCGCGCGACGCGGCGACGTCGTGGAGAGCCCCGGCGTCGAGAGCGGGATCCTGGCCGGAACGACGCAGGCGACGGCGTTCCGGTTCTTCGAGTCACGAGGCCTGCGAACGCGGTTCGCGTCCATCCGCGCCCTCGACCTCGCCGACTGCGACGCGCTCTGGCTGGTGTCGAGCGTGCGCCAGGCGGTGGCCGTGCACACCCTCGACGGACAGCCGATGCCGGTCGACGGCGAGTCGACGGCCGAGCTCAACGACTGGCTGGCAGCCGCCGCGCGCAGTGAGTGATCAGGCCTTGTCCGGAGAGACGACGGGAATGCTCGCCGTCTGATAGACCGTCTCGCGCCGCGGCAGGAAGAGCGCGAGGATGGCTCCGGCCAGGGCGACCGCGGCGGCTAGTCCGAACGACCACTGGAATGCGGCCGCCGTCGGGATGGCCCGCTCCCCCACGATGTCGACGTGCGACGAGAGGATCACGCCGATGACCGCCGCGGCGATCGTCGACCCCAGCGTGCGCATCACGGAGTTGAATCCGTTCGCCGCCGCCGTCTCCGATGCGGGCACCGCGTGCATGATGAGGGTCGGCATGGCGGCGTACGCGAAGCCGACGCCGAATCCCACCGCGGTGGCGACGAGCACGGCGTGCCAGACCTCCGTCATCAGGCCGACGGCGACCACGTAGCCCACCGCGATGATCGCCGATCCCAGCACAAGCGACGTACGCGGCCCTCTGCTCGCCGACAGACGCGCTGCGATCGGCGAGAGGAAGAACATCACGATTCCGCTGGGCATCAGGCAGAGGCTGGCGATGAACAGCGTCTGACCGAGTCCGACGCCCGTGTCGGTGGGGGCCTCGAGCAGCTGGGGCAGCACCGCCACGCTGGCGAAGTAGGCGAACCCGACCGTGATCGAGGCCAGGTTCGTCAGAAGCACCGGCCGGCGTGCAGCGATCCGCAGATCGATCAGTGGGTTGGATGCGCGGAGCTCGTAGACACCCCAGACGACGAGCACGGCGGCTCCCCCGACGAACAGGCCGATGGTGCCCGGCGTCGCCCAGCCCCACTCGTTGCCCTTCGACACCGCCAGAAGGATCGCCACGAGCCCGATTCCGAATCCGATCGCGCCGATGTAGTCGAACGAGCCGCCGGTGCGGAGAGTGGAGACAGGAACGATCGAGAGCACGAGCACGAAGGCGACAGCAGACAGCACGGTCGCCATCCAGAACAGCACGTGCCAGTCGAAGGTGTCCGCGACGAAGGCGGCGAGCGGCAGTCCGAGCGCGCCTCCGATTCCCAGGGTCGAGCTCACCAGGGCCACCGCGGCGCCGAGCCGCTTGGGGTGCAGCACGTCACGCAGAATGCTGATTCCGAGCGCGATGACGCCGAGTCCCACACCCTGCAGGGCGCGGCCCGCGATCAGCACGGTGACGTCTTGGGCCAGCGCGCAGACGATCGAACCGACCACCGTGATCGCCAGCAGGAGCAGGGTGATGCGGCGTTTGCCGAACATGTCGCCGAGTCGACCCGAGATGGGAGTGGTGATGGCCGCGGCCAGGAGGGTGGCCGTGAGCACCCATGTGGCATTGGAGCTCGAGGTGTCGAGCAGTGTCGGCAGTTCGGGGGTGATCGGCGTGACCAGCGTCTGCATGACCGCAGCCGTCAGACCGGTGAGCGCCAGGGTGAAGACGATCGCCCGTTCGCTGGGTGTGCGCGTGAGTCTCGCGCGCTGCCGTCGCTCTCGTGCGGTCTGGTTGGTGAATTCGTCGGGGGCGTCGGTAGAGGGGGCCATAGGCCGGGTGGTGCCTTTCGAAAAGAGGGTGCAGGTTCGCAACCCCGTGGGCGCAACCATTCCGATCGGGATTCTATGCCCGCAGGCCCCCTCCGCCGATCCGCCGGGTCAGAGCGCGCGGAGCTTCTCGAGCAGCGGTTCGGCGACCTCGTCGAGGAACTGCTGCTGCAGCTCGTCGCCGATCTGCACGATCGCGAGATCGGTGTATCCGGCGTCGAGGAACGGACGGGCACTCTCGGCGAGCTCGTCGAGGTCGGGGCCGCAGGCGATCTGCTCGGCCACGTCCTCCGGCCGCACGAACTGGCTCGCCCCCTCGAAACCGGCCGGCGTCGGCAGGTCGGAGTTGACAGCCCAGCCACCTGCGAACCAGCGGAACTGGTCGTGTGCCCGGGCGATCGCATCCTGCTTGTCGGGTGCCCAGCTGATGGGGATCTGGCCGATCGAGCGTGACGGTGCTCCGCCCGATCGGGCCTTCGTCCAACCGGCGATCAGGTCGGCCGACGGCTCCGTCGAGATGAGGTGGTCGCCGAGAGGCGCGAACCTCTCGATCGACTTCTCGCCCGACACCGCGATGCCGATCGGAACGCCGCCGTCAGGAGCATCCCAGATGCGTGCGGAGTCGACCCTGAAGTACTCGCCCTCCCAGGTGACCAGCTCGCCGGTGTGCAGTTCGCGGATGATCGTGACGGCCTCCTCGAGCATGTCCTGCCTGGGCGCCACCGACGGCCATCCCTCGCCGACGACGTGCTCGTTCAGGTTCTCGCCCGATCCGAGTCCGAGAATGAACCGACCGTCGCTCAGCAGCTGCATCGTCGCCGCCTTCTGCGCGATCACGGCCGGGTGGTAGCGCATCGTGGGGCAGGTCACGTAGGTGGCGAGCTCGACGCGTTCGGTGGCCTGCGCCACGGCTCCGAGCACCGTCCAGGCGTAGGGCGCGTGGCCCTGCTCCGTCAGCCACGGCGAGTAGTGATCGCTCGAGACCTCGAAGTCGAACCCGGCCCGCTCCGCGTCGACCGCGTAGCCCACCAGCTCCTTCGGACCGCTCTGCTCTGTCATCAGGGTGTAACCGAACCGTGTCATCGATGCGCCTTTCTCATGGGTTTTCTCATCGCTTTCACTCCACGCTACGAGCCGCCCGAGCAGCGCGAGCGGGGGTTGCCCTCGTGCAGGGCCGTGTGCTGGCCGACGCATCGCAGGAATCGGAGTAGCGTGCTGACATGCCGTCGCCAGAGACCGTAGTGATCCCGCCCGACGTGGAGCGGCTTCGACGGCTCCTGCCCTCGGCCCTGGATGTCGCGGGGCTGGCATCGCGCAGCGTGGCCGACTTCGCCGGTGCCGTATCCGCTCATCTGCTCGCCTCGGGTGGACGAGCGCGCACGTGGGCACTGGACGCCGACCGCATCGCCGCCGCCTATGGCAGCGATCGACTCCTGCGGCTGCAGGGGCGGCCCGTGACGATGTTCGCCGAGCTCTCGGGATTCTTCCCTACGCGCGACGGCTGGATCAGGACACACGCGAACTATCCCCATCACCGCGGGCGCCTGTGTCGGGCCGTGGGACTGCCGGAGGACACGGGCGCCGCCGAGTTCGCAGCGACCGTCGCCGCCCTCGACGCTCACGCCGTCGAGGAGGCATCCTGGGCCGTCGGCGCCCTGGCCGTTCGGGTGCGCGAACCGGGCGAGTGGACGCCTTCCGCGGTTCAGAGCGACAGCGACGTGCTCTCCGGGCGGCGCCCGACCACGCGGCGACCGCACGGCCGGCAGGAGGCGCCGCTGTCCGGCATCCGGGTTCTCGATCTGACCCGGGTGATCGCGGGGCCCGTGGCCACCCGCAGTCTCGCGCTGCTCGGCGCCCACGTGCTGCGCATCGACCCGCCCACGATGCCCGAGATCGCGATGCAGCACGTCGACACGGGCCAGGGCAAGAGGTCCACGCTTCTCGACGCGAAGACCGCCTCCGGGCGCGCGGCGATCAACGCCCTGCTGGCCGACGCCGACGTTCTCGTCAGCGGCTATCGACCGCAGTCGATCGAGGCGCTCGGTCTCAAGCTGCCTCCGGGCCTGGTGCACGCCACGGTGGATGCGTGGGGCGACGTTCCAGGATGGCGCACCCGACGAGGCTTCGACAGCCTGGTGCAGGCCGTCACGGGCATCTCGATGATCGAGTCGAAGACGGCCGGCGCCGAGCCGTCCGTTCCCGGGGCTCTGCCGGTGCAGGCGCTCGATCACTCCGCCGGCTACAGGCTCGCCGCCGCCGTGGTGCGTGCGCTGACCGACCAGCTCGACGATCCACGGGGTCGACGCGTCTCGGTGTCGCTCGCCGGCGTGGCCGCAGAGCTCCTCCAGGGCGACCGGTACACGAGCGTTCCCGAGCGGCAGACACTGAGCGACGACGTCGTGGTCACGCACGGCGAGGTCACGACGGCGCGACCCGCCCTTGGGGAATTCGCCGACTACGCGGCCCCCGCGCATCCGCTCGGCGCCGACGCGCCGGTCTGGCTGTGATCGCTGCGGACCACCCAGCGAGCCTCGCGGGTCGGCGGCTCGCGCCTTGCTAGCGTCGATCAGATGAACAACGACGACCGCTACGGCTCCGATGTGCTGGCCGACTTCTCACGACGCCCGGCCAAGATCGACCTTCCGGTCGTCGAGGCCGTCACCGACCTCGTGCTCGAAGACGTCGCCAGCGACTTCTGCGGCTCGGTCGTGCGCATCGAGGGTCGCATGGTCGAACTGGAGGACCGCAAGGGCCGTCGCCGCATGTTCCCCCTCGGACCGGGTTTCCTTCTCGAAGGAACACCCGTGGCCGTGCGCGCGCCCCGCACGAAGCAGACCGGACTCGGTCGCACCGCCTCAGGGTCGATCGCCGCGCCCCAGGAACGCGCCCGCGTGGCCCGCGCCAGCCGCATCTTCGTCGAGGGACGCCACGACGCGGAGCTGGTCGAGAAGGTCTGGGGTTCCGACCTGCGCTCGGAGGGCGTGGTGGTCGAATACCTCGAGGGCGTCGACCACCTCGAGGAGGTTCTCGCAGAGTTCCGCCCCGGCCCCGGTCGGCGCGTGGGCGTGCTGGTCGATCACCTGGTTCCGAATTCGAAGGAGAGCCGCATCGCGGAGAAGGTCGCGCGCGGACCGCACGGCGCGAACGTGATCGTGGTCGGGCATCCGTATGTCGATGTGTGGCAGTCGGTCAAGCCGCAGAGACTGGGCCTCACCGAATGGCCCGTGATCCCCCGGTCGATCGAGTGGAAGCACGGCATCTGCGAGGCCTTCGGGTGGCCGCACGCCGAGCAGGCCGACATCGCGCGCGCGTGGCAGCGCATCCTGTCACGCGTGTCGACCTATACCGACCTCGAGCCGCAGCTTCTCGGCCGGGTCGAGCAGCTCATCGACTTCGTCACCGCCGAGTAGCCCCGAGTAGCCGTCGAGTAGCCGGCGGCCTCACCAGCCGAGGGTGCCGGGCGCGCCCTTGAACGGGCCGACGACGCGCGACGTGATCCAGCCGCCGTAGAAGTCGCCCTCCTGGGGCGCGACCGTCTCGCCGTCGACGGTGCAGGCATCCATCGCACCCGGGTAGACCGCGACCCGGTCTCGCAGCTCGTCGAAGCCCGCGGTCGGCGAGGGATAGAACCAGCCCGCACCTGAAGCGACGACATCGCCGCCGCGCACCGTGACGTACTTGGCCGATCCTTTGAACTCGCAGAACGAGCTGCCGGGGGCCGGGCTCAGAGCCCCGGCGGCGAAGTCGGCCCGCGGCAGATAGTAGACGGGCGGATGGCTCGTCTCGAGAACGCGCACCGCATCGACGCTGTCGGCGATGACGACCCCTCCGAGGGTGATCCGGATGCGTTCGGTCGATTTCTCGACGCGGGGCGGGCGCGGGTAGTCCCACACCGATTCCTGGCCGTCGGCGGGGGTCTGGGCGTTCGAGGGTCGTGGGCTCATGTGTCGAAACTACGCTCTTGCGGGTACGGATCGTAGGATGATCACCCCACCGACCGAACGAAGGATCATCAGTGGCGAAGAAGCAGAAGCAGATCGGCGAACCGCAACCCGGCCCCACGATCTACGACCCCGAGCTGCACCCGCAGTTCACGCGCGGAATCGATGGGTTGCTCAGCGTGCACCGGCCCGTGGTGATCGCGCACATCAAGTCCATCCGCAAGATGCACCCGAACGCGTCGACCGAGCAGATCATCAAGATCCTCGAGAACCGCTACCTGGCCGCGGTGACGACCGGCGGCGCAGCGGTCGGCGCCAGTGCCGTCATCCCGGGCATCGGGGTGGGAGTGTCGCTGGCCCTGACCGGCGTCGAGACAGCCGGGTTCCTCGAGGCGAGCGCCCTGTTCGCCCAGTCGATCACCGAGGTGCACGGCATCGCCGTCGACGACCCCGACCGGGCACGCACCCTCGTGATGTCGATGATGATGGGAACCGCCGGCGCCGACCTCGTGAGGCAGCTCGCGGGCCAGGTGGCGGGAACGGGGGCACCGCGAACCCAGTACTGGGGAACGCTCGTCACACGCAGCCTCCCTCAGTTCGCCGTCGGTCCGATCGCCGACCGGCTGAAGACGACATTCCTCAAGCACCTCGCCGCCCGCACCGGCGCCGGAGCGGTCGGCCGCCTCGTGCCCTTCGGCGTGGGCGCCGTCATCGGTGGAACCGGAAACCACATCCTCGGCCGCAAGGTCGTGCACAGCGCCCGCTACGCCTTCGGCCCCCCGCCGCCGTTCTTCCCCGCGAGCCTCGAGCCGAAGGTCGTGGTGCCCCGCGAGAAGAAGGCGCCGAAGCAGAAGGAGCTGACGACGGGCAAGCCGTCGCGGCTGCCGCGTATGCTCACCCGCTCCAAGAAGGCATCCGAACCCGAGGTGCTGGCTCCGGATGCGCCGGGCTCGGAGTGGCCGGACGTGCGGATCTGATCGGATCCGCACCCCGGCCACCCGGTCAGTCGCCCTTGACGTTTACGATCTGGCGAAGCGTGTGCTTCACGGTCACCAGCTCGGCCGCATCGAGCATCACCTGGTCGATCGGCTTGTAGGCCTGCGGGATCTCGTCGATGAACGCGTCGGTGTCACGGAACTCGATGCCGACCATCGCCTCGCGAAGCTGCTCGTGGGTGAACGTCTTGCGCGCGGCCGACCGGGAGTACTCCCGGCCCGCACCGTGTGGAGACGAGTCGAGGGCCACGGGGTTGCCGAGGCCTTCAACGATGTACGACGCCGTTCCCATCGATCCGGGGATGATTCCGGGGCGACCGGAGTCGGCCTTGATGGCTCCCTTGCGAGACAGCCAGACCCGCTTGCCGAAGTGCACCTCGCTCTCGGTGAAGTTGTGGTGGCAGTTGATTCGCTCCTGCTCGATCACCGGTGTCCCCATCCACTCCGACATCTGGCGCATGACCCTGTCCATCATCTCCTCCCTGTTGAGCAGGGCGAAGTGCTGGGCCCACCGCAGCTCGGCGATGTAGCGGTCGAACTCCGGGGTGCCCTCGACGAGGTAGGCGAGATCCGCGTGGGGCAGATCGATCCAGTACTTCGTGGCGACCTGCTGGGCCGCCCTGATGTGCTTCTGCGCGATCTTGTTTCCGACGCCCCGGCTGCCCGAGTGCAGAAAGAGCCACACATCGTCGTTCTCGTCGAGCGAGACCTCGATGAAGTGGTTGCCAGAACCGAGGGTTCCGAGCTGCAGCCGCCAGTTTCCGGCGTACGACGCAGGGTCGAACCCGGCCTCCGAGGCCAGTTCCTCAAGCTGTGCCACGCGCGGTTCGGCCGTGGCGACAACGGTGCGGTTGTAGCGACCAGCCGAGAGCGGGATGGCCCGCTCGATCTGCTCCCGGAGCTCGCGGAGAGCCCCGGTAAGCTGCGGCCGCGCGAACTGGGTCTTCACGGCGATCATGCCGCAGCCGATGTCGACGCCGACGGCGGCCGGAATGATGGCGCCGAGCGTGGGAATGACCGAACCGACCGTCGCCCCGAGGCCCAGGTGGGCGTCGGGCATCAGGGCCAGGTGCGGGTAGATGAACGGCATCGTCGACGCGGTGCGTGCCTGCTCGATGGTCTTCTCATCGAGGATGCTCGCCCACGAGATGAGCCGGGTGGAAAGCGTTTCCATGATCCTTTTCTCTGTGTGGTGTGCTGGTGATACCCGGGCCGCAGGGCATAAAAATAGCCCCGCGCCTCAGGAGGCACGGGGCTGAAGACGAGAAGCGTCTACAGCATGGATGCCATAACGAGGGTGATGCGCTGTTCCGACTGGAGTCGATCTGCCGGACGCTGCTCGAAGGTCGCCGAAGACAGGTAGCGTGCGTTCGACGTCAGTGAATTGACTGCGATCGTCATGACACTCGTCCTCTCGACACTTCGGCGCGCATCGCGCTCGGGGCCTGCGCCGGTCGACGCAGAATGCACACACTAGCCCGGGCTGTCGAGTGGCGTCAACCGACGTCACTGCCCAGGCGTCGGCCCATCCACTCCGGCGGGCGTGTCGATGATGTCATCGAAATCGTCGTGTTTCGCGAGGTACGCCGAGACCATTGGGCAGCGCGAGACGATGCGCATCCCCTGCGTGCGGCAGTCGCCGAGGGCGTATTCGATCAGCTTGGTCGCCAAGCCCTGTCCGGCGTGCTGCGCGTCGACCTCGGTGTGGAGGAAGACTCTGCGCGGCCCTGCGTCGCGATAGAAGCACCGTCCGACGACCTCGCCGTCGATGCTCAGCTCGTAGCGTCGTCCTGTGTCCGCGATCTCGATCATGGTCTCTATTCTGTGTCGTATCGACGACTCGCACACCTCTATGGTGAACCGCTGAGAGTCGACTGCTAAGCTGTCATGAAGTTATCGATTCGTTATATGCAGATAGAAGGCGAGGTGAGAGCACTGTTCACACGATTGACCACGGAGATCACTCCCGTCAGCACCACGCTGGCCGACACAGGGGTGGCGTTCGTTCCCATGCTCATCGCCGCAGCCGTCGTGCTGGTCGTGATCGGTGTCGCCGTCGTGCTTGTGCGCATGCGCCTCGCCCGCGTCGACAGGTGAACCTGCACCGCTGAACCGCAACCGCAGCCGCTGAACCTGAGCAGATTCGCCGCTACAGCGACTCGTCGGCGATCGGCGCGTGCTCGTCGACCGGACCGTCGTCGGCGTGAAGGTCGGCATTGCGCTGCCATTGGCTCATGAGCCCCCCGATTGCCTCGTGGAACCGGCGGGTCGTTGCACCGGGCGTCGTGTCTCCGAAATAACGCTCGACCCAGAAGGCGAGACGCGCCTCCGCCTCCGGATCATGCTCCAAGGCGTCGATCCGAGCGACGATGTCGGCGGACTCGTCGGCGTCGAGCCACTCGGCTTCGAACAGATACCCGCTTGAATCGATCTCGGCGAGGGCGTTCGCCGGCCTCGTGACGAAGAGCGGCTTTCCACTGGCGAGACGGTCGTAGACCATGGCTGAGATGTCGACGATCGCCATGTCGGCCGCGGCGAGCTGCCAACCGAGTTGGGGTCCATCGTCGAAGACGTGCTGCGCCCTCGGATCTGCCGCGTTGGCCTGGGCGATCATCCTGATGATCTGCTGGTTCGCCGCAGCGTAGCCGGGGTCGACGACGCCACTCCGCGGATGCGGCCGGTAGATCACGCGGTGCTTCCCCGTCGCGAGCAACTGGGACACCAAGGTGACCCCGTGGGTCACGATCGAGCCGTAGGCCGCCGACGGCCTGTCGCCTTCCCATGTCGGGGCATAGAGCACGACGCGTCGTTCGTCTGGCGCATACGGCACCGGCCCCGAATAGTGGTCGGCCTGCGGCCGTCCGATGCGGATGGCGCGCTTGTCGAAGTCGTAATCCCACAGAACGCGGTTCAGTCGAGCGACAGCCGCCTCGCCCGCGACAAGGCTGTAGTCATAGGCCTTGAACTGGTTCGTGGTCATGTACATCTTGTCGCTCTCACCGTGGTTGATGAAAACGTGCCAGCGACGGCCGTAGCGCATCATCTGGAAATTGCGAGCGTTCTGATTCACGTAGAAGACGATCTTGAGCGGCTGCTCCTCGATCATCTTCTCGAGGTCGATGACCTTGCGCACGTACGCGACCGGAACGGGCGACTCGTCGAGAAGCGCATTCATGGCCGACGGATTGCGACTGAGAATGACGACGGGCCACGTCTTCGCGAGCTCGGCCAGAGGTTCGTACCACTGGCGGAGCTGGTAGAGATTCACGTCGCCGTCGGCGAAGTACACCCCGATCTCGAAGATTCCCGGGGCGAAAGGCGGTCGACCGGCGAGCTTGTGGGCGAGTTCGCCGCGCGTGCGCCGCGACTTCAGGAGGTCGAGTCCGACCTTGAGACCGAGTCTGGCGTCACGAAGAATTCCCACGATTCAAGGGTACTCAGCGTCTGTGAAGGCCCCCGACCGGGGGGCCGTTCCGGTAGCCAATCGTGATGAAGGCGCCACGACCCGGCCCGGCCCGACCCCGCGGCGACTAGACGATCGGCGGCCGGCCGGCCATGGTCATCCGGAGCACCGTGCGCCACCGCATGGGCCGACGTTCACCGGCGTCTTCGCGCCACCCGGCCATCCAGCCGCCGAACCAGGCGCGCAGGTGGGCGGGTCGCCGTGCCCAGCGCAGAATCTGGATGCCGGTCCACGAGCCCACGTAGATCGGCACGAGGATCGCCGGCAGGTTGCGCTTGGCGAGCCACACGCGATTGCGCGCGTTGAGCCGGAAATAGTAGGAGTGTCTGGTGGGCTCGATCGCGGGGTGGTTCGCTACCAGATCACCCGCGTACCAGGTCACGAGTCCCTCGTTCCACACACGCCAGGCGAGCTCGATGCCCTCGTGGGCGTAGAAGAACGGGGCCGCCCATCCCCCGGTGGCGTCGAACACCGCGCGGGGCAGCAGCACCGCCCCCTCCCAGACGGAGAAGACGGGCGACGACAGCCCCGGGTCGCCCTTGCGGATGCGCGGCGTCCAGCGTCGAGGATTGGTGACTCCCGTGGGGTCGACGACCCGGGGCTGCACCAGACCGATGCGAGGGTCGGTGCGGATCAGCTCGATCGCGTCGATCAGGAAGGTGGGCGACGGGATGCTCGCGTCGTCGTCGAGGAAGAAGACGAACTCGCCCGAGACCTGGGCGACGCCGGCGTTCCGGCCCGCCGGGATGCCGACGTTCTCGGGCAGGGCGAGCGTCGCGATGCCCTCGGGCAGGCCCGTGGGAACCCATCCGTTTCCGACGCACACGATATCGAGGGTCACGCCCCTCTGGGCCAGAATCGACTCAAGTCCGCGGCGCAGGTCGTCCGGCCGGGTGCCCTGCGTGAGCACCACGACTCCGACCGTGGCGAGAGCGTCGTCGGCTATGAGCGCACCCGCTTCGACGCCATGATCGCCACGAAATGTCCGATGAGCGCCAGAACGGCGAGCGGCAGAAGGGCCCCGAGCAGGATGCGGTCGGCGAGCGGGCCGCCGATGAAGAGGCCGAGAACAGCGAAGGCGAACGCGAGCATCGTGAGCTCGACCGAGTGGTAGAGCCGGTGGAACGGCACGAATCGGGCGAGCCTGCGCAGGCGGGCCACAAGGCGCTGCGATGGCTCGGACTCGCCCTGCTTATCGGCAAGCTTGCTGAGCCCCGCATTCGCGCGTGCCACATGGACCATGTCGTTCAGGGCCTTGTTCAGAACGATCACAAGGGCCAGGGCGAATCCGAGGGTCGTCCAGAGATAGTCGGCCGGCGCATCGAAGGGGAAGCCTGCGGCGCGGATGCCGAGCGCGATCGGGATCAGGGATTCTGTCGTGTAGTGACCGACCTTGTCGAGGAAGACCCCGGCGGGCGACGACGTTCCGCGCCACCGCGCGACCTCGCCGTCGCAGCAGTCGACGAGCATCTGCAGCTGTCCGAGCACGAGGGCCAGTGAGGCACCACCGATGCCGGGAATCAGCAGAGCGGCCGCGGTCGACCAGCCGACGAGGATCATCAGGCCGGTGACGCCGTTGGCGGAGATCGAGGTCTTGAGCAGCAGCCAGGTGAGGTAGGGAGAGATGTTGCGGAGGTAGAGCGACGCGGTCCAGTGCTCGGCGTTGCGGCGTCCCCGAACCTCGGGGGGCTGGGCGACTGCACGCAGCTCGGCGATCGAGGACGGTCGTCCTCGCGAAGACGTCGGTGACACGGTTACCTTCCGGTGTGCGCGGTGATGTTGCTCGTGAGCTTCAGGAACCCCAGGATGAAGCCCGTTCCCCAACTGAAGTGGATGCACGGCAAGACTACGAGAAACCACGCACCCGTGCGAAAACCGCGGCGGGCGGTCACGCCGATCGAGGCCACGATCACGAGGAGCACGTAGAGGATCGGAAAGACGAACAAGGCCGTGAAGATCCACGAGATCACCAGGGCCGCCCCCTGGGCGTTGCCTACCAGCCCGAAGTAGCCGAAGCATCCGAGCAGCAGGCCCAGCACGACCGAGAGCACGGCGACGGGTGGCACGAAGTACTTGAGTGCGTTCGAGCTGAAGAAACGCCGCGCGAGGTCACCGCGCCAGAGCCCGGTGGAGAAGAACTGCCGGGCGAGCTTCTCGGGCGTCGGACGCGGACGGTAGATGACAGTGAGCTTCGGCGTGAACCAGACGACTCCCCCGGCCTCGCGCAGGCGCCGGTTCAGCTCCCAGTCCTGGCCGCGGCGGATCTCCTCGTTGAACAGGCCGACGCGCTGGATCCATTCGCGGCGGAACACTCCGAGGTACACGGTCTCTGCCGGGCCTTCGGCGCCTCCGACGTGGTGCTGACCTCCGCCGAGACCGATCGCAGAGCCGTACGCTGTGGCGACCGCGTTCTCGAACGGCGTCGTGCCCTCGGCCTGCATGATTCCGCCGACGTTCGCCGCGTTCGTTCGCGCCATGGTCTCCACCGCGATACGCGTGTAGTCGGCCGGGAGGACGGAGTGGGCGTCGACCCGCACCACGATCGGGTTCTGGGAGGCGTTGATGGCCACGTTCAGTCCACTGGGCGTCGAGCCGGTGGGGTTGTCGATGACCTGGATGCGCGGGTCGACCCGGGAGAGCCGCTCCACCAGTTCTGTGGTGCCGTCGATGCTCGGTCCGAGGGCGACGATCACATCGAAGGGGCCGCGGTAGTCCTGCGCGAGCAGGCTGTCGATAGCGGCCTCGACATGGGTCACCTCGTTGAGCACCGGCATGACGTAGGAGACGCCGGGCAGGGAGCTCGCGGGGGTGTTCGGGGTCATGGCATCCACTCGTTGTGTTCGGGTGCCGTGTCGCACGCGGGATTCGATACTGCTGCGCCGACGCTGGCCGATAGAGCCTATCGCAGGGCCGTCTCGAGGCATCGATGGTGCGCCACGTGGCGCACGCAGCGATCCCCGAACGGCCGAGGCCGTCCGGGGATCGTCTGTCGTTCGACGGGCTACTGGGTGAGCTCTCCCAGAGTCACGTCGATGTCCTGGGTCTTGCCGTCGCGGTAGACGGTGAGCTTGGCATCGGACCCGGCGGCGAGGCTGCGCACCTGCGCCGTGAGATCGGTGGCACTGGCCACGGCGATGCCGTTGAACGCGGTGATGACGTCGCCGGCCTTGATACCGGCCTTCTCCGCCGCGCCGCCCGACGAGACCTCTTTCACGAGGGCTCCGGCGGTGACGCTCGCAAGAGCCTGGTCTGCGCTGGCGTCGCCGACGGAGGCTCCGAGCAGACCGTGACTTCCTGAGCCGTCCTTGATGATCTCTTCGGAGATGCGCTGCGCGAGCGAGGCGGGAATGGAGAAGCCCACCCCGATCGAGCCGGACTGGCTGTCGGCGCTTGTGGAGCCCGCGCTCGCGATGGCCACGTTGATGCCGATGAGCTCGCCCTTGTCGTTCAGCAGCGCGCCACCGGAGTTGCCGGGGTTGATCGCAGCATCGGTCTGGATGACCGCCAGGGAGATACTCGAGGTGGCCGGCGCCTGGCTCTGCGATTGCGAACCGCCCTGGCCCGGGATGTCGAAGTTCCAGAAGTCGTACGGGTTGTCCTGCGAGCCGTCTCCGGAGTCGCCGTTGCCGTCCGGAGCCGTCTCATCGGTGTTGTCGCCCTTCGGGGCGGCCGAAGAGGCGACGGTGATCGCGCGGTTGAGGGCGCTGACGATTCCGGTGGTGACCGTGCCCGACAGGCCGAGCGGAGCGCCGATGGCCACCACGGAGTCGCCGACGTTCAGCTTTGTCGAGTCCCCCCAGGTGATCGGGGTGAGGTCGCTGGCCTTGTCGAGCTTGATGACCGCGAGGTCGGCAACAGGATCGGTGCCGACGAGCGTGCCGGTGAAGAGCCGTCCGTCGTTGGTCGTGACCTGGATGGTGGGGTTGGCGGTCGCGCCATCGAGGGTGACGACGTGGGTGTTGGTGAGGATGTAGCCGTCGTCGGACAGGATGACACCCGAACCGGTGCCGCCAGACGACCCGTCGTTGACCGAGATCGTCACGACCGACGGCGAGGCCTTGGCGGCCACGGCGGTTGCGAGCGAGGCGTCGTCGGCGTTGTTGACGGTGATCGTCTGCGGGCCGGTGGCCGAGGTGTTGGTGGACTGCTGGTTCTGGCTGATCACCCACGCGCTGATTCCTGCGCCGGACCCACCGCCCACGAGAGCGGCGATGGCCAGGGCGGCGATCAGCACCGGGCCTCCGCGCCGCTTCGGGGCGCGCGAACCCGCGGTGTCTGCGCCGGCCACGGGGGGCTGCTGCGGCGGCTGCCCGAAGGCGCCGTTGCCGTAGTTGCCTGCGGCCGGGGCATAGGCAAGAGTCGGCTGCGTCTGGTGGGGCTGCGGCTGAGTCGGGGCGGCCGAGTGGTGTGGTGTCGGGGCCTGCGAGTACGAGGGGTTGTAGGGCTGGGGTGCGGTCGGCTGCGGTGCGGCGGCCGGCTGGGCCATGGTGGGCTGGACGGCCGTCGGCTGAGGCGCCGATTGCTGAGGCGCGGCCGGCTGGGGCACCGTCGGCTGCTCTGCCTGCGGGGTGGTCTGCTGCCGCTCGGGAACCTGCGGGGTGCGCGGTTCGTTCGTGGGCGCGGGGGCGGATGTCGTGGGCGGGGTCTCTGCGGAGACGCCGGGTGCGTAGTGGGGGAAGGCGGGGGCGTTCTGGTCGGCGGCGGGGCTCGAACCGGTGTTCGTGGTGTCGTCGCGGTCAATGCCCTCGGCTGCCGCCGGGTTGATCGAGTTGTCAGTGTTCTCAGACAATGGGTGCTCCTTCCAAGCTCAGTAAGCATCGCCATCGAAGCTGGACGTTGTCTATGCGTGGGCTGGAAACGAACTGCCGTATCGCTCGGGCGAAGCTTGGAGTTCCAAACCGCCTACCGAAGAACCGTATTCCGCGTCGTCAACACCCCGGTGACACGCGACGTCGACCGCAGTCATCGGCGACGAGCACCGTCTTCGCCGCTTTCGCCGACGCCGTGATCGGCGGGGACGTCGAGGGCACCGTTCCTGCGAGCGCTCGCCACTCTCCTCCGCCGATCCGATACTCCGCCGAGTACTGGATCGTGAGCGTGATCGTGTAGTCGCCCGGCTGGTCGTAGACATGGCTGGTCTCGGTCTCGGAGAACTCGGCGACGCTGAGCGACGCCCACGTGGCCCCGCCCGTCGCGCTTGTCGTCGACGCCCCGTCTCCGTGGTCCCATGTGAACGAGACCGGGGTGAAGCGAACCTCGGCCGCGCTTCCGAGCAGGGTCGTCGACACGACGCTCGGAGCAGCGTCGGCATAGAAGTTCGTCGGGAGCCCCACGACCATCCATCCGTTCGGCTCCATCCCCTGCCCGGCCACCCCGGGAACCAGATGGGCGATCTCCCGAGTCGTCACGACCGGCGTCGTCGTCCGCACCTCCGGGTCATCCGGGGCGAGACGTCTCATCTCCGAGCAGAGTGTGACGTTCGTGGAAGCACAGGGCTCCTCTATCGCGCCTCCCCCGGACTCCTCGGAGCCGCCTCCAGAGTCACGGCCCCCGCTACCACTCGACTCCTCGCCGGATCCACCACCCCCGCCCTGGCTGCTTCCAACCTCGACATCGACCCCGCCCCCGGAAACCTCCCCACACCCTCCCGTATAGATACTCCCGGAGGAGCACGACTCACCGATTGCACCCGCATCAGTGGCCGTGGCTAGGGTCCATGTCAGCGCCACAACGACTAGCAGAATGAGTCGCTGGACCATGGCTCATTACTCGACACCACGAGAGTCTGACTAGCCGGAAACTCGCTGACCATCTCAGCAACTAGTGACACGTGATTGGTCCTGTTGGAAGGGGTCACGTTCTCGCCCGACATATTCAAGACGGCAACTTCACTGACATCGACACAGGCGTGAACCGTAACTACGGCGCGATCGTCATTCTCGGTGTAGCTCTGCAAAGTCGTGTTCCTAACCGACGTTCGCCCGCTGGTATGGAGAGAATTCCTCGCCAGGTCGTCGAATCCATCATTCGTGATTGCCAAGAAGTCGGGCGTCACGAGCATAGAGATGTCCTCTCGGCCGTCGCCACCGCGAGACGCTATGTCGTCACTTACTTCGAAATAGCGTTCATACGAGTACGTAGCTGCACGAAGGGCGTCTTCATCAGACGCGAAGATTGCCGATTCGGTTGGCACAGGTTCAATCGTGTTCTCCTCCGGAGTCTTTACCGGGGCGCACGAGACGAAAAAGCAAAGAGTGACAAGCGCAAGACACGTGTTCACCGAAAGACCCTTAGTCACAGTGTGTTTCTGACGGAACATGGGAACACCGTAGAGGATGTCGGCGCGTGACGCGGAAAGTTATCCACATGGTGGCTGGCGGTAGGTTTGATTTTCGTGACTATCTCTGGTTCCTGGCAGCGCACGGCGCGTGGAGCAGGCCTCCTTTCGCCCGACGGCACGATTCGGTCGACGATCTTCGCCGAGATGAGCGCCCTCGCCACGTCGACGGGCGCGATCAACCTCGGGCAGGGTTTTCCCGATGAAGACGGCCCGGCCGAGATCCTCGAAGCAGCGCGCCGCGCGATCAGCGACGGACTGAACCAGTACCCGCCGGGGCTCGGCATGCCGGTGCTGCGCGAGGCGATCGCCGCCCACCAGAAGCGGTTCTACGCGCTCGAGGTCGACGCCGAACGCGAGGTCCTCGTCACGGCCGGCGCGACCGAGGCACTCGCCGCGACGCTCCTCGCGCTCGTCGACGACGGCGATGAGGTCGTGACCCTCGAGCCCTTCTACGATGCGTACGGCGCCGTGATCGCCCTCGCCCGAGGCATCCACCGCACCGTTCCCCTTCGACTGCCGGCGTTCCTGCCCGACCACGACGACCTGCGCGCCGCCGTGACCGACCGCACCCGCGTCATCCTGATCAACAACCCGAACAACCCCACGGGCACGGTGCTGCCGCGGGAGACCCTCGAGCTGATCGTCGAGCTCGCCCACGAGCACGATGCGATCATCGTCACCGACGAGGTCTACGAGCACCTGACCTTCGGTGTTCCGCACATTCCGGTGGCGACGCTCGCCGGCGCACGGGAGCGCACCGTCACGATCTCATCGGGCGGCAAGACGTTCAACACCACCGGCTGGAAGATCGGATGGCTGACCGCCCCGCACGAGCTGGTCACGGCGATCCTCGCGGTCAAGCAGTTCCTGACCTTCGTGAACGGCGCTCCCTTCCAGCCCGCGATCGCACTGGGCCTCGGCCTGGGCGACGATTTCTTCGACGGCATCTCCCGCACACTTCAGGCCAAGCGCGACCTTCTCTCGACCGGTCTCGCCAAGGCGGGCTTCGAGGTGTTCACGCCTCAGGCCGGCTACTTCGTCGTGGCCGATGCCGCGCCGCTCGGATACACGGATGCGGCGGCACTGTGCCGAGACCTGCCCGAGCTCGCCGGAGTCGTCGGCATTCCGATCAGCGCCTTCTGCGGTGAGCAGCTCGCGGGCGAGTACTCGTCGCTCGTGCGGTTCGCCTACTGCAAGAAGGTCGACGTGCTCGAGCGGGCCGCGGCCCAGCTTGCCCGCGCGGGGCGCTAAGAGCCGCTGACGTCAGCCCGCGGGCTTCTCTTCGCGCGCGAGCTTCTCGACCATGCGCTCGATGGCGCGGGCCCGTCCCTGTTCCGTCTTCAGGGCGTGGATGCGGTAGTACACCGCGAACCGGTTCTGCGCATTGAGGGTCGCGTAGAAGGCCTTCGCGGCGGGGTTCTGCTCGAGAGCGCTGAGAAGATCCGGATGCGGCTGCGCATCGGTGGAGGCCGCATACGCCCTGTCCCACCGGCCATCCGCCTTCGCCCGCTCGATCTCGGCCAGGCCGCGGGGCGACATCCGGCCGTCGGCGATCATCGCCTCTGCAGCCAGGCGGTTGCGCATAGACCACGGACTGGCGGCCCTGCGCGGCGTGAATCCGCGGAACGACGTGTGCTCATCGCGTGACCGCGACTGCCCGTCGATCCATCCGAACTCGAGGGCCACGTCGAGCGCTTCGGCGTAGGTGACCGTCGTGAACGGCGACCCTTTCTTCGCCACGATCAGCCAGATGCCGACCTCGAGATCCTGGTTCTCGAGCATCCAGTCGCGGAACTCCTCGCGCGACGAGAACTGCAGACTCTCCCGCTCGGCTGCCACGTCGATCGCCTGCTACAGCTCTCGGGTTCCGAAACGGCGCAGGGCCAGCGCGGGATTCACGCGCCGCACCTCGTCGATGCGATCGCGGTCGAGCCACGCGACGGCGACGTCCTCGTTCTCGGCGAGGGAGGCGATGGTCACTCCCATGGGATCGACGACGAGGCTGGCCCCGACCCCGATCGGCGGGGTGTGGTCGGCCGCGGCGACGTAGATCGTGTTCTCGAGGGCTCGCGCGGTGACGAGCGTGCGCCAGTGGTGCTCCTTAAGCACTCCCCTGACCCACTCGGCGGGCACGAGCACGAGGTCGGCTCCGGCGTCGACCAGACGCCTCGACACCTCGGGAAAGCGGATGTCGTAACAGGTCTGCAGCCCCACGGTGAACGGCCCGACGGCGAAGGTCTCGGGAGCCTCGATGACTCCCGGCTCGACGAAATCGCTCTCGCGCGACCCGAACGCGTCATAGAGGTGGAGCTTGCGATACGAGGCCACGAGCTCGCCCGCCGGCGAGACGGCGACGACGGCGTTCGAGAACCGCTCACCCTCCTGGGTCGTCTCGATCATGCCCGCGACCACATGGATGCCCAGGCGGGCGGCCAGAGAGCCCAGCGCCGTGACGAACGCGCCGCCCCGAGGTTCGGCGTTCTCGAGGAAGCCGTCGCCGAACGGATCGGAGAAGTACGACGAGTACTCGGGGAACACGACGATGGATGCGCCGCGCGACGCCGCGCGTTCGGCCAGTCGCGTGATGGCGGCAAGATTCGCGGCCTTGTCAGCGCCGGGGGCGAACTGGGCGATGGCGACGCCGAGACCGGCGGCCTGGTCGATCTCGTGCACCGGGCCGGAGGTGAGGGTCATCCCTTCACCCTAGCGAAGCGTGGCCGCACTCGGAATGAGACCGAACCCCGACTCGATCGCGACGGCCGCGGCGCCACGGGCCCACGATGTGAAGTCCGCGTCGGTGCGCCTGATCTGCACGGGAAGCGCATCGGGGTCGCGATCCGACTCGATGGCAGCACGCACGACGTCCTCGGCGACCTCGACCAGCCCGATGCCCTCCCCCGAGAGCACGACGATGTCGACCATGGCGAGGTTGGCACTGGCGGCGATCAGTCTTCCCAGCGCCCGGGCCGAGGTCTCGACGACCTGGCGTGCGACGGCATTGCCCTCGGCCGCGAGCGCGAGCAGCTCGTCGTAGTCCACGGATCGTCCGAGGCCGACACCGGCCGACGAGCACATGCTGCCGATCGAGAGCATGGCCGACGAGCAGCCTCGATGTCCGTCGATGCAGAGCGGGCCTGTGTTGTCGAGGGGAAAGTGCCCTCCGAGCCCGAGTCCCGTGTCCGAGGTGATCACCTGGCGTCCGTGCACGACGAGCCCGTATCCGACGCCCGCTCCGATTGTGACCACCGAGAAGTTGTCGACTCCGCGCGCGTGCCCGAACCACTGCTCGGCCGTCGTGAGCGCCACCACGTCGTTCTCCACGGTGGCGGGCCGACCGAAGCGCTCCTCGATCGCGGTTCCCAGGTCGACGTCATGCCAATCGAGGAACGGCGCGCGCACGACGAGCGCCGATCCGGTCACCTTGCCGCCGATACTGGCGCCGATCGCGGCCACGTCGTGAGCACCGAGGTCGTCGATGAGGTTCTGGATGCCGTCGAGCACGTCGTCGACGCCGTGTCCGGCCAGCCGTGTGGTCGCCGACGCCCCGACGGTCGCGCGCAGGTCGGTGACGACGCCGAAGACGTGCTCCCCCGTGATCTTGACCCCGAGCATCCGCTGCGCGTCGACCCTCACGTCGAGGGGTTTCACGGGCCTGCCGACGGCGCCGTCCTGGCGCTCCTGCCCCTCGACGAGGATTCCGTGGTCGAGAAAGGGACGGCTGAGGCGGGTGAGGCTCGCGGGCGACAGCCCGAGCCTGCGCCCGAGCTCGCCGCGGGCGATCGGACCGTGCATCAGCACCTCGCGGGCGAGTTCGCGTGCAGGATCTCTCGTTGCGGGTTCCCGGGTCGTCTCATTCATTTGTTTCGATTATCAACGAAATCAGCGTGGAGCGCGAGAAATTCACGACGGAAGGACCAAACAACTCGCTGTTGACACGGTAATTAGTTTCGCGGTAGAAATTATCCATGCAGAGCGGCAGCGACGTCATCCACCTCCGAGCCGGGGGCACGAGTGTGGTCGTCGACCTCGCCACACCGGGATTCCCCGCGATCATCCACTGGGGAGACGACCTCGGCGGCCTCTCCGGGCCGCGACTCGCGGACCTGGCCCTCGCCGCCCGCCCGCAACGCGTATCCGGTGCACTCGACACGCCGTCACGCCTCACCATCGTGCCGCTCGAGTCCGCCGGCTGGCAGAACGAGCCCGGCCTCATCGGCTCGCGCCGGGGCCGCGACTTCTCGCCGAGGTTCGGCTCCGTCGACGTGCAC
>Ga0247732_10000343_pt1 | contig 24474 bp, 24 predicted proteins | sample UWRJL163409C2_FD_180940 | JGI IMG/M metagenome (GOLD analysis project Ga0247732, IMG submission 180940) | Plant litter microbial communities from Arlington Agricultural Research Station in Wisconsin, United States - UWRJ-L163-409C-2 | ecosystem: Environmental > Terrestrial > Plant litter >...
CCGCTGTGCGGGGTCGCAGCCACGACCGGCCGAGCAGATAGGCGCCGAGCAGAAGCAGGATGTATGCCTGCAGCTCGATCACGACCGTCAGGGAATGCGGGATGAGGGCCACCCAGCCGATGTCGGTCGTCGGGGCGATGGTGATTCCGGTGGTGAATGACCACCAGGCGAAGAGCGGCAGACCCAGGAAGGGCACGACGAGCGAGGGCAGCACGATCGTGAGGGCGCTGAGCTTTCCAACGTTGATGGCGAAGATGACCACCGCGAAGAGCCACGGGCTGCTGAGGAGCGAACCGACGAGTTCCGACGTGCCGTCGGTCTGCTGCGTCTGCAGCTGGGCGCGACTGAGGTCGGGGAACACGATTCCCACGACGAAGCCCGCCACGACCAGGCCGTAGGCCGTCAGGTTGATGGCGAGGTAGGCGCGCTTGTTCGCGCCGATGATCTCGAAGGGTCGGCGCAGCATGCGGGGTCGCCGGGTGTCCGAGGCGGCTGCCTCGGGTTCGTACGTTTTCTGTGTCATGACGACAGCAGACACCCTGTTCCCACCACAGGGTCAAGGGCGCTTGACCCTGTGGCGGGAACACGGTCTCTACTGACTCTCATGAACCCCATCGAACAGCTCGTCAGCAATTTCCAAGACCTCGTCGCCCAGGTGCCCGAGTTTCTTCAGCCACTCATCCTCGTGCTCGCCGGAGCCGTTCCCTTCGTCGAGGGCGAGCTCGCCGCCATCATCGGAGTGATCGGCGGAGTCAATCCGATCGCCGCCGCCATCGCCGGCGCGACGGGCAACTTTCTGTGCGTGCTGCTCGTGGTGCTGCTGAGCTCGCGGGCACGCACTGCGGTCGTCGACCGTCGGGCGGCTCGGGCATCGGCTCGAGCTTCGGTTTCGGCTTCGGCTTCGGCGAAGCGGATGCGCGCGGGCCACGACGGGGTCGGCTCGTCGACGGCGGGTGTTCCGACCACGAGCATCGCCACGGTCGACGTCGCCGAGCTCGACGCGGACTCGCACGCCGCCGAGGCGAAGCCCACAAAGCCGCTTTCGAAGGGTCGCCTGCGCTTCAATAAGTGGCTCGTGCGCTTCGGCGTTCCGGGAGCAAGCATCCTCGGGCCGCTGGCGATCCCTACTCAGATCACGTCGGCCATCCTGGTCGCCGGGGGCACCCCGCGGGCATGGGTTCTTCTCTGGCAGGCCGTCGCGATCGCCTTCTGGACGACCGTGGGCACGACCTCGGTCTGGCTCGCCCTGCGCGTCGCGACCGGCGCCTGACGCTCAGCGCCGCCCCTAGTAGTCACCGCTGCGGGCAATAGCTGCCGGCGCACCGGGCACTACTGTCCGCGAGGGGCACTACTGGCGGACCCCACTGCGCCGATCGAGTAGCGGCGCGACGAAGGAGCCCGCGTATCGAGATCACCCCCTGACGGACGCTCGGCCCGGCAGCACACTCAGCGACAGCAGCGCCGTGAGCGCGGACGCTCCCAGAACCACCCACGCCACGACAGCGGTTCCCGCCGCCCCGACGACCGCTCCGGCCGCCAGAGTTCCCGCGCCGATCCCCAATGTCATCGCACTGACCACCCATCCGTTCGCCTCGGTCAGGGCGGCGGCGGGGCTGAGCTGCGAGATGCGCTCGAACACCTGCCCCAGCGTCGGAGGAAGCATCAGCCCCGAGACGCCGGCGACGACGACGTATGCCCAGGTCGGCAGCGCGGTCGCCGCGAGCGGCAAGTATCCGACGGCAAGAAGAACCCCGCACACCGTGAGCAGTCGCGCCGGTGTCGAACCGAGAGGCCGGATGCCGACGACGGTCGCGCCGACGAGGGCACCCGCGGCGTTCACCGCGAGGATCCATCCGGCCAGTCCGGCGCTGTCACGGGCGGCCTCAGAGGCGGTCGCGACGATGGTCAGCGCCCCGACCGGAACGCCGATGCCGAAGGTGAACACGGCGACCCGCGCGACCGCCGGCATGAGAATGGGCGACCGGATGCCCGGGTGGGCGGCGCCCCCGCTCCGTCGGTGGGTCGACGCGGCGCGGGGTGCCGGGTTGACGATGAAGGCGAGCGCGCCCACGAGTCCGAGCCCTGCCGCGAACAGGAGGTTGCCGACCGGACCGAAGACCGCGATGCCGACGACGGTGAGCAGCGGACCGATGATGAAGATGATCTCCTGGGCACCGGCATCCAGACTGAAGGCGGCCTTCAGCTGCGGGCCCGGGCTCACGAGTCGCGGCCAGAGGGCGCGAAGGGCGGGCTCGAGCGGCGGCGTGAACACGCCGGCGGCCGCCGCGAGGGCCACGGCGAGGCCCGGCAGCGGTTCGAGGGTCAGCGCCATGCCCGTGAAGGCGAGAAAGCTCAGAACGCCGCTCAGGGCGAGAATGGCGACCTGTCCGAAGCGGTCGATGAGCCGGCCGAGAAGCGGCTGCCCGACGGCTCCGGCGACCACGTAGACCGCAGTGATGAGCCCGGCGAAGCCGAAGTCGCCACTGGTAGACCGCACGAGCTGCACGATCGCGAGCGCCGCCATCGCTCCGGGCAGGCGGCCCAGCAGCGAGGTCAAGAGCAGGTACGCGGTGTGCCGGCTCCGCAGAACGGAGACGACGGGGAAGGACGAGCTAGTCATGCAGACCAGTCTGGTCTCGATACGCTTCGGTCGAAGACGGCCGTGCGGTGACTCCACGGTCTGCACTGAGTTACGCTTCTCGAGGCTTCGACGCAGCGCGAGCGTGCACTCGCGTCGGGCTGCCCAGATCAGTTCTCAACGCGGCAATCGGCGACGCCGTTCTCTCGGGCGTCATCGCCGTACCGATCGATTACTTCCGGGAGTAGGCATGGAGAGCGACACCGACCATCCACTCGTCGTGGAGTTCGACGGCGAACGGCACGAGCTGCTGTGGCCGCCGGCTGTGCCGCTCGCCGACTTCTTGAAATCACGTGGCATCAAGGTGCCCTATGCGTGCGGAGAGGGCTTCTGCGGCGCGTGCATCGCGCGTCTGACCAGCGGCAGCGTGACCATGGCCATCAACGAGATCCTCGACGAGGACGACCTCTCGAACGACTTGATTCTCGGCTGCCAGGCTGTGCCCAACGGTGACGAACCCATCACGGTCGTCTACGGCTGAGCGCCACCGCACCCGAGCCAAGTCCGCACAGATCGCGCGACACGCCGACTCGAACCGTCTCCCAGACGGAGCGTCACCCAAAACGTGCGGACTTAGCCCAGAACCGAGCTAGTCGAGCAGCAGCGCCGGCTCTTCCATGATGCTCGCGACGTCGGCCAGGAACCGGCTCGCCACATCCCCGTCGACGACACGGTGATCGAAGCTCGCCCCGACGGTCGTCACAAACCGCGGACGCACTTCGCCATCCACGACCCACGGCTTCTGCTTGATCGTTCCCAGGGCGACGATCGCAACCTCGCCGGGGTTCAGAATCGGCGTGCCCGTGTCCATGCCGAACACACCGATGTTCGTGATCGTGATCGTTCCATTGGCCTGGTCCGCCGGCGAGGTGCGCCCCTCGCGCGCGGTCAGCGTGAGCTGCTCCAGCGCCGTGGCGAGCTCGAGCAGCGACATGTCCTGCGCATCCTTCACGTTCGGAACGATCAGCCCGCGCGGGGTCGCCGCCGCGATGCCGAGGTTCACGTAGTTGCGAACGATGATCTCCTTGTCGGTCCACGCCGAGTTCACCATCGGGTTGCGGCGCACGGCCCAGATCATGGCCCGCGCCATGATCAGCAGCGGCGACACCTTCACGCCCGTGAAGTCGGTCGACGTCTTCAGTCGCTTCACGAACTCCATGGTGCGCGTGGCATCGACGTCGACGAACAGGCTCACGTGCGGCGCCGAGAACGCGGAGTGCGTCATGGCCTTCGCGATCTGCTTGCGCACGCCCTTCACGGGAATGATCTCTTCACGCGTATCGGCCCACTGCGGCGTCTCGATGTTGTGGAACACCTTCGCCTGCTCCGCGTGGCGCACCACGTCGTCGCGGGTGATGTCGCCGATCGGACCGGTGGGCTGCACCTCGGCGAGGTTCACGCCCAGGTCTTTGGCGAGCTTGCGAATGGGCGGCTTGGCGATGATCGGCAGGCCCGTGAGAACGGGCACGCGTGCCGCGCGGGTTGTGGATGCCTGCGGCTGGCCGCTCGAAACGGCCCCCGCCGACGCGGCGTCTGGCTTGGATGCCGTGGCGCCCGCGCCGGTGCGACTGGGCCGGCGGCTGGCGACGTGGCCCTTGATGCCGTACCCGACGAGGACCGCGCCCGACGAGCTGTCGGATTCCTGCGAGACCGAGGCGGCGGCATCCGCTCGCACCTGCTCGGCCTCGACGACCGCGGGCGATGACGCCGTCGGAGGGGCGACGTGGTGTGCGGCCGCAGGGGCCGGCGCGGGCTCGCGCACGGGAGCCGCGGCAGCCGCGGTGATGGGCGTCTCGAACCCGGGAACGGGAGCGGACGCGGACGTGCCGCCGGAGGAGGTGACGGTGATGATCGGCGTTCCCACGTCGACGGTGTCGCCCTCGGCGACGAGCAGTCCTTCGACGACGCCCTCGAACGGAGAGGGCAGCTCGACGAGCGACTTGGCGGTCTCGATCTCGACGAGCACGTCGTTGATGGCGACGGTGTCACCGGGGGCGACGCGCCACGAGACGATCTCGGCCTCGGTGAGGCCCTCGCCGACGTCGGGGAGGTTGAAGTGCGAGGTGGTCACGATGCCATCCTTTGCTTGGTCCGTTCCCTGAGCCTGTCGAAGGGAAGTGTCGAAACGTTCCCTTCGACAGGCTCAGGGAACGGGAGGTTTAGTAAGCCAGCGACCGGTCGACGGCCTCGAGGATACGGTCGACGTCGGGCAGGAACAGCTGCTCGATGCGAGGCGCGGGAACGGGAACATCGAAGCTCGACACCCGGATGACGGGCGCCTGCAGCGAATAGAACGCCTTCTCGGCGACGGTGGCGGCGATCTCGGATCCGACGCTGACGAAGCCGGCGGCCTCCTGGCACACGACCAGGCGGCCGGTCTTGGTGACCGAATCGAGAATGGGCGCGTAGTCGATGGGGCTGATCGACCGCAGGTCGATGACCTCAAGGCTCACGCCCTCGCTCGCGGCGAGCTCTGCGGCCTGCAGCATCATGGTGACCATCGCGCCATGGCCGACGAGCGTCGCATCCGTGCCCGTTCGCGCGACGCGACTGGCGTGCAGCGGCGAGGCCGAGGCATCCAGATCGACGGGGCCCTTGGGCCAGTAGCGGCTCTTGGGCTCGAAGAAGATCACGGGGTCGTTCGATTCGATCGACTCCTGGATCATCCAGTAGGCGTCGTTGGGGGTCGATGGGCTGACCACGCGCAGGCCGGCCGTGTGCGCGAAGTACGCCTCGGGGCTCTCCATGTGATGCTCGATCGCGCCGATGTGGGCGCCGTAAGGGATGCGGATGACCACGGGCATGGTGAGCGTTCCGCGGCCGCGGTTGGTGAGTTTGGCCAGCTGCGTGGTGATCTGGTTGAAGGCCGGGTAGACGAAGCCGTCGAACTGGATCTCGCAGACCGGGCGGTAGCCGCGCAGGGCGAGGCCGATGGCGGTGCCGACGATTCCCGACTCGGCGAGGGGCGTGTCGAGCACGCGCTTGTCGCCGAACTCGGCCTTGATGCCCTCGGTCACGCGGAAGACGCCGCCGAGCGTGCCGATGTCCTCACCCATGAGGAGCACTTTGTCGTTGTCGGTCATGGCCTTGCGCAGGCCCGCGTTGATGGCCTTCGCCAGCGGAAGTTCTTCGACGGCCATTACTTGTCTCCTCCGAACGACGCCTCGTAGTTCGCCAGCCAGGCCTTCTGCTCGGTGATGAGCGGGTGCGGCTCGCTGTAGACGTGGTCGAACAGGTTGTCGATCGTGGGGTTGGGCAGCTCGAGCGTGCGGCGCCGGATGTCCGCCGCGAAGTCGCTCGCCTCCTGCTCGACGTCGGCGAAGAAGGCTTCGCTCGCGCCCTTGTATTTCAAGAAGGCCTCGAAGCGCAGAATCGGGTCGCGGGCGACCCAATAGGCCAGCTGCTCGTCGTTCTGGTAGCGGGTGGGGTCATCGGATGTCGTGTGGGCGCCGATGCGGTACGTCTGGGCCTCGATATAGCTGGGTCCAAGGCCGTTGCGGGCGTCGTCGAGGTGCTTGGCGCTCACCGCGTAACTGGCGAGAACGTCGTTGCCGTCGACCTGCACGCTCGGAATGCCGAAGCCGCGCGGGCGCAGGTAGAGAGGGACTTTTGCTTGGGTGCTCACCGGAACCGAGATGGCCCACTGGTTGTTCTGCAAAAAGAAGACGGTGGGCGTCTGATAGCTGGCCGCGAAGACCATCGCCTCGTTGACGTCGCCCTCGCTGGTGGAGCCGTCGCCGAAGTAGACGATCACGGCGGTGTCGGTGTTGGGGTTGCCCGTTCCGACGGCGCCGTCGAAGTTGATGCCCATGCCGTAGCCGGTGGCGTGCAGCGTCTGCGTGCCGAGCACGAGCGTGTAGCCGTGGAAGTTGCCGTTCTTGGGGTCGTTCACGTCCCACCCGCCGAGGGTGGTGCCGCGCATCAGCTCGACGATGCCCATGATGTCGACGCCGCGGATCTTGGCAACGACGTGCTCGCGGTAGCTGGGGAAGATGTGGTCCTGGCGCCTCGTCGCCCGAGCCGATCCGACCTGCGCGGCTTCCTGTCCGTGGCTCGGCGGCCACAGGGCCATCTGCCCTTGGCGCTGCAGGTTGGTGCACTCGGTGTCGAAGCGCCGGATGACGGCCATGTCGCGATAGAACTGCTCGTGCTGTTCGTCGCTGAGCGCCTCTATATAGGGCAGGTACTCGTCACTCCCGGCACTGGGAGCGAAGGAACCGTCTGTGGCCAGAAATTGAACCGCGGGCGGAGGAGTGGTCATGGATGAACCCTCTTGTCTTTCGCTTGTATGGCTACGCTATCGGGTGCGTCGACGGGCCATCTGAGAGGGTTGCGACAAGCTTTGACGAGATAGCGATGAGTTTCTCTACAGATTCGTGCTCGCCGATCGAAATCCGCACGCCTTCGGGGTGGAAGGCGCGGACGACTATTCCATTTTCGGCATATACCTGCGCGGCGTGTGCGGTGTGCTCTCCGGTGGGCAGCCAGATGAAGTTTCCCTGCGGCTTCGGAGCATCCCAGCCCTGGTCGATGAGGGCGACCCAGAGGTCGTCGCGGCGCTTGGCGATGTCAGCTACTCGCTCGTTCAGTTGAACGTCGTCGCCCAGGCTCACGACCGCTGCGTGCTGCGCCTGGTCGGTGATTCCGAGCGGGATCGCGGTCGTACGCGCGGCCTGCAGGATGGCGGCCGGACCGATGCCGTAGCCGACGCGCAGACCAGCGAGCCCGTAGGCCTTGGAGAAGGTGCGCAGTACAACGAGGTTGGGGTACTTGCCCAGCAGCCCTTTGCCGTCCACCGCGTCGTCGTCGGTGACGAACTCGCGGTAGGCCTCGTCGAGGATTACGAGCAGGTCGCTGGGAACGGCGTCCATGAACTCGGCGAACTCGTCTTTGGTGACGATGGTTCCGGTGGGGTTGTTGGGGCTGCACACGATGATCAGTCGGGTGCGCTCGGTGATCGCGTCGAGCATCGCCGGCAGGTCGTGCCGGTGGTCGTCGCTGTTCTCAACCTTGACGCTGACGGCCCCGGTGAGTGTGGGCATCCATGGGTAGGCCTCGAACGACCGCCACGAGTAGACGACCTCGTCGCCCGCCCCGGCCGCGGCCTGCACCAGCTGTACAAGGAGTGACACGGACCCGGCCCCGATGATGACCTCGTCTGCGCTCACGCCGAACCGCTCGGCCAGCTTGGCGGTGAGGTCGGGCGCGGCGGCATTCGGATAGCGATTGAGCGAGGCGCTTGCCTTCTCGACGGCCTCGAGCACCCCGGGCAGCGGCGGAAACGGGTTCTCGTTGCTGGAGAGCTTGAACCCTCCCTCTATAGAGGTGCCCTGCTTATACGGCGGCAAAGCGAGGATTTCGGGGCGCAGCTTGACGGGGGGAATGGAGGAGTCACTCACTGGGTCAGTCTATGTCGCGGCAGCTTGGAGCCAGAGGCATGAGACCGTTCAGTCACACAAATCGTGACACCCGCCGAGCGCGTCGCCCGATTTCGTGAGCGGACAGGCATGACGCTTCTCCCCGGCCATCCGTTTGCGAATCGTGCCACAGTTTGCCGCTTTTTATTTGGAGAGTTGGGTCCGGGAAGTTCTTCGCTAGTCTTCCTCTATGCCGGTCGATAGTGCGCTTGCGGATCTAGCCAAGACCATTGAAGAAGGTCAGCGATGGCCTCGACCAAGATGTCCAAACTGCTCTTCCGGGCATATCCGGTTCGGGGCGCCTTCAGAGTCCGAGGGGTTTGAGTCCTCGTCGATGCGTGGCCACGAAGCGTTCGAGCCGGAGTGGATCCGCGGCACTTTCACAGTGCGTGGCGAATGCGAGAATCCGAGTTGTAAACAGCTAATCCACGGTGCCGGCGATTATTACGTCGATATGGCCGTTGCCAGTGACTCGGACGACCCCTGGGGCGACAGAGGACCTACATATTCCTCCTTCTACCAGCTAGGCCATCTATATCCGCCCTTACATCTGATGCCAGTGCCGCGTTCTGCCCCCGAGGAGTTGCAAGTAGGGATACGTCGAGCATCCCGCGTGCTTTTTGCGGATCCCGGACTTGCTGCGACGGCACTCCGGGCTGTCGTAGAACGGTTCTTGACCGTCGAGGGCATCTCGTCCACTTCGCCCTCCGGGCGGTTTCGCAGCGCACAAGAGCGCATCACAGAATGGAGCCAAGCTGGGCCTGGCCGGGCCAAAGAGGCCGGCCTGTTCTCGGCGGTCAAGTGGTTAGGAAACGCCGGTACCCACGAGGACTCCGACCTCACGATGATGGAAGTCCTCGATGGAGCAAGTCTCCTTGACGAGGCGTTTCACCGTGTCTACACCGGACCGAACATCGATGCCCAGGCCCAGACAATCAACACGGCGAAGGGCCCCAACCGGTCGCCGTGATTCTTGTGCTCAAGTCTCCTTTACGTGATCGGCTCTTCACCTCGCGACGCCAACCACATAGTGTGTTCGCGGCTGATAGCTTCCTCTGCGTCAGCGACCGCCTGGGGCCATTTCTCACCGTCGACCGTAGCGAGGACGTCTTCCTGAATTGCGAGTTCTATCGCAGCGACCCTATAGGCAGATGTGATCTGAGAATGTTGTTTGATCGCCAACCATGCCGCGCCTGACGCAACCAGTGCGGCCACTATTCCAGCGAAGTCAAAGGGATTACTTCTCCCTAGAGTCAATGCCGCTGCTACGACGGCGAATAATTCGCCTGCCAGCAGTCCATACCTCCAGACACGTGCTCTCTGACCATTCTTTTTCGCATTTGACGAATACCACTTGCGTTGGTCGTCAGTTCGGAACTTCAGATAGCTTTGCCGCCGTTCCCGCAATGAGGCTCCTCTCAGAGCGCGCATGGAGTCGGTCACGACAGCCGGATCGGGTCCGAGATCCAGTCGATCCTTGCCTTTGGCAAGCACCTCGCCAACCCTGTCCCGCAGCAGCTCTTCCGCCTCCAAGAGAGTCAGATCGGGTCCGAAGGGTTTGCCTTGGACGGCAAAGCGCCAGGCAAGAGTCTTCGTCGATTCGGCGATCGCTCGGCCTGAATACCAATCTCGTTCAGGCTGAAACAAGATAAGGGAAAGTTCGGAGATCGCAGCCGCCATAAATGCGGCGAGCAGGATTCCTCCGAAGAGGTCGAAGCTAAGTGTCACAAATCCGAGTGCGCCGGCCACCGCTGCGACGAGGAGAGAGACAAGTCGTATGGCGCTGAGGGTGAGATACGTCTGCTGCCCGCGTCCGGATGCTTCACTCGCCGAATCATGGATTCCGGGAAGAGCCAGTTCGATAGGCAAACCCTCAATTTTGCCAATTTCGTCGCCGTTGCTTTCGCTCAACGAGTGCACGTGCTGTAAGTGTTGGTGGGCATACTCACTGCGCGCACAGTCGCAGCGATTGCTCGCTCAATTGCAGCATCAAACTGCTGCACATCTTCAGGTTCAAACCAATCGAGGATCTCAGCTCCGCAGTCGTTCAAGGCGTCAGGTATGGGGGCATTTTCATCGATACGGATCCCGATGACACCCTTGCCGGCCTCCCGACTCCACTCGATTTCCTTCTCGACCCAGTCACTGTCTGCGGTCTGCGCACCAATCAATACGATCGTCGCGGAGCTGCCCTTGATCTTCTCTTTGATTTTTTGACTGATGTAGTCCGCGTCAGAGCTTTTCACCGGATCGAGCAAATGACGACCCGTGAAATCAACGTTTACATTCTCGTTATGCGTCATCAGATTCAAGCCTCTAGCTTTCATAAGATCAGCATGCTGGTAGCTGATGAATACACGTCGAGTCATGCTGCGTCCTCAATTGCGGGGTGAAGTGTTGCTGTTTTCTTGCAGAGCGGGCACTTTTTGAGTAGGGCGCCGCTGACGATGACGAACCCACACTCACGGCAGCGCCATTTCCGGTTTTTCGAGCTGTTAGGCACCTTCGATAGTTCATCATCCGCTTGGTAATACTCGGATGCGTCTACCCACGCAAACCCGCCCGCCCTTCCCCAGGAGGGGTATGAGAAGCCGGTCTGAGCCGACGCGAAGCGCTCGACCCTGCGTACCTCTGATAGATATTCCGACGTGCGATCCATCGCGAGATCACAGATGCCTCTGAGTTCAGCCGTAGCTTCCACATCTGTCTGCCTCATCTGTCTGAACGGAACGGAGCAATACGAGCTCAGTGGCCCTGGTAGTGCGGCGACAGGTATTGGAGTGATGAATCGCATGGAATCTGCAGCCAAGGCATAGTCCCGATTGATCGCGCCTTGGGTCCCCTCCGTGAAGTGCCCTACGTGGTAATAACCCGACAGCACCCGACCATGTCCTGGCTGGTGGGTAGTGATGAAGAAAATTGTCGCTGCACCGTCCTGAACGATCCGATTACGCATGCCGGGTTCGCATGTTGAAAAAAGACCATACGTTCCGGTCTCAATGTTCGGATCGCTCTTGTTATCGCCGCGTCGGGTTATTTCACGAACCGGCCACCTCGCCATGCGCTCGCTGAAATAGACGGAAAGATAACCGCGCCCGGTATCCGTTAGGGAACGCCAGGGATCTCCCGGTGGATGACCCATCGCGCCTGCGTCTGTTTCCTCACTCTGTACCATATCTTGAGGTTAGCGTTGACCACCGACACCGGCGAGGTGGACGCGCGTCACTTCAGGGGGAAGTCTTGAATAAGTCTCGGTTTCAGCTAAAGCACGGACACACCATCGTGTTCGAGGGGCTCGATCGAACAGGTAAATCGACCCAGCTTGAGATGTTGGAAGGAGCCTTGGACAGCTCACGGGCGGTGTTCGCGCATATGCCATCTGGTTTCTCGCCCTTCACGAAGCGCGTTTACGAAGCGCTGGAGGCATCCGAGGAAGGGCCATCGTCGGGCCTGGCTCGGCAACTGGCGCATCTTGCGTGTCACGCAGAAAACATTGCAAATTTAATTCAAGCCGCGCAATCTGAGTCGCTCGTGCTGGACCGCTGGTGGTGGTCGACTCTGGCGTATGGCTGGTACGGCGGATCGGTTGAACAATCTGGTCTCTCGGAAATTAGTTTTCGCGAGCTAATCCGAACCATATGGGACCCCATCAAGCCTTCAATAGTCTTCGTGTTTTTGAAGCCGCATCAACTTGACATGAATAACTCCTACGGCGTCGAGCTTGGATACCAAGAACTTATTTCTTCATACGGAGACACTGCTTTGCGAGTTCCCGCACTTGGAGTTGGAGAGACGCATGACTTCATCGTCAAAGAACTCCTACGCCGCGACATCGCCATGATGGTCTAGAGCAGGTAGCCATGACTCTCTACCGAAACGTCGAGGAAGCGTTCATCAGTGAGCTTCGTGAGGTCCTAACAAATGGTGAAGATATCGAGGTGCGGAAAAGTAAGACTAGAGAGGCTCGCGGACGCGTTATCGAGATTGAAGCTATACGCGAACGATGTGTCTTATTGCCGGGCCGCCTTAATAATATTTTTGCATCGATCGCAGAGAGCATGTGGGTCCTAGCCGGCCGCAATGACCTCGAGTATCTCAGTGCATATCTGCCTCGTGCAAAGGATTTTTCCGATGACGGAACAACGTGGCGAGCGGGCTACGGCCCACGCCTGCGGAATTGGAATGGTGTAGACCAGCTCTCGAGAATCATCGATATTTTGCGCTCCGAGCCAAACTCGAGACGTGCGGTTGCTATCCTCTTTGACCCCGATCGAGACTTTGTGGAGAGCAAAGACATCCCTTGCAACAATTGGCTACATTTCCTCGTTCGCGACGGAAAGCTCAATCTTCACGTGGCGGCCAGGAGTACAGACATTTGGTGGGGCTTTTCCGGCATTAACGCGTTCGAATGGTCGCTGTTGCTTGAGGTGATGTCGTTTTGGCTGCAGCTCGCGCCAGGGAGGATGACGTTCTTCACGTCCTCTCTACATCTCTACGAGCGCCACGCCGAAAGAGCAGAGTCACTCCTAGAGGGCGTCGTCGAGGGTAGCGCAACGCTTTACTCATCGGGTCAGATTGAAACACCGAAGTTCGGAACTCCGTGGGAATCCAGTGGCCAGACTATAGATGAGTGGATGCGTCTAGAACAGCTCCTGCGAACGGGCTCCGACTTAGACGATCTGAAAACAGACCTGGCCGACCCGATGCTTGTTTCATACATCCAGATGATCGATCTGTTCTGGAATCTGAAGAGGACCTCATCTTCCTCCACCATCGGGTCCAAACTGGAACGTCTAGGAGACACCGACCTGCGTCACGCTGCCTCCGAATACATTCACCGTGGCCGTGACCGGATTGTCTCTTAGCAAGGCGAATTTTCTGAGAATATTAGAACAACCTCGGTTCGATTGCCCAGGGACTAGCATCAACGTTTCTGTTTATGCCCCACTTTGGAGGAAAAAATGGCCGATCTGGGATACCTACGGGAGAAAACTGCTGCTTGATTCTTGTTCGGCTTCCCACACCCTGCGTTTCCGGGTGCATGACCCGAGCGTACTTATCGGTCTCACAGAATAAGTTTTGGCAATCGATAAGAGTCAGCGAGCGCCCAAAGAGATCTTCAAAAGAGAGTCCAATCTCCTCGATCTGCTCAACCTGAGTATCAACCATCCACCGGATGACATCTTCCGGGGCTAAGCCGTCGAGATCGACGAAGCATTTAGCAATTCCGCTCCGGGCTCCTGGCCCTGGAACAACAAAGTCATTCTCGTCGAAGTCAATCAGAGACGTATAGTTCAGGTCGACAGTCAGCTGATATGCGAGGAAAGGACCCAACGATGGGTAGGACACGAGCAAGTCGAATACGCCCTTAAGCGATTGGGCGTCCCTGATTTTTTCGGACAAGCCCGACTTCATCATGTGGTCTATCAAGAGCAGATGGTTTCGGTGCTTCCGGACCGCTCCAAACGGAGGTGGAGGAAGGATATAGGCCGCCGAATAGACTCGCTCACCGCGGCTCAGCATTCGATCTAATACGTCTGCGAAGCCATTGATGTCGTAAGACTCGTAGTTGATGTCACCGAAAGTCTTCTCGAGCATCCCCCAGGTTGACGGCTTGTTGAAGAAGCGGAACAGGAGCACGCGCAGAAGCACGTCACACGAGTCTTGAGAGCCCGCGTAGGCGATCCGAATTAAGTCTTGAGAAACTCGATCGGCTGCACGATAAGCGTTCGTGAATCTGAATTTTGAGATAACGGGATCAACGGTCCACGGACCGGGTTCGCCCGCTAAACGCGCGTGATACACATGCTGCCGCTCCGCCGCAAACGTCCAGTAGCTCCGGATCACATTCGACGTTGTTACTCGCCGACTACCGATCTTTATCTGGCGCATCCGCTCTCCCTAATCGCTGAGCTTTGATTTCGAGCGATACAGAAGCAAGGTTCCCACGTCAGTCAAGCGGCCAACGTCAGGCGCGCAGTTTCCGTTAGGCACTTTCGTCCCTAGTAGCCATAGATTCTTGAAAGAGCTAGACAAGAGACTCCGATGTCTCATTTCGATGAATCGCTCCCGTCTTCAATCCGAATTGACGCAGTGACACCGCGCCGCCACAACGCACATATTTTTCTCTCGTCGGCCCGAGTAAGGCCTCGCCGCGCATGTGCGGCCGGCACATCAATTATGAGGTTGGAGTAGCCCAGGGGCGCATTTCATCCTCCGCGTCGGCACCAGTAGCGTCAAAATAAATACATGGGATCCCCGCGCCTTTGGGAAAAATGGTCATTTGCTGAATGTCGAGCTAAAGCGACGGGACAGGATCGTGACGTCAACGTTGAAGAACTCTGCGCTCTGCGGAACCATTTCGCAGCAGCGATTAGTTACCCTGCTGACAAGCTGTTCGACCAGCAAATCGAGCAGATTCGGTGTCGTGGTGCTGAAAAATACGGACATGAAGTCTTTGAACTCCCCACGTCTATAGTCGTTTCGATTTTTGGAAAGATGTGCGTGTGGCCATCGTCGGAAGTAGATTTCTAGATGACCCCCTACACATACTCTTCTCCGGCTCATTTACCCACCCATCCCACGCGCAACGGAGATAACCCAGCGATCGAGCAACAACTTTCGAATGACCGCGGTTGAGTTGGTGGATGGCTTGCGCGTTCTCGGACGAGACTTGATTCTGATTCCTCGCAGTGAGATCACGGTACAACCGTGCTTGGAACATCTTCGGCACTAGATGGCCCTGTAGCTCCGCCTCTCGTCATCGCCCCATCGAATAAGTCTTACTGCGAACGGCGACACCGACACCTGCGTCACGGTCTCTCGGTTGCCGGGTCGGCTCGCGAGAGCCACGACCACATCGCACGCCCGCATTGTCCGGTTGGATAACTGTTCGAGCAGTTCATTGTCGATCCCTGCCGGCGGCTGTCTTCCGTTCAGACCAGCCTCAGCGCATCCCCGCCGCAGCCTTTTCCTCCGCCACCAGCGCGTTGATGCGCTCGCGCTCGGCGCGGCCGCAGGCCTCCTTGGTGACGAGGATCGCGATGAGGCCGACGACAGCGGCGCTCGTATAGAGCAGCGATGCGCTCGACCAACCGATTCAGCCCACCAGTGCTGCGGCGAGCAGGGGCACGAAACCTCCAATGGCTGCCGCGATCTGGTAGCCGAGCGAGGCGCCCGAGGTGCGCGTCGACGTGCCGAACTGTTCGGTCAGCAGCGAGCCCTGGTTTCCGGTGAGGGTCGCGTGGATGAAGCCGATGCCGAACACGAACACAGCGATCACGAGGGCCGGAGTGCCGTCGTTCGTGAGCAGGTACATCGGGAACGCGAACAGGATCGCTACGATGCACGCTCCCATATAAAGGGGGCGGCGGCCGACCCGGTCGGTCAGCGACCCCGCGAGGAAGGTGACGAAGATCGCCAGGATGCTGGCTGCCGTGATGGCGCCTAGTGCGGTGGGCCGAATGTCGGTCAAGCGCTCGGTGAGGTAGTTCAGCGGGTAGGTGGCGATAGAGCAATAGGCGAACGACTCCACGATGCGCAGACCGATGACGCGGTCACCGCCCCCTCCCCTTACCGGTACATGTTCGTCAGCGCCTCCTGCCCGATTCGATAGACCGTCACTCCCACGACAGGGCCGCCCACGGCATCCTGCACCGAGATCGATGCCATCACTGCGGAGGCGCTAGGGCGCTGAGCTGTCGCTCCAGCGACGCGATCCGAGAGCGCAGTACGCGCGTGGCCGCCCCACTTCTTCGGCGGTGAATCTAGGCGTGATGTGCTGGGGGCAGTTCCAGTCGAACGCCTTCACCGTGACGACGATAGCCTGCTCAGCGATAGTGCCCGCGTCGTCGGGGTGCACGAGGCCCTCGACGAGCGCCGGGTCTTCAGAGAAGCGAATCACCCGCGCGGTTCCGAAGATCTTCAACCGGCGACGTCGCGGGTAGTCCATCGCGATCATCGAGATGCGATCATCGCTTCGCAGGTTGCCGGTAGTGACGTGCTGCAGGTTTCCTCGGTAGTCCGCCCAGGCGAGAGTGTGCTCGTCTGCAATCCGGATGAAGCCGGCGGGCCCACCGCGAAACTGAACGTACGGCCATCCGGTTTCGCCGACGGACGCCAGGTAGAACGAATCGCGGCCCTCGAGAAAGTGCCTCTCCCGGTCACCGAGAGAATCACCCGGTGAATCCTCGTGCCGCTCCTTCGCCCGCGCATAGAACTCCGCGCTTCCATAGATTTCCTGTTCCGCAGAGACATCGTCGGTGAAGGCGATAGAACCGTAGCCGCGACTCATGACCACGCCCCTGAGGAGGATGCCGGGGCGTGCGTCTGCACGAAGGTGAGGGCTTCGTCGGCGACCTCCCGCCACCCTGAATCGATGATGAGCGAGTGCCCCCGGTTGGGCATGATCACCAGCTCGGTCTCGGCATCGTTTTTCTTCTGGATGCGGTATTCGTTCTCGACGACAGCCTGCGGCACCGTGTTGTCGTTCGCTCCGGCGATCAGCAGCAGCGGCCCGCGGTCGTGGTTGTCGGTGATCACCCTCGTCTGCGCGAACGGGTTGAGGTTCGCCGTGGCGGCCTGGAAGATCGGGACGCTCGACGCAGGCACGTGGAACGTCTCATAGAGCGCGCGGCCTTCCTCTTCTGACAGCGCGTTCGACCAGCCGAAGGCGAACTGCTCCCAGGTGAGAGTCACGCCGTGTCTGGTGTGATTGAACCTGAGCAGGGCGGGGGCCGCCGCCTTGAGGGCAGCGGGCGGCAAGGCGGTGACCCCCTTGAACTGCGCCGGGTCGATCGCGACCGTGACAGCGTTCCGCGACTCGCCCGCCAGCTTCTGTGCGATGAGCCCGCCGAAACTGTGCCCGATCACGACCGGCGCCTGGTCGAGGGCATCGATCGCCTCGGCATAGTGCTCGGTGACCTGCTTCACCATCTTGCCTGCGAAGGCATCCGGATCGGCTTTCGATTGCTCGACTGTCTCAGGGTCGTCAGGCCATCCTGGCGCCAGTGTCGCGTAGCCCTGTTCTTCGAACAGGTCGCGCCATGGGCGCCAACTGCTCGAAAGCAGCCAGAGGCCGTGCACGAACACGACCGGCGTTCGGCCGGAGGCGTTCGCGGCAGTGATCTCTTCTCGTTCTGTAGTGGTGAGAGTCATTTCCATTCCAATCTTTCGACGATTGTCACAACGGGGTCGTCACAACTTGAGTCGCTGCCACGCCATGACACTGATGTGCGTGGCCACGTCGTGCTGTGGGGTGGGGTCGGGCTCGGGCACCACTCGGATGCCCGGGGCCGTGTCGAGCAGAACGAGTCCCGAGACGATCAGCTCGGCGACCAATTGGGGAACGTCCTGCTCGACGCCGGGTGCAAAAGTGACAACGCCTGCTCCGCGCAGCTCCGCCAGCAGCTGCGGTATATCCCGCTCTGCGATCTCCGGGTATGCCGAGAGCTGCACGGTCATGTCCATCTCCGGCAATCGTTACTGGGCCGACGAGCCGACGGGCTCGTTCTGCACCGAGGTCACGGAGTCAAGAGCTCCGAGGATGACCGAGACCACCTCGGCCGGGTGGGCGTGCATCACCAGGTGAGACGAGTCGAGCTCGACGATCGATGCACCGGCTCGCTCGTAGCCGAAACGCTGCACCTCGGGGTTGATGGCCTGGTCGGCAGAGGCGACGATGCCCCAGGCCGGCTTCGATGCCCAGGCCGGTGCACCCGCGGCCGGCTCACCGAATGCCGCTGCGGCGAGGGGGCGCTGCGAGACCGCCGATACGGTCGTCAACGACGCGTCGACCTCGGCCGCGAAGATCGCGGGGAATCGGGCGATGTCGACCGACACGTCGATACCCGGCTCGGCCGATCCTTCGATCGGGTACGGGGTGTAGACGAGCGCGTCGCCGAGAGGTGACGGGGCGAAGCGGTTCTGCAGCTCGCCGAGACTCTCGCCTTCGGCGAGCACGTATGCGGCCAGATAGACCAGACCGACGACGTTCGGCTCGTTGCCGGCGACAGTGATGACCGCTCCGCCGTAGGAGTGCCCGACGAGCAGAACCGGGCCGTCGATCTGGCGCACGACGGATGCGATGTAGCCGGCGTCGGAGGCGAGGCTGCGGTTGCCCGAGGGCGGAGCCACGACGGTGACGCCTTCGTCGAGAAGGCGGCGCACGACAGGCGCGTAGCTCGAAGCATCGGCGAAGGCGCCGTGTACGAGAACGACAGTAGGGGTGTTCGACATGATGGTCTTCTTTCGATGAAACCGCCCGGGGCGGTGACGAGTTGTGTCGGACGACACTCAGTCCATCGGGAGTCGATGGCTGATGCTCAGACGCTAACCACGGCCTGTTGATGGCGAGTGACCGATCTGTGCACCCAGCAGTCGGATCACAAATGCTTGTTGAAGAAGCCCGTCACGAGGGATGCGACGTCGTCGAGTGCGGTCTCGAGAAGGAAGTGTCCGCCATCGAGCAGGTGCACCTCGGCACCGGGCAGATCGGTGGCGAAGGCGATGGCTCCAGCGGGCCCGAAGACCGGGTCGTTGCGGCCCCAGACCGCGAGGAGAGGCACCTGAGTATCGCGGAAGTATCGCTGCACCGAGGGGTAGAGGCTCAGGTTGTTCGCATAGTCGCGAAACAGGGCGAGCTGCACGCGGTCGTTGCCTGGCCTCGACAGCAAGTCGTGATCATGGGTCCAGAGAGACGGGTCGATGAGGGTCTCGTCCGGCGCGCCAGAAAGGTACATCCATCGCACCAGGTCGACGGTGAACAAGTCGCGCACGCCTGTCTCGGCGTCGGCGGACGGGCTGCGCCAATATTCGCGTATCGCGGCGAAGAACTCAGGCTGGAATCCCTCGTTGTAGGCGTTGCCGCTCTGGCTGACGATGGCTCTGACCGCATCCGGTGTGCGTAAGGCGAGGCGCCATCCGATCGGTGCTCCGTAGTCGTGCACGAACAAGGCGTAACGATCGATGCCGAGTTGGGTCAGCAGGCCGCCGATGGTGTCGGCAAGTGAATCGAAGGAGTAGGTGAACTCCTCCGGCGCTGGAACATCGGAGAGTCCGAATCCGAGCAGGTCGGGCGCGATGACATGCCATCGTTCGGCGAGCACGGGAATGAGGTTCCGGAACATCGACGAGCTGGTCGGGAATCCGTGGAGAAGCACCACGCTCGGGCGGTCACGAGAACCTGCCTCGCGGTAGAACACCCGTTGCCCGCCGACAACCGAGTAGAGGTGATGAACAGGGACCATGACTGCGCGCCCCAAACGGGTTCTCGGATACTTTGTGCTCACCGCGAGCCTAGGGACGCGTTGTTGACGATGAGTTGACGGGCGCCGTCAGTCCTTGAGGATGGCGGACTCGACTCGATCCAGAATCCACTTGTGCGCCCTTTCGACACCCCACCCGAATGTCTCGGACGCGAGCACGAACTGCGGATTGCGGAAGTGGAAGTAGATGATCTTCGCCGCATCGGTGACCGAGAGTCCGTCGGCGAGCTCCCCGACGTCGTCGATGCCTGTCGTGATGATCTCGAGTGCCTCAGTATGCCGCTGGTCTGCAATCTGCATGAACTTCTGCGCCGGTGGTGAGCTGGCAGCCGCGCGCTCGACGATTCTCATGATGTCGCCGGCCTCGGCGGCGTGCGCAACGTAGCCGTCGGCCAGGATCCGGAGCTTGTCGCGACCGGTTGCCCCATGGGCGGCGTCCGTGATGATTCGACCGACTGTCGGGCTCGTGGTCCACATGTCCATCAGGGTGCCGAGCAGACCCTCCTTGCCGCCGCATTGGGCGTAGACGGTGGCCGGCGAGACGCGGGCCTCGCGGGCGATCATCGCGACCGTGGTCTGCTCGTATCCCTGCTCCGCGAAAAGCCTGCGAGCCGCGGCGATGACGTCGCGGCGGGTGATCTCCGCATACTCGTCGCGGCGATTGATCGGTTCGGTCTGCTGAGTCTGGTCAGGCATCATCGTCTTCCCGCATCGATTCGGATGCGCGGGGCCAGGTGCCGCCGAAAGCGTCGGCGAGCGACCAGGCGGCGCCCGTCGCGAGTTCAGTCTGCACCGTCTCGGCGTCGAGCTCGTCGGCGACGCGTTCGCGCATCATCGCAAGTTCGCTGGCGTCGTCGGGGTCGGGAACCTGACCCAGCCGGGCGAAGGCCTTGTCGGTGAAACCGATGAGACGGGCAGCGCGATGCACGTCGTCATCCGCCAGCGCCAGGGCGGCCCCGGCGAGGCCGAGGTAGGGCACGAAGTCGTGGAGGCCTCCCTGACGCACACGATCGTGACCCTCCGACATCAGAAGACGCGCGCGATCGATGTGCCCGAGCTGCAGCTCGATCATGGCGAGGTTGTGACTCTCGGTGTGCACGGTGACCTGGTTGCCGAGAGCACGGTTGAGGTCGATGCTCGCCTGGTAGAGGACTACCGCCCGGGCGTGATCCCCGGCCAGCCGGGCTACAGCGGCGAGCACGTGACGAGGCCTCTCTTCTAGCGCTCGCTCACCTGTCTGCTGCGCCACGGTGAGAGCTCGTTGCGCCAAATCCTCCGCAGCCGTCAGATCGTGATCGCGGAGAGCAACTCGGGCCAGGGCGTACAGACCCTCCACCTCGCCGGCGGCGTCACCGGATTCACGCGCCTCCTGCACCTGAAGCGTGGCCTGGTGTCGGACCTGCTCATTGTTTCCCTGTCGGAACGATGTGCGCAGGGGCTGCTGATCGGTCATCGAACTCGCTCCAAAAGATTTTATTGACTGGAGTGGCACTCCAGCCTCTAGAGTGTATCTTGAGACCACTCCAGAGCACACCCGGCCTCGGGTGAAGGGCGACTGGGCAGGCCCCACGCAGGGAGTCCTACATGACCATCGAACTCGTCGCCCAGAGCGTCGATGGCATCGAGCCCGACCCAACTCTCCCCGATCTGAGGCTGCAGGTGCTCGGACCTCTCCGGGTGTGGCAGGGCGAGCGGGAGTTGAGCGCGGGCCCCCGCCAGCAGGCCTACCTCCTGGGCCTGCTGCTCGCGAGAGAAGGCCGCCCGACAGGAGCGGACGAGCTCATCGACTTGATCTGGGGCGAGGAGGCCCCGCCGAGCGCCTTGAACGTTCTGCACAAGTACATCGGTGCCATCCGCCGCATCTTGCAGCCCGGGTTACCCGCGCGGGAGTCCGGTAGATTCCTGCTCAAGCGGGCGAGCGGCTACGTCTGCACGATCGGACCCGATCTTCTCGACCTCAGTCGATTCCGACAGCTCGTCGCCCGAGCCCGATCGGATCGTGCCGCCGGAAATGCGGCTGCTGCACTCGATCACCTGCTCGCCGCGGCCGATCTGTGGAGCGGGCCGGCCGGCGACGGCTGGGTGCACGGCCCCGACGTGGCACCCATTTTTGCCGCTCTCAACGACGAATTCTTCGAGGCGTGTGTCGAGGCGGCAGACATGGCCGATTCGCCGGGCGATTCGGCGCGGGCTCTCCCCCCTCTGCAGCGGGCCGCCGCGATGGCTCCCCTGCACGAGCCGGTGCTGGCCAGCCTCGTCACCCTTCTCGGCCGGGTCGGGCGACAGGCCGAGGCCCTCGAGGTGTTCGACACTGTGCGCCGGCGGCTCGCCGACGAGCTCGGCATCGACCCTGGCGCCGGCCTGAGGAAGGCGCGTCAGGGTGTGCTGATTCAGCCTCCGGCCGAATCGCACTCGCCGGTTCTCGAGAACGCCGCGAGCGCCGTGAACAATACTGCGGGTGGCCTCGTCGGCCGGGCGCAAGAGATGGCTGCTCTGGCCCGCGCTCTGGAACCAGCCCTGCACGACGAGCGGGCGGTCGTGGTGCTCGAAGGCGAGCCCGGGGTGGGCAAAAGCAAGCTGATGGAGTCAGTCGCACGCAATCTCGAACTCCGAGGCGCCCTGGTCGTCTGGGGCCACTGCCTCGACGGAGAGGGGGCACCGACGATGTGGCCGTGGGTAGAGATGGCGACAGCCCTGCTCGACTCGCTGCCGGCCAGCCGACGTGACCACTGGCTCTCGCGCGACCTCGGCCACTTTGTCGGTGCCCACCGCGACGAAACCCGGACCGGCCCCGACGGCAATGCCCGGTTCCGCCTGCTCGAGCAACTGGTCGACGTGATTGCCGAATCGGCTGCGGGTCGACCCGTGGTGCTCATCCTCGACGACATTCAATGGGCCGAACCGAGTTCGCTGCAATTGCTCGCCTCCATCGTCAGCCGCCTGCCTTCGAGTGCCGCAGTCATCGCCGCGATGCGAGACCGGGGCTCGGCCCTCAGCCTCGAATTGACACGCACCCTGGCGTCGATGAGCCGCACCTCCGGGCACCGGAGGGTTGGCCTCGGCCCCCTCAGCGCGGCCGAAGTCGGCGAGCTCGTACGGTGCGAAACGGGAGTCGCGCCACCGATGGACGTCGTCGAGGCGATCCACCGGCGCACCGCCGGCAACCCGTTCTTCGTGCAGGAGCTCGCACGGCTGCTCGGGCCGCAGGGGGTCGGCAGTAGTCAGGCGGTGGCCTCGAGCGGCGTTCCCCTCACTGTTCGAGATGTCGTGCGCGATCGGCTGGCCGCTTTGGGCAGCGAGACGATCGCGCTGCTCGAGGTGGCATCGCTGATCGGGCGCTCCGTTGAACTGCTGCTGCTGGCCCGGGCGGCATCCCTCGACGTCGGCACCTGCCTCGAACTCCTCGAGCCCGTGCGCGACCTCGGGCTGATTGCGCCCGCAGCCGATGATCCGTTCTCCTACCGTTACACGCACGACCTCGTACGCCAGGCGGTGTCGGAGGGAGTCTCGCCGGCTCGACGCGCAACAATCCACGGATGCATCGCCGACGCGATCGAGACGGGCGCAATCAACGACGAATCAGCCTCGGAACGCCTGGCCCATCACCTCTGGTCTGCTGGGCCGGTCACAGATCCCAGCCGCACTGTCTCGGCGCTGATCGGCGCGGGATCCAGGGCGACCGCGAAGACGTCGCTGCAGGCCGCGGAGCGCCATTTCGGTTCAGCGGTCGACCTGGCGCGCAAGGCATCGCTGCCCCAATTGGAGCTTGCTGCCATCTCGCAACTCATCGCCGTCGTCGGCATGCGCTCGATGTACGGCATCGCGTCCGTCAGTCTGCTCGAGCGGGCCGAGCACGTGGCCAGACACCTCGGAGACGAGCGCGTGGCTGCCGGATTCCTCTTCTCTCGCTGGACCGCACACGGCCAGGGCCTCCAACTCGACCAAAGCACCGCGCTTGCCGACCAGCTCGACACACTCGCCTCAACTTCGGCCGATCCCGTCGTGTGCACGTACGGATCGACCGCCGCCGGCATCCATCGCTGGTGCATCGGCGAGGTCGGCGAGTCCTTCCGTCGCCTCGACTCGATCAGCATGGCCCTCGTGCCGCAGATCGATTCGGTGGAGAGCGATCCGGTGCACGACGGCGTGCAGCTGATGGCCGCCGGCATGTTCGCCGAGATCGCCGGATACCACGGCGATCTACCCCGTGCCGACAGCTTGTTCGCCGTGCTCCGCACGGCTGCGGGTCGCGATCCCTACGCGATCACGGTCGCCACCTCGTTCGAGGCGAGGACCGCCGCTGTGGCCGGCGACGCCCTCGGGGCCCTGCGAGCGGCAGGCCGAGGCATCGCTGCCGATCCCGAGTTCTCGTTCGTCTCCCTCGGCACCTATCTCAGACTGGCGCGCTGGTGGGGGCAGGCACTGACCGGACTCGACCCCGCGGGCGCCGCCGACGAAGCCGACCGGCTCATCCGGGTCAACCTCACCAGCCCCGTGCGCACCTGTGTCTCGACCTGGTTGGCCCTGCTGGCCGAGATGCATCTGGCAGCCGGTTCTCTGTCGGCGGCGGCGGAGGCGCTGGATCGCGCCGACGACGCACTCGATCTCTACGGCCAGAGATCTGCAGAGGGACTCGTCATCCTCGTTCGCGCCGAACTCGCCCGAGCCGAGGGCGACGACCGGGCCGCCATCCGCGGGGCGGAGCATGCTCGCGCCCTGTCGCGTCGGCGAGAGGCCCACCTCTTCGCCGACCGCGCCGAGCGACTCCTCATCGAGCTTCGCCGATAGGAACGCTCGGGTCGCCTGAGTCCACCAGATGTCCACTGGGCGTGCACAGCACCCTCGTAACTTCGTGGTCATGAATCGAGACATCCACGATCGCCTGACCCTCGACCAGTTCGATCGTCTGGCCGCGTACGGTGCACGCGAACACGTGCGACCGGGTCAGATCCTTTCTCGTAGCGGGGATCGACACTACGACCTCTTTCTCGTCGAGACCGGCGCAGTGGAGGTGGTCTGCGATTCCGACACCAACTTCGAACGCGTCATATCCGCGAGGAGCGCGGGCGACTTCACCGGAGAGCTCGGCATGCTCACCGGGCAGAGCGTGTTCCTCACTCTGCGAGTCACCGAACCCGGCATGGTCGTGCGCATC
>Ga0247732_10000344_pt1 | contig 24342 bp, 23 predicted proteins | sample UWRJL163409C2_FD_180940 | JGI IMG/M metagenome (GOLD analysis project Ga0247732, IMG submission 180940) | Plant litter microbial communities from Arlington Agricultural Research Station in Wisconsin, United States - UWRJ-L163-409C-2 | ecosystem: Environmental > Terrestrial > Plant litter >...
CCCCCGTGACGGCTCGCGCCACCGTAGGTGTCGACGATGATCTTGCGGCCGGTCAGCCCGGCGTCGCCCTGCGGGCCACCGATCTCGAAGCGGCCGGTGGGGTTGATGAGCACGCGCGGGTCGACGCTCTCCAGGTCGACCCGGTCGAGCACGGGACGGATGACCAGCTCCTCCATCTCGGCTCGGAGCTGTTCGGTGCTCACGCGGGGCGAATGCTGGGTCGAGAGCACGATGGTGTCGATGCTGCGCGGCACGATGCCCTCGTAGCCGACTGTCACCTGGGTCTTACCGTCGGGGCGCAGGTAGTCGACCAGGCCGGTCTTGCGAACCTCGGCAAGGCGCTCCGCCATGCGGTGGGCGAGCCAGATCGGCACCGGCATGTACTCGGGCGTCTCGGTCGTGGCGTAGCCGAACATGATGCCCTGGTCGCCCGCGCCCTGGCGGTCGAGTTCGTCGATGCTGGCCTGCTCACGAGCCTCGAAGGCGTCGTCGACGCCCTGGGCGATGTCGGGTGATTGGCCTCCGATGGAGACACTCACCCCGCAGGAGCGGCCGTCGAACCAGACGTCGGAGGAGTTGTAGCCGATGTTCCAGATGCGGTCGCGCACGATGGTGGGGATGTCGACGTAGCCGGTCGTGGTGACCTCACCGGCGACGTGTACGAGGCCCGTGGTGACGAGCGTCTCCACCGCCACGCGACTGTTCGGATCGACCTCGAGCAGGGCATCCAGAATGCTGTCGGAGATCTGATCGCAGATCTTGTCGGGGTGACCCTCGGTCACCGACTCCGAGGTGAACAGTCGGAAAGGTGCAGTGCTCATGGGTATCCCCTGGATAAAGTCGTGGAGGCTGCCGCCGGGCTCTCAGACGAGCGAATCCAGCAGGCGATCGGCCACCGCGATCTTGCTGCCGGAGGCCTCCATCACTATAGCTCCGGCGCTGTCGAGCACGACGATCGTGTTGCCCTCTGTGGCGAAGCCCTCGCTCCAACCCACCCTGTTGAGGACCAGAAAATCGCAGCCCTTGCGCGCCAACTTCTGCCGGCCGAGGGTGAGCAGGGCATCCCGATCCTGTGCCGTTTCGGCGGCGAACCCGACGATCACCTGGTCGCCGATCCGATTGCGCACCAGCCCGGCCAGGATGTCGGGGTTCTGCACCAGCTCGATGGTCAGGTTCTCACCGTGGTCGGCCTTGCTCAGCTTGCCCTCCGATACCGCGGCGGGGCGGTAGTCGGCCACCGCGGCGGCCATGATGACCAGGTCGGCCTGCTGTGCCCGCTCGGCCACGGCATCCGCGAGTTCCAGGGTGCTGCTGACCTCGACCAGGTCGACGGATGCCGGGGCCGGCTGCTCGAGGTTGGCCCCGATGAGCGTGACCCGGGCTCCTCGCGCGGCGGCCGCCGCGGCGATGGCGATGCCCTGCCTGCCGCTGGACCGGTTGCCGAGGAACCGCACGGGGTCGAGTGGTTCCCGGGTGCCGCCGGCGGTGACCAGCACCCGGCGGCCCTCCAGGTCCTGCGGCCGCAGCACGGCGAGGGCGCCCTCGACGATGGCGTCCGGTTCGAGCATCCGTCCCGCCCCCGCGTCGGTACCGGTGAGCTGCCCGGTGCCGGGGCCGAGCACCGTCACGCCGCGACCCCGGAGGGTGTCGATGTTGGCGACGGTGGCGGGGTTCTGCCACATCTCGGTGTGCATCGCCGGGGCGATGACGACGGGCGCGCGACTGGCGAGCACCGTCGTCCCGAGGAAGTCGCCCGCGAGACCGGCGGCGAGACCGGCGATGCTGTTCGCCGTGGCCGGGGCGATCACGATCAGGTCGGCGGCCTGCCCGACGGCCACGTGCTGTACCTCGGCGACGCCGTCGAAGAGATCGGTGTGCACCGGATTGCGGCTGATCGCTTCGAGTGTGGGGCGGCCGACGAAGCGCAGGGCGGACTCGGTGGCGACGACGTGCACGTCATGCCCGGCCAGAACGAGAAGACGGACGACACCGACGGCCTTGTAGGCCGCGATGCCGCCCGTCATACCGACGACGATGTTCAACGAACCGGTCATCGGGTGAGGCGTGGGGAGAGTTACTCGGCCGGCTCGGCGAGAGCCGTGACGGTGAGCTTGTCCTCGTTGATCTCGTGCATCGCGACGGAGAGCGGCTTGTCGTCGATGGTCGAGTCGACCAGCGGGCCGACGTTGTCGAACAGGCTTCCCTCGTGCAGGTCGGCGTAGTAGTCGTTGATCTGGCGGGCCCGCTTGGACGCGAAGATCACGAGGGCGTACTTCGAGTCGACCTTCGACAGCAGCTCGTCGATGGGCGGATCGATGATGCCCTTGGCGCGTTCAACCATGGTGGTACTCCAATAATTCAAATCTGTGGGTGAACGACAAGTCTACGGCCTCCCGCAAGTTCGCCGGTCACCCGCCGTGCTGGCCCGTGCATTCTGTCGTGCCGCCCCTACATTCTGTCGTCCCGCCCCGTACATCATTCAGGAGGTCGCGTGACCGGTGAGACAGCAGAGACGGATGATGCAAACATCCGTCACTCGCACCACAGGAGCACCACACCCTCCTGAATAACGACGGAGTCATGAAACGGACGGGAAGAAGAAGGCGGGAGGAAGGCTTCTCAGGAGAGCAGGTCGACGACCTCTTGGGCCGCGCGCCCCACCTCGCTGTTGATCACCTTGTAATCGAACTCGTCCTGCGCGGCCAACTCGATCTTGGCGGTCTCCAGGCGACGGGCCTGCTCGACCGAATCCTCGGTTCCGCGCCCGATCAAGCGGCGCACCAGCTCTTCCCAGGTCGGCGGCAGCAGGAACACCAGCACGGCCTCAGGCATCGCCCGGCGCACGGACCGCGCACCCTGCAGGTCGATCTCCAACAGCACGCTCTTGCCCTCGGCCAGCGCCGCGTCGATGGGCGGGCGCGGGGTGCCGTAACGGAAGCTGTTGTGCACCGTCGCGGTCTCCAGCATCTGACCGGACTCGATCAACTCGTCGAACTCCTCGTCGCTGACGAAGAAGTAGTGCACGCCGTCGACCTCGCCCGGGCGCGGCTTCCGGGTGGTCGCCGAGACCGAGAGGTGAACCTCGGGATAGTTGTCGCGGATGTAGGTGGAGACCGTGCCCTTGCCCACCGCGGTGGGGCCGGCCAACACGACCAGACGGGCCGGTTCCGGCGTCGACCCACGGTGCTCGCGGGCGACCAGCCACTCGAGCAGCCGACGGCGCTGACGGATGCCCAGCCCCCCGACCCGCTTGGACTCGGCGATCTCGAGCTGCTCCATCACCCGGCGCACTCGCGTCGGCCCGAGACCGGGCATGCTGGTGAGCAGTTCTCGCACTCGAAGCGTCGCCTCGGGAGCCGTCGGCTCCCCCACCCAGGCGGCTTCGGCGACCTCGAGTGCGCTGCGTTTGCGGTCGTGGATGTCTTGCTTCACGGCGGCGCGGGCACGGCGCGCGGCAACCGCCGCGTGCGCGGCGGCGACGCGATCGACGTCGGGGGGAGCTACGCGCGGCATGCCAGCACCTCCGCGGCCTGGACGGTCACGGCGTCGGCGATGCCGTCGGGACCGGCCTGCAGGATGCTGCGCGAAGCGCTCACCACGGCGAAGGGTGCTGCAGCTCCATACAGCCGGTCGAGGTCCGCATAGGTCGCGCCCTGGTGTCCGAATCCCGGGGCGAGAACGGGGGTGGCGGGAGTGCCCGCGAGAGAGTCCCGATCGATCGCGTAGTCGTCGAAATCGACGGTCGCGCCGAGCACGACACCGACAGACCCCAGGGTGCGCTCCGCGCCGTGCGCTCGATTCCACTCCACCACGTCACTGACGATACTGGACGCGACAGTCTGTGCGCCTCCCAGACTGGCCGTCTGCACTGAGCGAGCCTCGGGATTCGACGTGGCCGCGAGCACGAACAGGCCCTTGCCGGTCGCCTCGGCGAGCTCCATCGGGGCCTGGATGGAGCCGACCCCCATATAGGCGCTGATCGTCAGGGCATCCGCCTCGAGCGGGCTGCCCGGCGTGAGCCACGCCTGGCCATATGCCTCGACGCTGGTTCCTAGATCGCCGCGTTTGGCATCCGCGATCACCAGGAGGCCGGAGTGTCGGGCCGCGGCGATCACGTCTTCGAGCGCAGAGAATCCGGCCGAGCCGTGCCGTTCGAAGAAGGCCACCTGCGGCTTGACGATGCCCGCGTCACCGTCGACGGCGGCGGCCACGACGGTCAGTCCGAACTCACGCAGCCCGGCAGCGCTGTCGGGAAGTCCCCATTGCTCGAGAAGATACGGATGCGGGTCGATCCCGACGCAGAGCTGACCTCGGCGATCGAAGACCTTCGTCAGTCGCTCGCCGAAGCCGACGGTGCCTGAGCTCGTCGACGGGCGGACCGAGACATCAGCCAACGAGCACCGCCAGCCGCGCCGCACGCTCGAGCGCGTAGTCCTGCAGCGACTTCACGTCGAAGCTGTTCGCTGTTGCCTCGATCGACGCGACAGCGGCCCCGAGCTGCGCGATCGTCGTGAACAGCGGCAGGTCGGCGGCGACGGCGGCGGCGCGAATCTCGTACCCGTCGGCCCGCGCTGCACGCCCGCTCGGGGTGTTGATCACGATGTCCACCTCGCCGCGGTTGATCAGGTCGACGATCGACGGCTCCCCCGCCAGCGTCGCCTCACCCTGGTCGTACTTGCGCACGACCGTGGCGCTGATGCCGTTGCGGCTGAGCACCTCCGCGGTGCCGATTGTGCCGAGGATCTCGAACCCGAGCTGCTGCAGGCGCAGCACCGGCAGGATGATCGCGCGCTTGTCGCGATCGGCGACCGAGACGAACACCGAACCGCTGGTCGGCAGTCCGCCGTATGCCGCTTCCTGGCTCTTCGCGAAGGCCGTGGGGAAGGTCGAGTCGATGCCCATCACCTCGCCGGTCGAGCGCATCTCCGGGCCGAGCACGGAGTCGACGATCAGCCCGCCCTTGGTGCGGAAGCGCTTGAAGGGCAGCACGGCCTCCTTGACGGCGACCGGCGAGTCCATCGGCACGACCGAGCCGTCGGCCTCGGGCAGCATGCCGCTCTCGACCAGGGAGCGGATGCTCTGACCCACCATGATGAGCGAGGCGGCCTTCGCGATCGGCAACCCGAGCGCCTTCGCGACGAAGGGCACGGTGCGCGATGCCCGCGGGTTCGCCTCGAGCACGTAGAGCACACCGGCGCCGATGGCGAACTGCACGTTGATGAGGCCGCGCACGCCTATACCCTCGGCGATGGCGCGAGTGGCCTCGACGACGCGGGCGATCTGCTCCCGGCCGAGGGTGACAGGCGGCAGGGTGCAGCTGGAGTCGCCGGAGTGGATGCCGGCTTCTTCGATGTGCTCCATGACGCCGCCGACGTAGAGCTCGGTGCCGTCGTACAGGGCATCGATGTCGATCTCGATCGCGTCGTCGAGGAAGCGGTCCACCAGGAGCGGGTGGTCGGCGCCGACGATCCCCTGGTCGGCGATCCGGTCGAAGTAGTCATCGAGCGAGGGGCTGTCGTAGACGATCTCCATGCCGCGCCCGCCGAGCACGTACGACGGACGAACGAGCACGGGGTAGCCGATCTCCTCGGCGACCGCAACGGCACCCGGGTAGTCGTAGGCAGTTCCGTTGCGGGGTGCGACGAGCCCCGCGGCATCCAGGATGCCCTGGAAAAGCCCGCGCTCCTCGGCCAGGTCGATCGCCTCGGGGGTGGTGCCGAGGATGGTGACGCCCGCGGCCTTGAGACCCTTGGCGAGACCGAGCGCGGTCTGGCCGCCGAGCTGCACGACCACACCCACCAGCTCGCCGCTCTGGCTCTCGGCGTGGATGACCTCCAGCACGTCCTCGAGGGTGAGCGGCTCGAAGTACAGGCGATCGCTGGTGTCGTAGTCGGTGGAGACCGTCTCAGGGTTGCAGTTGATCATGATCGTCTCGTAGCCCGCCTCGGACAGGGCGAAACTCGCCTGCACGCAGGAGTAGTCGAACTCGACACCCTGCCCGATGCGGTTCGGTCCGGAGCCCAGGATGACGACCTTGCGGCGGTCGCTCGGCCGCACCTCCGACTCGAGGTCGTAGCTGGAGTAGTGGTACGGGGTGAGCGCGGGGAACTCGCCGGCACAGGTGTCGACGGTCTTGAAGACCGGGCGCACACCGAGCGAGTGACGGATGCTGCGAACCTCGGCCTCGTCGATCCCCCGCAGTTCTGCGATCTGCACGTCGCTGAAGCCGTGGTCCTTCGCCAGCCGCAGGATCCGCTCGTCCAGCTCGTGGAAGGAGCCGATCTCCTCGGCGACCTCGTTGATCAGCACGATCTGGTCGATGAACCACGGGTCGATCTTGGTCGACTCGAAGACCTCCTCGATCGTTGCGCCGGCGCGCAGCGCCTGCTGCACCGTCACGATGCGGCCGTCGGTCGGCACGGAGGCCTTGGCCAGCAGCGCGGCCTTGTCGCCGGGCACGCCGTGCCAGTGGAAGCTCGAGCCGCGCTTCTCGAGCGAGCGCAACGCCTTCTGCAGCGCGGTGGAGTAGTTGCGGCCGATCGCCATCGCCTCGCCGACCGACTTCATGGTGGTGGTGAGCGTGGCATCTGCCGCGGGGAACTTCTCGAAGGCGAAGCGCGGCACCTTCACCACGACGTAGTCGAGCGTCGGCTCGAAGCTCGCCGGGGTGACCCTGGTGATGTCGTTCGGGATCTCGTCGAGGCGGTAGCCGATGGCGAGCTTGGCGGCGATCTTGGCGATCGGGAAGCCGGTGGCCTTCGACGCGAGCGCCGACGAGCGCGAGACACGCGGGTTCATCTCGATGACGATGACCCGGCCGTTCGACGGGTCGATGGCGAACTGGATGTTGCAGCCGCCGGTATCGACGCCGACCGCACGGATGATGTCGATGCCGATGTCGCGCAGGTTCTGGTACTCACGGTCGGTGAGGGTGAGCGCGGGGGCGACCGTGATCGAGTCGCCGGTGTGCACGCCGACCGGGTCGACGTTCTCGATCGAGCAGACGACCACCGTGTTGTCGGAGGTGTCGCGCATCAGCTCGAGCTCGTATTCCTTCCAGCCGAGGATCGACTCCTCGAGCAGCACCTCGCTGGTGGGGCTCTGGTGCAGGCCGTCGGTGACGATACGGATGAGCTCCTCCGGCGTATAGGCGAAGCCCGAGCCGAGGCCACCCATCGTGAACGACGGGCGCACCACCAGCGGATACCCGAGGTCTGCGGCGAAGCCGACCGCCTCTTCGACGGTGTGGGCGATGTAGGAGCGGGCGACATCCGCGCCGGCGTCGAGCACCAGCTGTTTGAAGATCTGGCGGTCTTCGCCCTTGTTGATCGCCTCGAAGTTCGCGCCGATCAGCTCGACGTCGTACTTCTCCAGGATGCCGTGGTGGTGCAGCTGGATGGCCGCGTTGAGTGCGGTCTGCCCGCCGAGGGTCGGCAGGATGGCATCCGGCTTCTCCTTGGCGATGATCGTCTCGATGACCTCCCAGGTGATCGGCTCGACGTAGGTGGCGTCGGCGAAGTCGGGATCGGTCATGATCGTGGCCGGGTTGGAGTTGATCAGGATGACCCGGATGCCCTCCTCGCGTAGGGCGCGGCAGGCCTGGGTTCCCGAGTAGTCGAACTCCGCGGCCTGACCGATGACGATCGGGCCGGAACCGATGACGAGGACGGAGTGGATGTCGTCGCGCTTGGGCATTTACTTGGCTTCACTTTCGGGGGACTCGGCTTTGAAGGCTTTGGCGACGACGATGAGGTCGCGGAACCGGTCGAACAGGTAGTTGGCGTCGTGCGGGCCGGCGGCGGCCTCCGGGTGGTACTGCACGGAGAAGGCGGGGATGTCGAGGGCGTTCAGGCCCTCCACCACGTCGTCGTTGAGGTTGACGTGGCTCACCTCGATCCGGCCGAAGCCGGCGGGCGACACGAACGGGCCGTCGAGCGGCGCCTGCACGGCGAAGCCGTGGTTGTGCGAGGTGATCTCGACCTTGCCCGTGCTCTTGTCGACCACCGGCTGGTTGATGCCGCGGTGGCCGAAGGGCAGCTTGTAGGTATCGAGGCCGAGCGCGCGCCCGAGCAGCTGGTTGCCAAAGCAGATTCCGAAGAACGGGAGACCGGCGCGCAGGCCGGCCTGCAGCAGTTCGACGTGCTGGTCGGACGCGGCGGGGTCGCCCGGTCCGTTGGAGAAGAACAGGGCGTTCGGTTCTAGTTCGAGCAGTTCTGCGGCGGTGACGGACTGCGGCAGCACGACGACCTCGAGACCGCGCGCGGCCAGGTACCGCAGCGTCGATTCCTTGACGCCGAGGTCGAGCACCGCGACGGTGCCCACCTTGTCGCCGTCCGCCTCGATCACGCGACGCTCGGTGACCGAGACCTCGCCAGACAGATTCTGTCCGGCCATTTCGGCCCCGGCGCGCACGATGGCGAGCTGTTCATCGGCGCTGAGCTCGGCATCCGGCCCGGAGAAGATGCCGGCGCGCATCACGCCGGCATCGCGCAGACGCAGCGTGACCGCGCGGGTGTCGATGCCACTGATGCCGACGATGCCCTCCGCGACCAGCTGGTCGTCGAGGCTGCCGTTGGCGCGGTAGTTGGAGACCACCCGAGAGGGATCGCGCACGACGAATCCCTCCACCCAGATGCGACGGGATTCCGGGTCTTCGTCGTTGACCCCGGTGTTGCCGATGTGCGGCGCCGTCATGATGACGATCTGGCCGGCGTAGGACGGGTCGGTGATCGTCTCCTGGTAGCCGGTCATGCCGGTGGTGAAGACCGCCTCGCCGAGGCGTCGGCCGCGCGCGCCATAGGCGTGTCCGGTGTAGCGGGTGCCGTCCTCGAGGACGAAGAATGCCGGGTCGAAACGACTCATGATGCCTTTCCGGGCGTGGCCTCCGCGGGAAGGAGTCCCGCGATGGCGTCGATCAGGGGGGTGAGCTCCGCGGGGTCGGTCACGCGGAAGAAGGAGTCAACATCGGTGGGTGTTGTGCCGCGCAGGGTCCAGGCGATGACCACCAGTCCCCCGGTCTCGACGACGCGGTCGATGGTGAAGGTGGCCCGTTCCACGGCACGAAGGTCTGCCGCCGGGATGAATACCTCTGGCGTGCCGGCGATGCCGAGGATCACGCCGGCCGTCGTGACCGTGACGGTCGCTCGACCGCGGAAGCCCAGTCCGCGCACCGCCACGCGACCGAGCGGTTCGTTCGCGAGCGTGGTGGCGGCGTAGAAGGTCTCGACGCCCAGGACCGTTGTTCCGGGGTCGGTGGGCACGGCATCCGGAGCACCGAGCGACGACTGCTGGCGCCGGCGGGCGCGCCAACCGAGCACCATGCCGAGAAGGGCGAGCAGGATGACGACCACGACGATGGTGGTCGAGGCGGCTCTATCCACGGATACCCACCCCCTGAGACGCCGAAGCAGCGACCGTCTCGGCGTCGACGAGCTCGCCATCGCGCACCGTGAGGTAGCCGCGGTGCACGGTCGTGAGCACGCGACCCGGCAGCGGCATCGACAGGTAGGGCGAGTTGACGCCCTTGCCGTGCAGGTCGTTCACGCCGAAGACGCGGCTGGCGCTGGGGTCGTAGAGCGTGAACTCGGCGGGCGCGCCGACGGCAATGCCGAACTCGTAGCCGGGCACCAGGCCGATCTCGGCCGGCACCCGCGACAGCACCCGGGCGACGTCCTCCCAGCCGAGCATGCCGGTGTCGACGACGGATGCCTGCACGACGCTGAGTGCGGACTCGAGGCCGACCATGCCGAAGGCGGCGGCCTGCCACTCGCAGTCCTTCGCCTCGACCGGATGCGGGGCGTGGTCGGTGGCGACGATGTCGATGGTGCCGTCGGCGAGGCCGGCGCGGAGGGCGAGCACGTCTTCCTCGCGGCGCAGCGGCGGGTTCACCTTGTACCGCGAGTCGTAGCTGGAGACCAGCTGCTCTGTAAGCAGAAGGTGGTGCGGGGTCACCTCGGCGGTGACCTCGATGCCGCGCGCCTTCGCCCAGCGCACCACCTCGACCGAACCGGCAGTGGAGAGGTGGCAGATGTGCAGGCGCGCCCCGACATGCTGGGCGAGCAGCACGTCACGGGCGATGATCGACTCCTCGGCCACGGCGGGCCAGCCGGCCAGGCCGAGCTCGCCCGAGAGGGTGCCCTCGTTCATCTGCGCGTCTTCGGTGAGCCGCGGCTCCTGGGCGTGCTGGGCGATCACTCCGCCGAAGGTGCTGACGTATTCGAGCGCGCGGCGCATCAACAGGGCGTCCGAGACGCACTTGCCGTCGTCGGAGAAGACCCGCACGCGCGCTCGACTGCCGGCCATGGCACCGATCTCGCTGAGCTGCTGCCCCTCGAGACCGACCGTGACGGCGCCGATCGGGCGCACCGTGACGTAGCCGGCGTCCTCACCGAGACGCTGCACCTGTTCGACGACACCGGCGGTGTCGGAGACTGGCGAGGTGTTCGCCATGGCGTGCACCGTGGTGAAGCCGCCGATGGCCGCTGCGCGCGAGCCGGTGAGCACGGTCTCGCTCTGCTCGAAGCCGGGCTCGCGCAGATGGGTGTGCAGGTCGACCAGGCCCGGGAGCGCCAGCAGGCCGTCAGCGTGGATGATCTCGGCCGCGGCATCCGACAGGTTGCTTCCCAGCTCGGCGACACGACCGTCGCGCACCAGGATGTCGCTACCGCTGCCGTCGGCGAGCGTCGCGCCCTTGACGAGGATGGTGGTCATCGGTTGCTCCCTGCATTCGTGACGGACGGGGCATGGGTAACGGACGAATCTGCGAGCTCGCGCTGCCCGGAGAGAGCGAGATACAGCACTGCCATGCGCACCGAGACCCCGTTCGCGACCTGCTCGAGCACGGTCGAGCGAGGTGAGTCGGCCGCGCCCGACGAGATCTCGAGACCGCGGTTCATCGGTCCCGGGTGCATGACGATGCTATCCACGGGGAGCCGGGCGAGCCTGTCGTCGCCGAGGCCCCACTGCCGCGAGTACTCGCGGGCGTTCGGGAAGTAGGCGGCGTGCATCCGTTCGCTCTGGATGCGCAGCATCATCACCACGTCGGGCGTGCCATCGAGGGCCTCATCGAGGTCGTAGGTGACCCCTGCCGGCCACTCGCGTACGCCCACCGGCAGCAGGGTGGCGGGGGCGACGAGTGTGACCTCGGCGCCGAGGGTGGAGAGCAGCCAGACGTTCGACCGCGCGACCCGCGAGTGCAGGATGTCGCCGACGATGGCCACCGAGACCCCGTCGAGCGCCCTGCCCCGCGAGGCGCGACCGTGCAGGCGGCGGCGGATGGTGAACGCGTCGAGCAGGGCCTGTGTGGGGTGCTCGTGGGTGCCGTCGCCGGCGTTGATGATGGCCGCGCTGACGCCGTTGGAGTCCGCCCAACCGTTCTCGGCCAGCACCAGCGGAGCGCCGGATGCCCCGTGCCGGATGACCACGGCGTCGGCGCCGATCGCGGCCAGAGTCTGTGCGGTGTCTTTCAGGCTCTCGCCCTTGGAGACGCTCGACCCCTTGGCCGAGAAGTTGATCACGTCGGCGCTCAGTCGCTTCGCCGCGGCCTCGAACGAGATGCGGGTACGGGTGGAGTCCTCGAAGAACAGGTTGACCACGGTCTTGCCGCGTAGGGCCGGCAGTTTGCGCACCTCGCGGTCGGCGGCATCCGCCATGTCTTCGGCGACGTCGAGGATGGCGATGGCCTCCTCCCGGCCGAGATCGCGGGTGCTGAGCAGGTGTCTCATGCGAGCGCTCCGTTCTGCTCGGGGCCGTCAAGAGGCGGTCCATCAAGAGGCGGTCCATCGGTGCGAGGTCCATCGATACGCGGTCCATCGATACTGACGAACTCGTCGCCGTCGATCTCGGCGAGGTGCACGTTGATGCGCTCGCTGCGCGACGACGGCAGGTTCTTGCCCACGAAATCGGGGCGGATCGGCAGCTCGCGGTGGCCGCGGTCGACCAGTGTGGCCAGGCGAACGTAGCGCGGGCGACCGATGGCCTGCAGCGCGTCGAGGGCGGCGCGGATGGTGCGGCCGGAGTAGAGCACGTCGTCGACCAGCACGACCACGGACCCGTCGATGCCACCGTCGGGCATCTGTGTCGGCGCCGGGGTGCGGGTCGGGTTGCGGTCGAGGTCGTCGCGGTACATCGTCACGTCGAGCGTGCCGACGTCGACCGGCTGATCGGAGACCGACCGGATGATCGCGGCGATGCGCTCGGCCAGAACCGTGCCGCGCGTCGGAATGCCGAGGATGACGAGGCGGTCGCCCTCGCGGACCGATTCGAGGATCTCGTGGGAGATGCGGGTCAACGCGCGGGTAATATCAGCTTGCTGCAGCACAGTGCGTGCGGGCAATCTGACCTCCTTCCCCGCCTCACAGGACGGAAGTTAAAGGATGTCTGGAATAGCTCAAGCCTAACCGATCTGCGAGCCGTCTCCGGTCGCAGATCGGCAGAGCCGGAGGGTCAGGCGCGCGTCTGGTCAGGCGCGCGTCTGGTCAGGCGCGGGTTTGGGCGATGCGACCGAGCAGGCCGTTCACGAAGCTGCCCGAGTCGTCGGTGCTGAGCGACTTTGCTGCCTCGACAGCCTCGTCGATCGCGACGCCGTCCGGCACCTCGTCGTTGAACAGGATCTCCCAGATGCCGATGCGGATGATCGCACGGTCGGTCACGGGCATCCGGTTGATGGTCCAGCCCTGGGCGTAGGTCTCGATCAGTTCGTCGATCTCGTCGCCGTGCTCGGCGATGCCCTCGACGATCTGGCGCGCGTAGACCCACGAGTTCCAGCGATTCGGGTCTGCCTTGGCCCGCTCGGCCTCCATCTCGATCGCCTGGTTGAGCGAGATTTCACGGAGGTCGGCGCCGTACAGCAGGTCGATGGCGCGCTTACGCGCCTTCGTCCGTGCGCTCATTAGTTGACGCGGCCGAGGTAGCTGCCGTCGCGGGTGTCGACCTTGACCTTGGTGCCGGTCTCGAGGAAGAGCGGAACCTGGATCTGGTAGCCGGTCTCCACGGTGGCGGGCTTGGTGCCGCCGGTGGAGCGGTCGCCCTGCAGGCCCGGCTCGGTGTAGGTGATCTCGAGCGTGACGGATGCCGGCAGCTCGACGTAGAGCGGCGCCTCGTTGTGCAGCGCGATGGTCACGTTCTGGTTCTCGAGCATGAAGTTGGCGGCGTCACCGACCTGAGCGGCCGACAGAGTGATCTGGTCGTAGTTGCCGAGGTCCATGAACACGTAGTTCTCGCCGTCGGCGTAGAGGTACTGGAAGTCTGAGCGGTCGACCGTCTCGGTCTCGATCTTCGCGCCGGCGTTGAAGGTGCGGTCTACGACCTTGCCGCTCATGACGTTCTTGACCTTGGTGCGCACGAACGCGCCACCCTTGCCCGGCTTGACGTGCTGGAAATCGATCACGGTCCAGAGCTGGCCGTCCATGTTGAGAACGACGCCGTTCCTGATATCAGCGGTAGAGGCCATGACGAGAAATCCGTATCTATGAGATTGAGGGTGGAGATTGTGGTGGGAGAACGATCCCGCGAGGGGAAACCAGCTAGCGAGTCTACCGTTATCCGAGCTTCAGATCGATCGCACGGATCGCCAAACGGTACGAGTCGAAGCCGAAGCCCGCGATCACACCGGTGGCGACCCCCGAGATGACACTGCTGTGGCGGAAGGTCTCGCGCGAGTGCGGGTTGCTCAGGTGCACCTCGATGAGGATCAGCCCGGCTCCGGTGACGAGAGCCGCGGCATCCCGCAGCCCGTAGGAGTAGTGCGTGAACGCGGCGGGATTCAGGATGACCGGGCAGCCCAGATCGACCGCCTCGTGCAGCCAGGAGATCAGTTCGGCCTCGTCGTCGGTCTGGCGCAGATCAAGGTCGTAACCCGGGGGCGACGCCGCGACGAGCTCGGCACGGAGGTCGTCGAGAGTTCCGCTGCCGTAGATCTCGGGCTCGCGCGAGCCCAGACGACCGAGGTTCGGGCCGTTGAGGACGAGGATGCTGGCCATGCTGCGAGCTTATCGGCGCACGTTACGCGAAGGTGCCGAACCCGCCGTCGGCCTTGAGCAGCTGCCCGCTCACCCAGCCCCCGCGCTCGGAGAGCAGGAACGAGACGAGTGCGGCGATGTCGGCCGGGGTGCCGAGTCGACCGGCCGGGGTCTGTTCGATCCCCCACTCGCGGATCTGGTCGGACATCCAGCCGGTGTCGATCGGTCCGGGGTTGAGCGCGTTGGCGCTGATTCCGAGCGGCCCGAATTCGACTGCGGCGGCGCGCACCAGGCGGTCGAGTGCCCCCTTGCTGGCGCCGTAGGCGATCTCGCCGCCGATGGCGTCACTGGTGAGCGCGACGATGCGACCCGAGGTGCCGGTGAAGCGCCGGGCGAACTCGCGCATCAGCAGCCAGCTGGCTCGGGTGTTCACCGCGAAGTGCCGGTCGAAGCCCTCGACCGTCTCGGTGAGCAGGGTGGCGTTGACGCTGTGCGCATGACTGAGCACGAGTGCGCTCACCGGGCCGATCGTCTCGGCCAGGTCGAAGACTGCGGTCGCCACCTCTACCTGGGCGAGGTCCGCGTCGATGGCGAGGGTCTGCGCACCGAGAGCACGCAGCCCCTCCTCGATGCCTTTCACATCCCCCGCGCCGCCGTTGAGCGTCGCGTCGTAGTCCCTGTTGTAGACGAACGCGATGTCCCAGCCGTCACGGGCGAGTTGCTCGGCGATACCCGCGGCGATACCGATGGTCTTGCCGAGCCCGGTCAGCAGGACGAGCGGACGTGAGGATTCCATACCCTCAGGCTAGCGGCAGGCTACAGACCGATCTCCTGGTAGGCGGCGAACAGCAGGCTCTCGTCCGGTCCGGTGAGCACGGTCGGCTTGGCGATGTCGTCGAGCACGATGAAGCGCAGCATGCTGCCGCGCGCCTTCTTGTCCCGCTTCATCACCGAGAGCAGGGTCTGCCAGCGCCCGGCCGGATAGCCGACCGGCAGCTGGAGGGAGGTGAGGATGCTGCGATGCCGGTCCACGACGGCATCCGACAGCCGCCCGGTTAGTCGGCCCAGCTCTGCGGCGTAGACCATGCCGATGGAGACGGCGGCACCGTGACGCCACTGGAAGCGCTCTGCGTACTCGACCGCGTGGCCGAGGGTGTGGCCGTAGTTCAAGATCTCGCGCAGACCGTGCTCGGTGAAGTCCTCGCCGACCACCCGCGCCTTCAGCGCGATCGACAGCTCCACGACGCGGCGGAACTCCTCGCTGTGGGGGTTCGTCGCCACATCCACGTCGCGCTCGATGATGTCGAGGATCTCAGGCTCGGCGATGAACCCGGCCTTCACCACCTCGGCGAACCCGGCGAGGATCTCCATCTGGCTGAGACCGTCGAGGGTGTCGAGGTCGACCAGCACGGCAGAGGGCGCGTAGAACGCCCCGACCAGGTTCTTGCCCTCGTTCGTGTTGATGCCGGTCTTGCCGCCGATCGACGCGTCGACCATGCCGAGCAGAGTGGTGGGGATCTGGATGAGGCGAACCCCGCGCAGCCAGGTCGCCGCCACGAAACCGGCGAGGTCGGTGACCGCGCCGCCGCCGAAACCGATGACCAGGTCGGAGCGGGTGAAGTCCGACTGCCCGAGGATCTGCCAGCAGAAGGCGGCGACCTCGACCCGTTTGCCGGTTTCGGCATCCGGGATCTCGGCGAGCAGCACCTCGTAGCGGTCGCTCAAGGACAGCCGCAGCTTCTCCGCGCGCGCACCGAGCGTGGGCGGATGCACGATGAGCACCTTGCGCACGTCGGGGCCGATCAGCCCGGGCAATTCGCCCAGAATGCCGCGACCGACGAGCACGTCGTAGGAGTCGATTCCGGGAACGGTGATGACGCTGGTACTCATGGTGCTTCCTCTGTGAGAACCGGGGCCTCGACCCAGGCTGCGATCTCTGCCGCGATGTGCTCGATGGGACGGCGGCTGGTGTCCCAGGTGCGGGTGGCCAGGCGCTCGTAGGTCTCCCGACGCGCTTCGACCAGAGCAGACCAGGATGCGATGCCGTCGGCGATCAGGGGCCGATTCGATCCGCTCAGACGGGCCTCCACGGCCTCCGGACTCACCGTGACCAGCACGACCCGCAAGGCTCCCAACTCGCGTTGGGTATCCCGGTCGAGCACTGCGCCGCCGCCGAGAGACACGACGGCGGATTCCTTCAATGCCTGGGCGACGACCGCCCGCTCGTAGCGACGGAAGGCGGCCTCGCCCTGTTCGGCGAAGATCTGCGCAATGGGGCCGTGCTGAGCGACGATGCGGCGGTCGGTGTCGATGAAGTCGGAGCGCAGGATGCGGGCGACCCGTTTGCCGAGCCGAGTCTTACCCGCGCCGGGCGGCCCGATCAGCACGAGCTGTGGAGCCGGACTCACGACCCGCTGCTGTCCTGGGCGGCGCTGACGTCTTGGCCGAGGCTGCCATCCGACTCGGATGTCGTGCGCAGGTTCTCCGGGATCGCCGCGAGGTAGCCGTCGAGGTTGCGCTTGGTCTCCACAATGGAGTCCCCACCGAATTTCTCCAGCACGGCGTTCGCCAGAACGAGGGCGACCATGGCCTCGGCCACGACCCCTGCGGCGGGGACGGCACAGACGTCGGAGCGCTGGTGGTGCGCTTCGGCCGCGCCCCCCGCCGCGACGTCGACGGTGCGGAGCGCTCGCGGAACGGTGGAGATCGGCTTCATGGCCGCGCTCACCCGCAGCACGGTGCCGGTGCTCATGCCGCCCTCGGTGCCGCCGGCGCGGTCCGTCGATCGCACGATTCCGTCATCGGTCTGGAACAGCTCGTCGTGCGCCCGCGATCCTCGGCGGGCTGCGGTGGCGAAACCGTCGCCGACCTCGACCCCCTTGATCGCCTGGATGCCCATGAGCGCCGCGGCCAGCTGAGAATCGAGTCGGCGGTCCCAGTGGGTGTACGAGCCGAGGCCCGGAGGGACGTCGTAGGCGAGCACCTCGACCACGCCGCCGAGGGTGTCTCCGTCCTCATGGGCGCGGTCCACCTCCTCGACCATGAGTGCGGAGGTGGTGGGGTCGAAACAGCGCAGCGGGTCGGCGTCGAGAGCCGCGACATCCGTCGGCCCCGGCAGCGGGCTGCCCTCGGGCACGCGCACGGCGCCGATGGAGAGAGTGTGCGACACCAGGCGGATGCCCAGCTCGTCGAGAAAGGAGCGGGCAACGGCGCCGAGCGCCACGCGGGCCGCGGTCTCGCGGGCGCTGGCGCGCTCCAGCACGTTGCGGGATTCGTCGAAACCGTACTTCTGCATGCCGACCAGGTCTGCGTGCCCGGGTCGCGGGCGGGTGAGCGCGGCTCCCCGCCCCTTCGGAAGGGTCTCCGGATCGACGGGCACGGCGCTCATGACCTCGGTCCAGCGCGGCCACTCGGTGTTGCCGATTCGCAGGGCGATCGGGCTGCCCATGGTGAGGCCGAAACGGATGCCGCCGCTGATGCTCAGCGCGTCCTGCTCGAACTTCTGCCGGGCACCGCGTCCGTAGCCGAGTGTGCGGCGGTGCAGGTCCTGCTGAATCGCCTCGGGCGACACGGGAACGCCCGCGGGCATGCCCTCCAGGATCGCGACCAGTTCGGGCCCGTGCGACTCACCCGCGGTCAACCAACGCAGCATGCCAGTCCTCTCAGCTGTGGTCGACGACACCCAGACGTCGACCCCCAAATCCTCCCACAGCTCGAACGGTCGGCCTGCCGACGTGACGCCAGGAGAGCTCAGTGCAGGCCGATGGCCTCGCGCATCGCCCAGAACACGGATGCCTCGTCCGGCAGCACCGCGTCGGGTGCTCCGTTCACGAAGATCCTCACCTGCACGAGTGCCTGCTGGGCGAGCATCTCGAGCCCCGGGATCACCGGACCGGCCCAGTGGGCCGCCAGCACGGTCGGCCACGGCTCGTAGGCGACGTCGAACAGGGCACCGCCGGGCACGGTCACCTCGGCGAGGGAAGCTGCTGCGAACTCCGGCTGCGTCCCGTTGGGCAGGGTGCTGACCACGGCATCCGCGACGAAGCCGGGGTCGAAGGCGCCGAGTGTCTCGACGGTGAGGGCGAGGTCGAGTCGTTCCGCCAGGGAGATGAGGGAGCCGAGGCGCTCGGGGGCCCGCACGGAGAGCGTCGCACGGTCGGCACCCATGCGCTGAGCGGCGACCAGCACCGACGCCGCCGTTGCCCCGCCGCCGAGCACGCGAACCGAGCTCAACCGGTCAACTCCCGCACTGCGGAAGGCCTCGATCACGCCGTGTACGTCGGTATTGAAACCGTGCAGTGAGCCGCCGGCGAAGAGCACCGTGTTCGCGCCGCCGGTGAGTTCGGCGAAGTGGTCCATACCGTGCAGCAGCGGCAGCACGTCGCGCTTGAGCGGCATGGTGAGCGAAAGGCCGCGCCAGTCGGGCCCGCAGGATTCGATGAAGGCGCCGAGGGCGTCGCCGGTCACATCCACCGCCTCGTAGATCCAGTCGAGCCCGAGCGCGCGATACGCCGCGGCATGCAGCGCCGGCGACCGGGAGTGCCCGATCGGATGCCCGAGCACCGCCAATCGGCGGGTCACGCGGTCGACCTCAGTCGCAGCCACCGGGGTTCGCCTTGAGCCAGGCGTCGAGCTGCCCGATGGCGGCCTGATGCTGCGAGTAGGTGTTGGAGAATTCCGATTGACCGGTGGAGCAGTTCACCACGACGAAGTACAGCCAGTCCCCCTCCGCCGGGTGCAGCGTGGCGTCGATCGCCTTCTCCCCCGGATTCGAGATCGGGCCGATCGGCAGGCCGGGGTTGGCATAGGTGTTGTACTTGTTGCTCGCGTCTGCCCGCTGCGCCGGGGTGGTGTTGATCGACGAGGTGCCTGCGCCGTAACTGACCGTCGCGTCGGACTGCAGGTGCATACCCTTGTCGATGCGGTTATCCCAGACCCGGGCGACCTTGTAGAAGTCTTCGACACTGCCGCCCTCCTTCTGGGTGAGCGCGGCGAGGGTGAGCACGTGGTTGCGATCCGCCGGGGCGACACCGGCAGCATCCAGCACGGAGAACATCTTGGTCACCATCGTCTGCAGCATCGCGTGCGCATCGACCCCGGGATCGAAGGTGTAGGTGGCCGGGAAGAGGTAGCCCTCGAGGCTCGGCGCGTCGGCCGGCAGGCCGAACGACGCGAGGTCGGTGGAGGCCGCGGTGAGCTGGTCGGCGGTGACGCCGGTGCTCTCGCTGAGAGCGCCGAGCTTGGCGATGACGCCCTTGACCGTGATGCCCTCGGGAAGCGAGACCTGGGTGGTCACCTTGTTGGCCGGGTCGATGAGCGCCGCCAGGGCGGCCTTGGCACTCATGTGGTTCTTGAGCGCGTAGCTGCCGGGCTGGAAGCTCACGTCGGGGTTGCTCAGCAGAAGCTTGTAGAAGGCGTCGTAGCTCTTGGTGACGCCGTCTTTCACCAGGGTCTTCGCGACATCCGACCCGATCTGGCCGTTGGAGATGGTGATGACGACCTTGCCGGTGCCGCCGCCCGTGTAGTCGTTGGACTCCGGCCCGCTCAGAACGCTCCTGATCTGCGGCCCGAAAGCGACGTAGACGGCGGCACCGCCGGCACCCAGCAGCACGATGACGCTGAGCAGCGCCCAGAGCCAGGTGAGCCTGCGCTTGCGTTTCGGTGCGGGAGGAAGACCGTACTGGTCGGTCTCCTGATAGGTGCTCGCCTGGTGCGTGCTGCGCCGACGCGGCTGGTCCTCTGCCTGTGCCAGTAGCGGAATCTGAGCGGCCGCCGCGCTCTCGCGTGCGGACTCGGCCTCGCGCAGTTCGCGCCGGGTCAACGGGGTCGTTGGCGACGCAGCGGGGGTCTGCGGTGACCCCGGTTGCGGTGCTGCGGGTTGCGGCGCTCTGGGCGGCTGCACACCCGGTTGGGAGGAGAAGATTTCGTCCCAGCTCGGCTCATCTGCCACGCGTTACTGTCCTTCGTCCGGGTCTAGGAGTGTTCCCGGGGCCGTTCCCCCGGACCTCTCGAAGTCGAGGGCATGTTGCAAAATGATAACAGCGGCCACCTGGTCGATCACCGGACGCTGCTTCTTCGTGTTGCGACCGGATGCCTGCAGCGCACGCCCCGCCGACACCGTCGACAGCCGCTCATCTACCATCCGCACCGGCAGCTCGAGCGCCGGTGCGAGCACCTCGGCGAAGTCCCGTGCGTCCTGGGTGGATGCAGTCTCATTGCCGGACAGCGCCAGCGGAAAGCCCACGACGACCTCGACGGCATCGAGTTCGCGAGCGATCGCCACGATTCTGGCGACGTCGCCGGTGCCGCGGGCGACGGTCTCCACCGGCGTTGCGAGCATGCCGTGCGGGTCGCTGCGGGCGACACCGACGCGGGCCTTGCCCACATCGATGCCGAGACGCACACCGGTCCTCATCGACCACACTCCATCGAACTGGTGCCGCGCGCTCAGCGCGGCAGCGCCGAACTGATCGCCTCGAGCGCCGTACCGATCGCACCGACGTCGGAGCCACCGCCCTGGGCCAGATCGTCCTTGCCGCCGCCCCCGCCGCCGAGGATGCCCGCGGCGGTCTTGGCCAACGCTCCGGCCCTGACGCCGAGCGAGCGAGCCGCGTCGTTGGTGGCAACGATCACGGCCGGCTTGCCGCCCACTGTCGCGGCCAATGCGACGACCGCAGCCTCAGAGCCGAGACGGCCGCGAACGGAGGTGACCAGCGTGCGCAGGTCGTCGGAGGAGTTCAACTCGCCGAGGTTCTCGATCAGCGCTGTGACCGCGCCGACGCGGGATGCCGCGGCCACCAGTGCGGGAACCCGCTGGTTCAGTGCGGCCGATTCGTATTCGGCGATGCGCTTCTCGGCGGCCTTGAGGCTGGCGACCAGGTCGGTGATGCGCTCGGGCAGCTGCTCACGCGGGGTCTTCAGGTTCGCGGTCAGCTCGTTGACGATCGCGCGCTCCGCCGCGAGGTCGCGGAAGGCGTCGATGCCGACGAGCGACTCGACCCGCCGGTTCGACGAGCCGATCGATGCCTCACTGACCAGGTTGATCAGACCGACCTGCGAACTGCGACCGACATGGGTGCCGGCACAGAGTTCGAGCGACCAGGGACTGCCGATCTGGACGACGCGCACGGTGTCTCCGTACTTCTCGCCGAACAGCGCCATGGCGCCGAGCGAGCGAGCCTCGTCGAGCGGCATGATGCGGGTGCTGACCTCGAGGTCGTCGCGGATGGCGCCGTTGGCGATGTCTTCGATCTCGCTGCGGGTCTCGAGCGACAGCGGCTTCGACCAGTTGAAGTCGAGGCGCATGTACCCGGCCTTGTTGTACGAGCCGGCCTGGTGGGCCTCATCGCCGAGTACCTGACGCAGGGCGGCGTGAATGAGGTGAGTGGCGGAGTGGGCCTGCTCCGCTCCCCGCCGGTACCCGGGGTCGACGACGCTGGTGGCGGCATCCCCCACTCCGACCTCGCCACTGCGCACCTGCACCTTGTGACTCACGAGGCCCTTCACCGGGCGCTGCACATCGAGCACCTCGAGGTCGAAGCCGTTGCCGACGATGCTGCCCTGGTCGGCCTCCTGGCCGCCCGACTCCGGGTAGAGCGAGGTCTCCTGCAGGATGACCTCGACGACGTCGCCGACGACGGCGCGGGTGACCGATTCGCCGTCCTTGATGATGCCGAGCACCGAGCTGTCGGTGTCGAGGAAGTCGTAGCCGGTGAAGATCGTCTCGCCCTGCGCCCGGAACGCGCTGTACACGGAGAGGTCGGCGAGGTGGCTCTTCTTCGACTTCGCGTCTGCTTTGGCCTTGGTGCGCTGCTCGGTCATGAGCATGTCGAAGGCGGCGCGATCGACGCTGAGGCCCGACTCCTCGGCGATCTCGAGCGTGAGGTCGATCGGGAAGCCGAAGGTGTCGTGGAGCAGGAATGCGGTGTCGCCGGGCAGCTGCGCGGCGCCGGCGGTCTTCGTCTTGTCGACGGCGACATCCAGGATGGTCGTGCCGCTCGCGAGCGTGCGCAGGAAGGTCTCCTCTTCCGCGTATGCCAGGCGTCCGATGCGGTCGTAGTCGGTCTCGACCTCGGGGTACGCCGCCTTCATGGCGTCCCGCGAGGCGGGGAACAGCACCTCGAAGGTGGGCGCATCGACGCCGAGCAGACGCATCGAGCGAACGGTGCGACGCAACAGACGGCGCAGGATGTATCCGCGCCCCTCGTTCGACGGGGTGACGCCGTCAGACATGAGCATCAGGCTCGAGCGCACGTGGTCGGCGACCACGCGCATGCGCACGTCGTCATCGTGCTTGAGACCGTAGGCGCGACCGGAGAGCTCGGATGCCCGATCGAGCACCGGACGGATCTGGTCGATCTCGTAGATGTTCTCGACGCCCTGCTTGAGGAAGGCGACGCGCTCGAGCCCCATGCCGGTGTCGATGTTCTGCTTGGGCAGGTCGCCGAGGATCGGGAAGTCGTACCCGGTTCCCTCGCCGCGCAGGTACTGCATGAAGACGAGGTTCCAGATCTCGACATAGCGGTCGTCACCGGTCGCCGGTCCGCCGTCGGCACCGTAGGCGGGGCCGCGGTCGAAGAAGATCTCGGAGTCAGGGCCGGCCGGTCCCGGCTGGCCGGTCGACCAGTAGTTCTCCGACTTGCCGAGACGCTGGATGCGATGCTCCGGCAGGCCCGCAATGCGACGCCAGAGGTCGAACGAGACGTCGTCCTCCTCGTACACCGTGACCCAGAGGTCCTTCTCGTCGAAGCCGTAACCGCCGTCGGCCTCCGAGGTCGTGAGCAGCTCCCATGCGTAGGTGATCGCCCCCTCCTTGAAGTAGTCGCCGAAGGAGAAGTTGCCGTTCATCTGGAAGAAGGTGCCGTGCCGCGGGGTCTTGCCGACCTCTTCGATGTCGAGGGTGCGGATGCACTTCTGCACACTGGTGGCGCGCGGGAACGGCGCCGGCACGAGTCCAGTGAGGTACGGGACGAAGGGCACCATACCGGCCACGGTGAACAGCAGAGACGGGTCGTCACTCACCAGTGAGGCGGAGGGAACGACGGTGTGTCCGCGCTCGGAGAAGAAGTCAAGCCAACGCTGGCGGATGTCTGCGGTCTGCATGGTGTCCTGAATCAAAAAGGTCGCACGGCGCGACCGCGAAAAGATGGTCTAGCGGGAACGGCGGATCAGGCCTTGGCGCGGAGGTCGGCGATGACGCCCTCCGCATCGGCGACCGCGGCGCGCAGCTCGGCCTCACGGGCCTTGTAGCCATCGACCACGGCGCTGGAGAACTCCTTGGCCCGACTGTCGACACCCTCGAAGAACTTCTTGCCCTCAGGCGTCTTGTTGAACTGGTGCGCGGCGAGAAGGCCGACGGCGACACCGGCAGCGAGGATCAGGATGCTCTTCATAGGTTTCTCCCTGTGATGACGGGACTCGGGGACGCCGAGCCGGTACGAAGCGGTGTGAAACGGATGCGGCAACAGCCGCGTTGGCAAGCTTACTTCGAACTCTCCGCGGCCTTCCGGCCCGGCCGCAGGCCGACGATGGCGACGCGAACCGCGGCGGTGAAGCCGGCGAACTTGATGAGCGGGCCGCCGAGGGTGGCCGCGAACAGGGCGATCAGCGAGGAGACGTTGGCCGTGGCGTCCGCAACACCGCTGGTGATCGTGTCGACCCGGGCCAGTTGCTTGTTCGTCTCGCTGATCGTGGTGGTCGCCTCCTCGAGCAGCGGTGTGACGTTCTCGCTGAGCTCGTGGATCGCGCTTGTGGTCTCGTCGAAGACCCTCCCGAGCTTCAGCAGGGGTACCGCCAGCAGTGCCACCAGCACGGCGAAGACTCCTGCTGCGATGAGTCCCGCGATGTCGCCACCCGTCATTGTCTCCACCATTCGTTCGGGGTATGGGTCTCTTACGTTAACGCAGAAAGGGCCGCAGCTTGCGCTGCGACCCTTCTGCTGTACTGCTTCGCTACTAGCGCGCTGCGTAGTACTCGACGACGAGCTGAACTTCACACGTGATCGGAACTTCGATGCGCTTCGGGCGACGCACGAGGCGCGCCTGCAGCTTGTCGATCTCGACCTCGAGGTAGCCCGGAGTCTTCGGCAGAACGTCGACGTGACCGCCGGCCGCTGCAACCTGGAAGATCTCCATGCCCTCGCTCTTCGGGTGCACGTGAATCAACTGTCCCGGCTTCACGCGGAAGGAGGGACGGTCGACACGCTGTCCGTCGACCATGATGTGACGGTGCACGATCATCTGACGTGCCTGTGCCGTGGTCCGCGCGATGGCGGAACGGACCAGGAGCGCGTCGAGACGCATCTCGAGCTGCTCGACCAGGTTCTCACCGGTCAGGCCTGCTGCGCGACGTGCCTCTTCGAACTGGATCTTCAGCTGCGCCTCGC
>Ga0247732_10000345_pt1 | contig 24279 bp, 24 predicted proteins | sample UWRJL163409C2_FD_180940 | JGI IMG/M metagenome (GOLD analysis project Ga0247732, IMG submission 180940) | Plant litter microbial communities from Arlington Agricultural Research Station in Wisconsin, United States - UWRJ-L163-409C-2 | ecosystem: Environmental > Terrestrial > Plant litter >...
TCGGCGACTTCTTCTCCGCTGTCATCCAGGCGCCGTTGGTCGAGGAGAGCGCCAAGGGGCTCGGCGTGCTGATCCTGTTCTTCGTGCTGCGCCGCCACTTCGACGGGCCGGTCGACGGTCTCGTCTACGGGGCCACGGTCGCGGCAGGCTTCGCCTTCACCGAGAACATCCTCTACTTCGGCTCGTCGCTGATCGAGTCCGGTGGCATCGGACTCGGCTTCACCTTCTTCCTGCGCGGAATCATGTCGCCCTTCGCCCACGTGATGTTCACCGCCTGCACGGGTGTGGCCCTCGGCTTCGCTTCGCAGAAGAAGGGCTGGCTCCCCGGCATCGGCTTCTTCTTCGTCGGGCTCGTACCCGCCGTCCTGCTGCACGCCCTCTGGAACGGGTCCTCGTTCATCGTCGAGGGCCTGGGCGGCTTCTTCCTCGTGTACGCACTCGTGCAGGTTCCCCTGTTCGCCCTGGCCATCGTCGCCGTCGTCTTCCTTCGCAAGCGCGAGGCCGCGCTCACGCGGGTTCGACTCGACGAGTACGCGGCGGCCGGATGGTTCACGCCCGAGGAGGTGGCGATGCTGTCGACCGGCGCAGGTCGGCGACAGGCGCGCACCTGGGCGAAGGCGCAGGGCGGAGACAAGGGCACGGTCATGCGACGATTCACCCAGGATGCGACGCGCCTGGCCTTCGCGCGCCAGCGCGTGGTCACGGGCCGTGACGGAATCGGGGGCCGCCTGGACGAGGCCGACCTTCTGCAGGCCGTCGCCGCCGACCGCGCCGTGCTGCTGTCGGCGGGCCCCCAGGCGTCCGCGCTTCCGCCGCAGGAGCAGTATCCCCAGGCCCCCGCGCAGTACTCGCCGCCGCAGCAGCACGGACAGCAGGGTCCTCCCGTCATCTGACCGCGGGGCAGTGGCCTCAGACCCGAGTAAACTGGTTGGCCGCTGTCAAGGAGTGTCAAAAAAGTGGTTTCAACCGAGCTCGCCCAGGAACGTCGCTATGTCGAAGGGCTGTACACCCGTCTCGATGCCCTGAGGGCCGAGGCGCGCACGGCGCTCGAGAGGGTGCGGCGCGAGAGCGTCGGCGGCAACCACCAGAGCCGCTCCGAGCGGGATGCCTACGCCCGGCTCTACGAGGACCGCATCGCGCAGCTCGACGAGGTCGACGACCGACTGGCGTTCGGACGGCTCGAACTCGCCGACGCCGACGCCGGTAAGGCCGACGCTGCCGACGACCCCGACGACAGCTCCCCGTTCCGCTATATCGGTCGCATCGGTCTGCGCGATGAGCAGTTGAGGCCGATCCTGCTCGACTGGCGGGTGCCGCAGGCCGCCGCCTTCTACCAGGCGACCGCTGCCACGCCCCTCGGCGCCCGCGCCCGGCGCCACCTCATCACCGAGGGTCGCACGGTCACGCGCATCGACGACGAGATCTTCGATGCGGAGCTGCTCGTCGAGCAGGCCGATTCGCTGCAGGGCGAGGCGGCCCTGCTCGCCGCGCTCACCAGCCAGCGCACGGGCCGCATGTCCGACATCGTCGCCACCATCCAGGCCGAGCAGGACAGGATCATCCGGTCCGAGCTCGGGGGAGTGCTCGTCGTGCAGGGAGGGCCCGGCACAGGGAAGACCGCCGTGGCCCTTCACCGCGCCGCCTACCTGCTGTACTCCCACCGCGAGCGGCTCGCGTCATCCGGTGTGCTCGTGGTCGGTCCCTCGCGGGCCTTCCTTCAGTACATCGAGGCCGTCCTGCCGAGCCTGGGCGAGACAGGGGTGGTCGTCTCGAGCGTCGGCGGCCTCTACCCAGGCCTCGAGGCGACCCACGACGACGCCCCCGAGACCGCGAGGGTGAAGGGGGCGGCCGAGATGGCAGCCCTCATCAAGCGGGCCGTGCGCTCGCGCCAGCGTGTGCCCGCCGAGGCGATCGACCTGAACGTCAACGGCGAGCGGCTCACTCTCGAACCGGGGCTCATCTCCTCGGCGATGCAGCGGGCATGGGAGAGCCGCAAACCGCACAACGAGGCGCGGGTCGTCTTCGTCAAGAGCGCACTGAACCAGCTGAGCCGGCTCCTCGCCGATCAGCTGCGCTCGCACGGAAACACTGTCGACGACGCCGACCAGGCCGTGCTCCGCGAAGACCTGCGCACCTCGCACGATGTGGTCGTGGCGCTCAATACGGCGTGGCTGCCGCTCACGCCCGAGAAGCTTCTTCAAGACCTCTACGCCCGGCCGCAGTGGCTGGCGTCGTTGACCCCGTCGTGGAGCGAGGCCAGGCGCGCCCTGCTGCGCCGCGACCGCGATGCGCCGTTCACGATCTCCGACGTGCCGCTGCTCGACGAAGCCGCAGAGCTGCTCGGCGAGTACAACGCCCAGAACGCCGCCCTGAAGCGCGAGGAGAAGCTGCAGAAGAAGCGCGACATCGAGAACGCCGAGAACGCGATCCGCAACATGCAGGTCGAAGGCCTCGTGCACGCGGAGGACCTGGCCGCGGGCTTCGCCGAGCGCAGCGTGCGGGGCACGACGGCCGAGCAGGCCGCGGCCGACAGAACCTGGACCTACGGGCACATCGTCGTCGACGAGGCGCAGGAACTCTCGGCGATGCAGTGGCGCGTGCTCGCCCGCCGCTGCCCGTTGCGATCCTTCACGGTCGTAGGCGACATGGCCCAGGCGAGCGCGGCGGCCAGTGCCCGCAGCTGGCAGGATGCCGTGCGGCCGCTCGTCGGCTCGTCACCGCTCGGAGAGAGATGGCGGCTCGAGGAGCTCACGGTGAACTACAGGACGCCGGCGCAGATCGCGGCAGAGGCGGAGCAGATGGCCGAGCGCAACCACTTGCCCATCACGCGTGCCACCGCGGTGCGCGAGAGCGAGTGGCCCGTCACGACGACCACGGTCGAGCTCAATCCGGCCGGGCGCGCCGCCGATCCCGACGCGCTCGGCGATGCGGTGATCACCGTGATCGAAGACGACCGCGACATCGATTCCCGGGGCACGGTCGCCGTGATCGCGACCGAGGCGACGGTGGATGCGCTGTACCCCGCCCTGTCGGAATCGTTCGGCCGCGACATCGGGCTCGGTGCTCAGGGCCTCAACCGCTCGATCGCCGTGCTGACGGCGCAGGATGCCAAGGGCCTGGAGTTCGACGCGGTCGTCGTCGTCGATCCCGACGGCATCCTCGCCGAGTCGACCCGCGGGGCATCCGGCCTCTACGTCGCGATGACCAGGCCCACGCAGCGGCTGCACCTCGTGCGCCCCGCGTGACACGCGATTACCCCGTGAGAGAACGCTTTTGACCGGCGCACCCCGGGAACGGTTGGATGGTGTCATGACCGAAAACATGAACACCAAGCCCGAGATCGACTTTCCTGAGGGTCCCGCTCCGACCGAGCTCGTCATCGAGGACATCGTCGTCGGCGACGGCGCAGAAGCGACGCCCGGTGCAACCGTCGAGGTGCACTACCTCGGCGTCGAGTACGAGACCGGCGAGGAATTCGACTCCTCCTGGGGTCGCGGCGAGACGATCAGCTTTCCGCTGAACGGCCTCATCGCGGGCTGGCAGGAGGGAATCCCGGGAATGAAGGCGGGCGGCCGACGCAAGCTCACGATTCCGCCGCACCTGGCCTACGGCCCCGCGGGCGGACACTTCCTCGGCGGAAAGACCCTGGTCTTCGTCATCGACCTGATCAGCGTTCCGTAACACTCATACGCATTCGCCCGCCGATGGGGCGTGGAGCCGAACCGGCTCCACGCCCCATCGGCGCATGCGGCCCCGGGTCTACGGAGTGGGTGCGAGGGCGTCGTACTCGCGCAGCGACCGATGCAGCGCGATGGCGGCGAGAGAGAAGATCACCACGATGACGCCGCCGAGGAGCGGTGGCAGCCACAGCAGCGCCGTTGCCGCTGCCAGCCCGACGTAGGCGTCTCCGAGTCTCGGACCTCCGGTCACGACCACGGTGAACACCCCCTGGATGCGACCGCGCATGATGTCGGGAACGGCCGACTGCATCATGGTCTGCCGGAAGATGGCGCTGACGTTGTCGGCGGCGCCCGCGCCCGCCAGGGCGATGCTCGCGAGGGCGAGGGCGGGAAGATTCGCGTCCTCGAAGGCCGAGGTGATGCCCTCGATCGGCCCGTGGTCCATCACCAGGAGGACGAGGCCGAACGCGGCGATGAAGGCCCCGTAGACGGCGACGGCTCGCCCGATGGCGCGCCCCTGCAGGCGCACGTGTCCCAGTCGACCGGAGAAGACCGACGAGAGCAGGGCCCCGACGGCGAAGGCGGCCGAGAGGATGCCCACGGTGATCGCGCCGCCGCCGATGAGCAGGGCGCCGACAGCCGGGAACACGACTCGCGGCATGCCGAAGGTCATCGCCACGATGTCGATGAGGAACGACATCCGGATGTTCGGGGCGCGCTTCAGGAAGGCGAGGCCCTCCCAGACGGCCGCGTAACCCGCCCGTCGGCTGCCTCCCTCCGGAACGATGCGGGGCAGGGTGACCACGCCCGTGAACGCCGCGATGAACAGCACGACGTCGACCGTGTAGGTCCACTGGAATCCGACGGTGGCCACGAGCACGCCGGCGAGGGCCGGGCCGACGGTCACCTGCACGCCGAAGCTGATGCCCCCGAGCGCAGACGCCGCCGGAAGCAGATCGGGCGTGAGCAGCCTCGGCACGATGGCCGAGCGGGTGGCCCCGATGACCGTGGTGGCGACGGCCGTGACGGTGGTGAGCGCGTAGAACATCCACAGCTCGTCGATGTGGTTCCAGGCAAGCAGGGCGAGCCCGACGGTGGAGCCCCACGCGAGGAATTCGGCGATGAGCACGACGGTCCGCCGGTCGAAGCTGTCGGCGAGCACCCCGCCGTACACCCCGGCGATGATCATCGGAACGAGCGCGAAGACCCCGACGAGCGAGACCGCCGTCGTCGAGCCGGTGATGTCGTAGATGTGCAGGCCCACGGCGATGACGGTCATCTGGCCGCCGATTCCCGCGATCAGGCCTCCGAGCCACAGCCGGAAGAACGCCGGACTGCGGCGGAACGGGGCGAGGTCGACGAAGTGGGTGCGGCGGTTCTGCGTCTCCGATGGGGGAGACGTCTCTGAGGGGGATGTACTCACTGCTGCGGGGATCCGATCATCTGTGTTCTGTCCATCCTGCACGACGATCGGCTCACGCCGTGCGGTTGAGTGTGCGGCCCATGATGGCCGAGATGAGCGCGTCGACCGGCTCGGCCGGGGCTCCGGGGTTGCGCAGCAGCGTGAGGTCGACCTCGCCGAGTACGGGCAGGGCGAAGCGCGTGCCGACGACGACCAGATCGTCGGGAATCAGCGAGCGGGGGAACACGGCGACGCCGAGGCCGGCGCGTACGGCAGCGAGCAGGCCGTTCACCTCCCGCGTGTTGCAGGTGATGCGCCAGCGTCGCCCCGCCTGCTCGAGTGCCTCGATCGCGCTCGTGCGGCTGACGGTCGTTCCCTGGTAGGTGATGAGGGGAACGGGAGCGCCGAGTTCGACGATCGTCTTCTCCTGCCCCACCCAGACGAGCTGGTCCCGCCGCACCACGGTGCCGTCCGTGGTCTCCGGCTTCTGCTTGATGAAGATGAGATCGAGCGACCCGGCGTGCAGCTTGCGGAAGAGCGGCGCCGACTGGTCGACGGTGAGCTCGAGGTTGATCTGCGGGTAGAGCTGGCGGAAGTGCCTGAGGATGCGGGGGAGCTGGGTGATCGCGAGGTCGTCGGCGGCGCCGAACCGCAGCTTGCCCTTCATGGCCGAGCCGCTGAAGTAGTCGTCGGCCGCGCTGTGCGCCGCCAGGATCGTGCGCGCGAATCCCGCCATCGCATCCCCGTTGTCCGTCAGGGAGACGTCTCGGGTGTCACGCGCCACGAGCAGTCGTCCGGATGCCTGTTCGAGCCGCCGCACGTGCTGGCTGACCGTGGGCTGGCTGATTCCCAGACGCTGGGCCGCCAGGGTGAAGCTCGATGTCTCGGCGACGGCGAGGAAGGTGCGGAGGAGGGTGGGGTCGAACATACGCCTCATTCGAAAAGGTAATGGGAGTTATAGGGTCAATTTACTCGGGGAATGATCGGACGGGGCAATAGCGTTGAGGAATCGGATGCCCGGCATCCGCACCCATACGAAACCGCCTCCTTCATCTCGCACCTGGATTACTCGTGACACCGCCTCCCTCCGACCCGTTTCCCGTTACCGCCCCCATGCCCGTCCTGGCCTCCGCGCCACCGTGGCGAGACACGTTCTCCTCACTGAGGGTGCCGAACTTCCGCCTCTTCACCTCCGCGAACATCGTGGCCATGACCGCACTCTGGATCCAGAGGATCGCGCAGGACTGGCTCGTGCTCGAACTCTCCGGCAGCGTCGCCGCGGTCGGAATCACCGTCGCCCTGCAGTTCGCGCCGATGCTCTTCCTCGGCCTGTACGGCGGCGTGCTCGTCGACCGATACTCCAAGCGGATGCTCCTGGCGATCACGCAGAGCGTGTCGCTCCTCGCGAGTGTCGCCCTTGCCGTGCTCGCGTTGACCGGGGTCGTCGAGGTGTGGCACATCATGCTCGTCGCCCTCATCGTGGGCCTCGCGACCGTGATCGACAACCCCACCCGCCAGGTGTTCGTCAACGAACTCGTCGGTCCGAAGTACCTGCGCAACGCCATCAGCCTCAACTCCTCGGTGTTTCAGCTCGGAGCGCTGATCGGGCCCGCGATCGGAGGTGTGCTCCTCGTGTCGGTCGGTGCCGGCTGGTCGTTCGCGATCAACGCCGTCGCCTGCCTGGGGGTGGTCATCACCGTGCTGATGCTGAACCCGAAGACCCTCTATCCCGCACCCGTCGCGCCTCGAGCCAAGGGTCAGCTGCGCGAGGGCCTCTCGTACGTCTTCGCCAAGCCCACGATCCTGTGGACCGTGGTGATGGTGGCGTTCGTGGCCGTCTTCGCGCTGAACATGCCCGTTCTCCTCGCGGCGTACGCGTCCGACGTCTTCGACACGGGCCCCGGCGGATACGGCCTCTTCAACTCTCTCGTGGCCGTGGGTGCGCTCGCCGGAGCCGTCCTCTCCACGAGGCGCACGAGCATCCGGCTTCGCGCCGTGGTGATCACGGGTCTCGCGTGGGGAATCGTGCAGGCGATCGTGGCAGGCGCTCCCTCGGAGCTCGTCGTCGGCATCCTGCTGGTGCTCGTCGGGTTCTGCACGCTGCAGTTTTTGACGGGGGCCAACCAGCTGATCCAGCTCTCGAGCAACGTGTCGATCCGAGGCCGGGTCATGTCGGTCTACGTGCTCGTGCTGCTGGGAGGACAGGCACTCGGTGGCCCGCTCATGGGCTGGCTCGTCGAGAGCTACGGTCCGCAGTTCGGCATGCTCGTGTCGGGCGTCGTTCCGGCCGTCGCCGCCCTCGTCGTCGGAATCGTGCTCGCCAGGAGCGGCAGGCTCACCGTGCGGCTGCGCCGCCGGCTGCCGATCGTGGCCATCGTGCAGCACTGAGCGACGCGAATCGTTCTTCTGCTAGAATCTCAAGGTTGCCGTCTGACGGCCGCGGATAAAGAGAGCCCGCACATTCTGTGACGGGCACCGCGCAATGAGGAGAAAGGGGATCACCAACTATGGCTCTTGAAGCTGATGTCAAGAAGGCGATCATCGAAGAATACGCAACCCACCCCGGTGACACCGGATCCCCAGAGGTCCAGGTCGCGATGCTCACGCGTCGCATCAAGGACCTCACGGAGCACCTCAAGGAGCACAAGCACGACCACCACTCGCGTCGTGGCCTCCTGCTCCTGGTCGGACAGCGTCGCCGACTGCTGGGTTACCTGGCCGATGTCGAGATCGAGCGCTACCGTGCTCTGATCGAGCGTCTGGGTCTGCGCAGGTAGTACCTACCCGCGTCGATAGTTCGCCGCATTTCTTGACGATGGGCCGTTCTCCTTCAGGAGAACGGCCCATTCGCATTGTGCGGCCGCGCTGTGCGGCCGGGGCTGAGAATCAGACGCGGTCGTCGTCGCCGAGTTCGGCAGCGCTCTCCGCCTCGTAGTCCTCGTCGTCGAGGTCGTCGTTCGTCTCGTCGGGGTCGTCGATCTGCAGGGTGTCGATGTCGTTCTCGACACCGAACTCGGTGTCGGCGCCGTCGAGCAGTCCCTCGTCGAGGCTCTCCTCGTCGTCGACCGACGGGTCGCCCGGATTCGTGAACTCTGCGTCGCCGCGACCATCGAGTTCGCTCGACACCTCGAGCAGGTCTTCGTTGCTGTATTCGTCTCGCTCTTTGTCAGTCATATCTCGACTCTAGAACAGCGGATGCACACGATCCACCAAGACTCGTGCGGCAGTATCGACACATGTTCCGACGTCACCCCGTGCTCTCCGTGCTCACGGTGCTCTACCTTGCAGGGGTCGCCTGGGTGACGCTGGGGCCGGAGCCCTACGACTCCGACACGAGCGGGGTGCTGTGGCGTTTCCTCCACTTCTTCGCGCGGTACGAGGCCACCGACTGGATCACGTTCGATCGGGTGGAGTTCACGGCCAACATCGCCATGTTCGTACCCCTGGGAATCTTCTTCGTGCTGCTGTTCGGTCGGCGGAACTGGTGGCTCGCCATCCTTCTGTGCGGCGCGCTGTCCTGCGCGATCGAGATCTCGCAGGGCGCGCTGCTTCCCACGCGTGTCTCCGACCTGGCCGACGTGATCGCGAACACCTCCGGTGGTGCGATCGGCGCCGTTCTCGGCGTCGTGTTGATGTCGATCTCTCTCGCCCGTCGGAGCCGACGCGGTCGCGTTCGCGCGAATGCCGCGCACGCGCTTGGATAGGGTCATGAGATTCTTTTCGTTCGGTCGACTCAACGATCCGCACCTCGCGAAGACCGATCAGGGCGCGGGCTCGCTCGACGACTACCTTTACGACCTCGTGCCGCGCAACAAGCGGGTGCGCATCCAGCTCGCCGACAGCGACCCCTGCCAGGACGCGCTGCGCACCGTGATCGAGCAGGGCGTGACAGAGACCGAGGCATTCATCACGCGCAGGAGCGCGGCCGACGAACGAACGGATGCGCCGACGCCGGTGCGTCTGTTCGTGAACCAGCGGCCGACCCCGGTCGTCGGCTTCGTGCCCCGCGGCCTCGAGGCGCCCGTCGAGGCCGCCCTCGGGCGCCTCGCGGACTCGGGAAAGTCGACGCGCATGGAGGCGACGATCCGCGAGACCAAGAACGGACTCAGGGTCGACCTGGCCATCGGCCTCACGCGCTGAAGCCCCGCTCCTCGGCGTCGGCTCTATCGCACATCTTCCCTCCCGCGCCGCGGAGGGGTTGAATGGCGATATGGTCATCGGCGATCCTCGGAGCTCGGGCGCTCCCGACAGGCACGACGCGGGCACGGGTTCGTTGGCCGACTACACCTACAACCTCTTTCCCCGATTCACGAGCGTGGTACTGAGGGTGGCCGGCAGCACGCCGTTCCAAGCCGAGCTGCGGGAGCTCCACGAGTCGCCGTCGCCGCCTCGTGAGGCCTTCGTCGAGCGACGACCGCCGGCCGAGGACCGCGTCGATGCACCCATGCCCGTGCGCCTCTGGGTCGGATCCGAACTGAGCGGCATGGTGGGATACGTTCCTCGGGGCCTCGAAGCTCCCGTCGACGCGTGCCTCGGCCGACTCTCCGACAGAGGCAAGGGGCCGCGCATTCCATGCACGATCGTCTCGACCCGACACGGGCTGAGGGTCGACCTCGGCATGGGGCGGGCGTACTGACGCGTCGGTCCCTCCGGGGCGGACGTGCTTGGATTGACGGATGCATCCCCGTCCTCGCAGGCTTCCTCTGGTCCAATGGGAGCCCTTCCTCCTGGGCATCGTGGTCCTCGCGGCCCTCGCCGCGTCGCTCACCGTGCGGCTCGCCGTGACCGGAACGATCGTGGGAGTGCTCGCGGCGCTCGTGGCCCTGCCCGCGATCGTGCAGCTCGTCAGGCTCGGGCTCAGGTCCGGGGGAGACCGCAACTCTGCGTCGAGACTGGTGAACCTCGACGGATTCGACCTGAGGGCGGTCGCCACAGACGGAACCCTCATGCTCGATGAGACGAACAGGCGCCAGGACTCGATCGACCTCGCCCTCGGATGGACCGAACGCTCCTTCACCGTCGTGCTCTGGCCCTCGGCCACCCGCTGGCTCGGTCGCGAACTGCGCACCGAGGCCTACTTCATCGGGGGCCCGCGACCCGCCCGGGCGGGATTCCTGCCCCGCGGAACCGACGCATCCATCGGCGAGGCCTTGGAGCGACTGCGCGATTCGGGCGTGCTCGTCACCGTCGACGCTCGCATCTTCGGCGACGGCAAGCTGCCGGATCCCACGCGGCCGTTCACCCGTCTCGCCCGGCCCCTCACCGTCGAGGTCGGTCGGCCCGGCGACGACGCACTCGCCGACATCCGGCCCTGATCAGCCCCCGCCTGCTAGGATCGGCTTGTCGCCCTTACTGGGCGGCGCGAATAAATCAATACACGAGCACAAATGCGGAGCAGGCCGGCAGGACGCTGGTCACCGGTGGTGGGTTTCGGAACGCGACGCGGTCCGAGGTTTTCTACTGTTGGCCAGACATGCGCCCCTACTCTCAGGGTTCCAATGCGCGTACGTGCACGGGTCTCGCAATCGGCGAGCACCCCCATGTCGCTCTGTCACCCCACTCCGCTGTACGCATCGCGAGAGCCCACACGGGGCCCGCGAATCCCCTCGGCCTGCATGGCAGGGGGAGACAAAACAAAAGGAGAAACCCCCATATGGAGGGTCCAGAAATCAAGTTCGCCGAAGCCGTTCTCGACAACGGCAAGTTCGGCACCCGCACGGTCCGCTTCGAAGCGGGCCGTCTGGCACAGCAGGCACAGGGCGCCGTCGCGGCGTACCTCGATGAGGAAACCATGCTGCTGAGTGCCACCAGCATCGGAAAGCACCCGAAGGACAACTTCGACTTCTTCCCGCTCACCATCGACGTCGAAGAGCGCAGCTACGCCGCCGGAAAGATCCCCGGATCGTTCTTCCGCCGCGAGGGCCGCCCCTCGACCGAGGCCATCCTGGTCTGCCGCCTCATCGACCGCCCCCTGCGCCCGTCGTTCGTCAACGGTCTCCGCAACGAGGTCCAGGTCGTCATCACCGTGCTGAGCATCGCGCCCGACGAGTTCTACGACACCCTGGCGATCAACGCGGCCTCCGCGTCGAGCCAGATCTCGGGCATCCCGTTCTCGGGTCCCATCGCCGGTGTGCGCCTCGCACTCATCGGTGACCAGTGGGTCGCCTTCCCCAAGTACTCGCAGCTCGAGGAGGCCGTCTTCGACCTCGTCGTCGCCGGCCGTGTCGTCACCGACGCCCAGGGCAACGAAGACGTCGCGATCATGATGGTCGAGGCCGAGGCCACCGAGAACAGCTGGAACCTGATCCAGGCCGGCGCCACCAAGCCCAACGAGGAGATCGTCGCCCAGGGCCTCGAGGCCGCCAAGCCGTTCCTCAAGCAGCTCGTCGCCGCCCAGGCCTCGCTTGCCGCTCAGGTCAACAAGGCCGTTCGCGACTACCCCGTCTTCCCCGCTTACAGCCAGGCCGGATACGACGCCGTCGCGGAGCTCGCCTACGACGAGCTCGTCTCGATCTACCAGATCGCCGACAAGACCGAGCGCCAGGACGCCGACGACGCTCTGAAAGAGCGCGTCAAGCTGGCGATCAACGACAAGGTGACCGCGGGCGAGCTGTCCGGCGACATCCCGCCGATGGTCTCCGCCGCCTACAAGTCGGTCACGAAGACGGTCGTCCGTGGCCGCATCCTCACCGAGGGCATCCGCATCGACGGTCGCGGCCTCGCCGACATCCGTCCGCTCGACGCCGAGGTGCAGGTCATCCCGCGCGTGCACGGCTCCGCCATCTTCCAGCGCGGAGAGACCCAGATCCTGGGCGTCACCACGCTGAACATGCTCAAGATGGAGCAGCAGATCGACTCGCTGAGCCCGATCAAGAAGAAGCGCTACCTGCACCACTACAACTTCCCGCCCTACTCCACCGGAGAGACGGGTCGTGTCGGTTCGCCGAAACGTCGCGAGATCGGGCACGGCTTCCTCGCCGAGCGCGCCATCGCGCCGGTGCTGCCGAGCCGCGACGAGTTCCCCTACGCGATCCGCCAGGTGTCCGAGGCTCTCGGCTCCAACGGCTCCACGTCGATGGGTTCCGTCTGCGCCTCCACCCTGTCGCTGCTGAACGCCGGTGTGCCGCTGCGCGCACCCGTGGCCGGTATCGCCATGGGCCTCGTCTCCGACACCATCGACGGAGAGACCCGCTACGCGGCGCTCACCGACATCCTCGGTGCAGAAGACGCGCTCGGCGACATGGACTTCAAGGTCGCCGGAACGAGCGAGTTCATCACCGCGATCCAGCTCGACACGAAGCTCGACGGTCTGCCCACGAGCGTGCTCGACGGCGCTCTGAAGCAGGCGAAGGCCGCGCGTACCGCGATCCTGAACGTCATCAACTCCGCGATCGACGCGCCCGACGAGATGGCACCGACCGCGCCCCGCGTGATCAGCGTCCAGATCCCCGTCGACAAGATCGGCGAGCTGATCGGCCCGAAGGGCAAGACGATCAACGCGATCCAGGACGAGACCGGCGCCGACATCTCGATCGAGGAAGACGGCACCGTGTACATCGGCGCCGTCGACGGTCCTTCGGCCGAGGCTGCGCGTGCGCAGGTCAACGCGATCGCCAACCCGACCAACCCCGAGGTCGGCGAGCAGTTCCTCGGAACCGTCGTGAAGATCGCGACGTTCGGCGCGTTCGTCTCACTGCTCCCCGGCAAGGACGGCCTGCTGCACATCAGCGAGGTCCGCAAGCTCGCCGGTGGCAAGCGCGTCGAGAACGTCGAAGACGTGCTCGGCGTCGGCCAGAAGATCCTGGTCGAGATCACCAAGATCGACGACCGTGGAAAGCTGTCGCTCGCTCCCGTGGTCGCCGACGACGCAGACACCGAGGGCTCCGCTGCCGCCAGCGAGGGCCCCGAGGCTCCGGCCGAAGGCTAGTCACCCGTCATCGAATGCCCGTCCCACTGAAGGTGGGGCGGGCATTCGTCGTTGAGGGCATTCGTCGTTTGGGGCCGCCGCCCAACTACACTGCCTTCATGACGCCGAACGACGACGCCAGTACCTCAGCGGCCCTGCCGCCTGCCCGATTCCGGCTTGCGATCGACGGCAGCATCTTCGGGTGGGCCTCGGGAGTCGAGGCCACGGCCGACGTTCTCGACGCGTTCCACGACGCGGGCGGTCGCTTGATCTCCACGGCAGACCACTACGCGGGCGGGCGCAGCGAGGTCATGATCGGCAACTGGGTGCGCACGCGCAACAGGCGTTCACAGGTCTTCCTCGCCACCAAGATCGGTCGCCATCCGGATGCGCCGGGCCTGAGCGCCCACAGCATCGCGGCAGCGGCCGACGCCTGTCTCGAACGGCTCCAGACCGACCACATCGATCTTCTGTCGTTCGATGGAGATCATCCCCAGACGCCCCTGGAGGAGAGCCTCGCGGCCGCAGCCGCTCTCATCGACAGCGGCAAGATCCGCGCCCTCTCCGCATCGTCGTACTCGGGCGCGCGCCTGCTTCAGGCCTCGCAGGCGGCCGACGAACTCGGACTGCCTCGCTTCAGGGCCGTGTTCAGCCCATACAGCCTCATGACCCGTCGCCCCGTCGAGAACGACCTGCTCCCGGCCGTGTCGACCCTCGGCATCGGCATCTTCGCGCGACTGCCCCTCGCGAACGGCTTCCTGACCGGCGCCTACCGCAGTCACAACGACGTCCCCGAATCCATCATGTTCGCCGACGCCGCCCAGCATCTCGGTCGCGCCGGCTTCAAGGTGCTCAAGGCGCTCGAGCAGGTCGCATCGGAGCAGGGCGCATCGCTCGGTGCGTGCGCCCTGGCCTGGGTGCGCTCCAGACCCAACGTCATCGCACCCGTGGTGCGAGCGGCGTCGGCCGATCAGGTCGCCGAGCTCGTGGCATCCGTCGATCTCGTTCTGCAGCCGCACCAGCTCGCCACCCTCGATCGCGCGTCGGAGTGACATAGGCTGGGGCGCGATGAACACCGCCGTGCCTCTGCCCTTGACCCTGCCTGAACTCCGCGTCGAAGCGTCGGGCGGTTCGCTGGTCCGCCGCACGATCCTGCCGTCGGGGGTGCGCATCCTCACCGAGAAGATGCCCGGCGCCCAGAGCGCGACGGTCGGCTACTGGGTGGCCGTGGGTTCGCGCGACGAGCGCGGCAGCGTGCTGGCGGGGCCGACGGCGGCAGCCGTTCCTTCGCGTTTCGGCTCGACGCACTTCCTCGAGCACCTGCTGTTCAAGGGAACGCCGACGAGGTCGGCTCTCGACATCGCCGTGGCCTTCGACGCCGTAGGCGGAGAGCACAACGCCGCCACCAGCAAGGAATACACCTGCTACTACGCCAAGGTGCGAGACCAGGACCTGCCGATGGCGATCGACGTGATCGCCGACATGCTCACCTCCTCGCTGATCGAGCACGGCGAATTCGAGACCGAGCGGGGCGTGATCCTCGAGGAGCTGGCCGAAGCATCCGACGACCCCTCCGACGTTGCGGGCGAGCGATTCTTCGAGGCCGTTCTGGGGGATCATCCCCTCGGCCGACCCGTGGGAGGCAGCGCCGAGACCATCCGTGCCGTCACCCGCGATGCGGTCTGGCAGCACTACCTCGAGAACTACCGCCCTCAAGACCTCGTCATCACGGCCGCGGGCGCGGTCGACCACGACGAGCTCGTCTCGAGGGTCACAGCCGCGCTCACCGCTGCGGGATGGGATCTGGAGCGCACAGCCGATCCCGTGTCCCGTCGCGAATCGACGGGAGTCGTCGTGCACCGGGGATCTCCGCTCGATGTGGTTCAGCGCCCGAACGAGCAGGCGAGCCTGATCGTGGGCACCTCGGGCTTCACGGCGAACGACGAACGCCGCTCCGCACTCAGCGTGCTCGGCTCCGTCTTCGGTGGGGGCATGTCGTCGAGGCTCTTCCAGGAGATCCGCGAGAAGCGGGGGCTGGCCTACTCGGTCTACTCGTTCGCTCCCTCGTACTCCGACGCCGGACTCTTCGGCATGAACGCGGGCTGCACGCCGGCCCGCGTAGGCGAGGTCGCCGAGCTGATGATCGACCAGCTCCATCTGCTCGCCGACGAGGGGATCACGGCGGAAGAACTCCGACGCGCGCACGGGCAGCTGTCCGGTTCTGCGGCCTTGGCGCTCGAAGACTCCGACACGCGGATGTCGCGGCTCGGGCGGGCGGAGATCACCCAGGGCGAGTTCGTCGATCTCGACGAGGCCCTGCGACGGCTCGACCGGGTGACGCCGAGCGACGTGCAAGAGCTTGCCCGTGAGATCGCCTCCCGCCCGCTCTCCATCTCCGCCGTGGGCGCCATTGCAGACGGCGCTTTCGACGGCCTCGAGGCGACGCTCGCGGGAGCCGCATCGTGAGCCGCACGCTCTACCTCGTGCGGCATGGCGAGCAACAGGATGCCGAGTACGGCATGGACGACGGGCCCCTGTCGCCGCGGGGCCAGCGACAGGCGCGGCTCATCGCGGAACGCCTCGGGGGCGTGCCCTTCACGAACGTCTGGCACTCGCCCCTCCAGCGTGCGGAGGACACGGCCGCGATCATGGCCGAGCATCTGCCGGCACTCCAGCCCGAGTCCACGGCGCTGCTGTTCGACTGCGTTCCCACGGGCTACTCGCCCCAGATGCCGCACGCGTTCCAGCCGTTCTTCAACTCCGTGACGATCGAACAGGTCGACGCCGGCCGGGCGCAGATGGCCGACGCCGTCTCGGAGTTCCTCTCACCGACCCGTGAGACGACGAACGACCTACTCATCACGCACAACTTCGTCATCGGCTGGCTCGTACGCGAGGCGATGGGCGCTCCCGATTGGCGCTGGGTCGGCGTCAACCAGGCCAATTGCGGCCTCACGATCATCAACATCAAGGCGGGCAGGCTCCCCGAACTCGTGACGCACAACGACCTGGGTCATCTCCCTGTCGAGCTGCGCACCGGGCTTCCCGAGGCCCAGCCGTACTGACCCGCTACCGGGCGGAAGCCACCTGCTTCGCGTACCAGACGGTCGCGTTGGGGTTCTCGTTGTAGGGCTCGACGCGCTCATAGCCCCGCTTGGAGTACAACCGTCCGGCGTCGGTCAGGGTGTGATGCGTGTCGAGTACGACCACCTCGGCCCCGAACTGCCGCGCGCGGGACTCGAGCTCGGACATCAGCGCGCCGGCGACCCCCTGTCCCCGACTCTCCGGCGCCAGCCAGAGGTGCTTGATTTCGAATCGCACCCGGCCCCGCTCGTCCGGCGCGATCCGACGGATCCCGCCGCATCCGACCGCCCGATCGTCACCGGCGAGGAGGAACACGCCGTCGGGCGCCAGAAATGCGCTCGGATCGGGGTAGACCACGGTGTACGCGCCTTGCGCCGGCGGGAACTCGGCGGCTCTCCACGTGAAGTAGTCGGTGAGCAGCCGGTGGGCTTCGGGGGAGTCCGTTCTGGCCTCGCGTATGGTCATGCATCAAGGCTAGGCGAGGTGCCGTGACTTGGTAGGTTGGTTCAATGACTACGAAGGTCGCCGTCGTCGGCGCATCCGGCCGCATGGGACGACTCGTCTCGAAGATCGTCACCGAGACGCCGGGCTTCGAGCTCTACGCTCAGATCGGATCGACGGGCGACCTGTCCGAGATGCTCGGCGCCGACCTCGCCGTCGATGTGACCATTCCTGCCGTGTCGCACACCATCGTCGAGTTCGCCGTCTCTCATGAGATTCCCGTGCTCGTGGGAACTTCGGGCTGGTCCGCCGATCGCATCCGGGCACTCGAGAGGCGGCTGGCCGAGACTCCCGACCTCGGGGTGGTCATCATTCCCAACTTCTCCGTCGGGTCCGTGCTCGCCACCTCGTTCGCCGCCATGGCGGCGCGATTCTTCGACTCGATCGAGATCGTCGAGGCGCACCACGCCACGAAGATCGACTCGCCCTCGGGCACGGCGGTCAGAACCGCCGAGCTCGTCGCCGCCGCTCGAGGCACGCTCGGTCCCGTCTCCGCCCCGCACACGGATCAGCGCGCGCGCGGTCAGCAGGTCGCGAGCGTTCCGATCCACAGCCTCCGCCTGCAGGGCGTCGTGGCCAAGCAGGACGTGATCCTCGGGGGAGTGGGCGAGGTGCTCACGATCAGTCACGAGACACTGGCTCCAAGCGCATACGAGGCAGGCATCGCCATCGCGCTGCGTGCGAGCATCGAGGCGCGCGGTGTGGTCGTCGGTCTCGACAGGCTCATCGACCTCTCAGCGGGACAGGGCGAATGATCGCAGCGTTCGCCGTGCTGTTCGACCGGATCTCCCGATGAAGGGGCGCATTGCTGCATGGTCGATGGCCGTGCTCCTGGCCCTGTACCTCGTGCTCGTCGCCGATCGCGCGGTGCGCCTGGTCGCGACGGGGGAGCCCGTCGCCATCGGACTGGGCGTCGCGCTCATCGTCTTTCCGCTCATCGCAGCCTGGGCGCTGATGCGTGAACTCCTCTTCGGCATCCGCACCGAGCGACTGGTCAAAGACCTCGCGGCGGAGCACGCCTTGCCCGAGGACGATCTGCCCAGACGGCCGAGCGGGCGCCCCGACAGGGAGGCCGCCGATACCGAGTTCGATCGGTATCGGGCAGAGGTCGACGCCGCACCCGAGAGCTGGCGCGCCTGGTTCAGGCTCGGTCTCGCCTACGACGCGAGCGGCGACCGACGCCGCGCTCGAGCGGCCTTGCGGCGAGCGATCGCCCTGAACCGCGAGTCCACCTGATCGCTCGGGAGCTGGCTGCTCACCGGGCGCTACTTCGCCAGTGCGGCACTCAGGCCCTGGTCGACGTTCTCGTCGCGGAAGGAGAACCCGTCTGCGACGAGCAGCTGCGACGACACGTTCTGATCAGACAGCAGCAGCTCCTTGCCGGCATCGGCCAGGGCGGCCTTGATGGCCCATCCGGGAGCGGGAAGCCAGAACGGTCTGTTGAGCTTGCGCGCCAGGGTCTCGGAGAGCTCGGTGGCCGTCACGGGATGGGGCGCCGCGAGATTCACAGGCCCGACCAGTGACGACTGGAGCGCGAGGTGCATGATGGCCGCAGCCTCGTCGTGGAGGCTGATCCACGGCCAGATCTGGTTGCCGGCGCCGAGTGGGCCGGCCACGCCGAGACGGGCGAGGATCTCCAGCGGCTTCAGGGCACCGCCATCGCCGAGCACAAGACCGGTGCGGGCCATCACGACCCGCGTGCTCGGCGAGGCCTTCGACGCGGCGCGCTCCCACGCCTCGACGACCTTCGCGAGGAATCCGTCGCCCTGCGCCGAGGTCTCCGTCAAGATCTCCGCCGGGCGGTCGCCGTAGAAGCCCACGGCCGAGCCGTTGACGAGCGTGTGCGGGGGAGAGGACGATTTGGCGATCGCCGCCGTGATCGTGCTCGTGGCCTGGATGCGCGACGAGAGGATCTGCTTCTTATACGGAAGGGTCCAGGGCAGGCGTGAGATGGATGCGCCCGACAGGTTCACGATGACGTCGGCGGCATCGACGGTGGCCACGTTCAGCCACGAGACCTCCGGGTCCCACTGGCGTTCCCTGGGGTGGTGTGTGGGGTGCCGTACGAGGCGGATCACCAGGTGACCGGCCGCCTCGAGCTGACGCGTCAGTTCGGTGCCGATCATGCCGGATGCGCCGGCGATGACGATGGTCTGCTGTTCAGGCATACGGCCTCCCCTTTGTTCCAGCCTAACCGCCTCGTCTGCTGCGGCCCTGAACGTCTTCGCCGGCGTGGGCAATCGGTGCTAGCGTTGCAGCATGTTGTTCGGTCTGCTCCTTCTTAGCTGCCGCGACGAGTCCTAGTCTCAGGCCTTCCTCGTCGCGGAGTTCGCCGTTGGCTGACCACCTAAGACTCAAGAGGAACCAGACCGTGAAGAACAATCAATCAGCGTCGGCTATGCCGATTCACAAGTACCGTCCGTTCCACGAGCAGATCGTCGTCGATCTGCCCGACAGAACGTGGCCCGCGAAGCGCATCACCGAGGCGCCCCGCTGGTGCGCCGTCGACCTGCGCGACGGAAACCAGGCGCTCATCGACCCGATGAGCCCCGAGCGCAAGCGCGTGATGTTCGACCTGCTCGTGCGCATGGGCTACAAGGAGATCGAGGTCGGCTTCCCGAGCGCGAGCCAGACCGACTTCGATTTCGTGCGCAGCCTCATCGAAGAGAACGCCATCCCCGACGACGTCACCATCCAGGTGCTGACGCAGGCTCGCGAACACCTCATCGCGCGCACGTACGAGTCGATTGCCGGGGCGAAGCAGGCGATCGTGCACCTCTACAACTCCACCTCCATCCTGCAGCGCGACGTCGTCTTCCGCAGCGACAAGCAGGGCATCATCGACATCGCACTGGCCGGCGCCCGCCTGTGTCGCGAGTACGAGAAGACCATCCCCGAGACGACCGTGTACTACGAGTACTCGCCCGAGAGCTTCACGGGCACCGAGCTCGAGTTCGCTCTGGATGTCTGCAACCAGGTCATCGAGATCTTCGAACCGACCGCAGACCGCAAGGTCATGATCAACCTGCCGGCCACCGTCGAGATGGCGACGCCCAACGTCTACGCCGACTCGATCGAGTGGATGAGCCGCAGACTCGCCCATCGCGAGAACATCGTGCTGTCGCTGCACCCCCACAACGACCGCGGAACGGCCATCGCGGCGGCAGAGCTCGGCTACCTGGCCGGCGCAGACCGCATCGAGGGATGCCTGTTCGGCAACGGCGAGCGAACGGGCAACGTCGACCTGGTCGCGCTCGGCATCAACCTGTTCACCCAGGGAATCGACCCGCAGATCGACTTCTCCGACCTCGACGAGATCCGGCGCACCGCCGAGTACTGCAACCAGCTCAAGGTCCCGGAGCGCAGCCCCTGGGCCGGCGACCTGGTCTACACGGCGTTCAGCGGCTCCCATCAAGACGCGATCAAGAAGGGCTTCGAGGCCATGGCCGTCGACGCCGCGGCGCAGGGCAAAGACGTCGACGAGCTGGTCTGGGCCGTGCCGTATCTGCCCGTCGACCCCAAAGACCTGGGTCGCAGCTACGAGGCGGTCATCCGCGTCAACTCCCAGTCGGGCAAGGGTGGTGTGGCGTACCTGCTGAAGAACGACCACGCACTCGACCTGCCGCGCAAGCTGCAGATCGAGTTCTCCGGCGTCGTTCAGGCGAAGACCGACGCCGAGGGCGGCGAGGTCACGAGCGAGCAGATCTGGGAGATCTTCCAGGACGAGTATCTGCCCGCCCCGGCCGAGCAGGCCGAGTCGAAGTGGGGCCGGTTCGAGCTCACCCGCACGCGCACGGCGAGCGACATGTCCGGCAGCGTCTCCCTGCAGGTAGAGCTGCGCATCGGCGACGAGACGCTCGACACGCAGGCGTCGGGCAACGGACCCATCGCGGCGTTCCTGAACGTGCTGTCCGAGCAGGGCGTCGAGGTGAAGCTCTACGACTACGTCGAGCACGCGCTCAGTGCCTCGGGCGATGCCCTCGCCGCCGCCTACGTCGAGCTGCAGGTCAACGGCACCCGGCTCTGGGGTGTGGGCATCGATGCCGACATCTCGACGGCGTCCCTGAAAGCCGTCGTCAGCGCCGTGAACCGCGCCATCCGGGTCTCTGACGCCGATCGCGAGCTCGCCGCAGTCTGATCAAACCCGGCACCGCTGTCAGCCCTGCCCCGGCTTCGCCGTTCGGCGGAGTCGGGGCCAGCGCGGCCGCAGGGCGGCGCGCGAGATCCGGGGCATACGCCGGATGGCGCGCTGCTCGGGCAGGCTCCACCCGTAGCGCACCGCCAGCAGGCGCACCACGGTTGTGACGATGACGCAGATGATCGCTGCGACGGTGATGTCCATGCCGCCGGCCCAGAACGCGACCAGCACGGCCGATCCGGCGCCCGCGGCGACGGCGTACAGCGATCCCACGTGCATCAGGGCGATCGGCATGGCGAGCAGCACATCGCGCACCACGGACCCGCCGACCGCCGAGACGACGCCGACGAAGATCGACGGGATCACCGGAAGGCCGAGCGAGAGCGCCTTGGTCGTACCGATCGCTCCGAAGAGACCGATGGTGAGGGCGTCGAGCACCGTGATCACGGTGTCGAGCCGTTCGAAGAGACGCACCAGCAGCATGCCGAACAGAGCAGAGAGCACGGCGACGCTCAGGTACCAGTTGGTGTGCAGGGCGACCAGCGGCACCACGAGGAAGATGTCGCGGAGCAGGCCACCGCCGAGTCCGGTCGCCACGCCGATGATGGCGATGCCGAGCAGGTCGAGGCGCCGATCTCTGAACTGGGAGGCGAACATGGCGCCCTGCAGGCTGCCGATGCCGACGGCCAGCAGGTCGGCCCAGAGGGGGATGGAGAAGGGCTCGGCTGCTGACACCCTCAAGGTGTACCACGACCGCGCGTGCGCCGGGCATTCGCGTGGCCGAGGGTCGATAATGGATCGTGCCTGTTTACCGTGACGACTGTGTGGTGCTGCGCACCCACAAGCTGGGTGAGGCGGATCGCATCGTCACCATGCTCACGCGCCAGCACGGCAAGGTCCGGGCCGTCGCCCGCGGAGTGCGCCGCACGGGGTCGAAGTTCGGTGCTCGACTCGAGCCGTTCATGGTCGCCGACGTGCAGTTCTACGAGGGTCGGTCCCTCGACACGGTCACCCAGGCCGAGACGATCTCCTCGTATGGTGCCGCCATCACCGCCGATTACGCCAGCTACACGGCGGCCAGCGCCATGGTCGAGACAGCCGACAAGCTCAGCGAGGCCGAGGCCGGCCTCCCGCAGTACCTGCTGCTCGTCGGAGCACTCCGCTCGCTCTCCCGTGGCGAGCACGGCGCGAGCCTCACTCTCGATTCGTATTTGCTGCGTGCCCTGTCGATGGCGGGCTGGGCGCCGAGCTTCCACGACTGCGCGGTCACCGGAGAACCGGGTCCCCATTCCGCCTTCGTCGTGCAGCTCGGGGGAGTCGTGAGCGACTCGGTGGCTCCTCCCGGCACTCCTCGGCTCGACGCGCAGACCGTGGGTCTCCTCAGCGCCCTGCTCACCGGGGACTGGGCGAGCGCGGACGCGTCAGACCAGGCATCCCGCTCTAAGGCCAGCGGTGTTGTCTCGGCCTATACGCAGTGGCACCTGGAGCGGGGCCTGCGTTCTCTCGAACACGTGGACCGCTCGGCACAGAAGCAGCGGCACCAGGAGGCCGCGTCATGAGCAGATCCCGAGCGTCCGACGTTCCCGACTTCCGTCCCCTCGACTGGACCGGCGTCTACCCGCCCGACATTCCGCGCGGACAGGTTCCCGCCCATGTGGCCGTCGTGATGGACGGCAACGGTCGCTGGGCGAATTCGCGAGGTCTCACCCGTGTCGAAGGACACCGTGCGGGCGAGGCGGCGCTGCTCGACGTCGTGGCCCGGCGCCATCCAGATCGGCGTGAAGCACCTCAGCGTCTACGCGTTCTCCACCGAGAACTGGAAGCGTTCGCCCGACGAGGTGCGCTTTCTCATGGGCTTCAATCGAGAGGTGCTGCACCGTCGCCGCGACCAGCTCAACGAATGGGGCGTGCGCATCCGGTGGGCCGGGCGCAAGCCCAGGCTCTGGGCGAGCGTCATCAAAGACCTTCAGCTCGCCGAGCAGCTCACCGCGACGAACAGCACGATGACGCTGAGCATGTGCGTGAACTACGGCGGTCGCAACGAGATCGTGGATGCCGTGACCGCCATCGCCGACGAGGTGCGCTCCGGAAGGCTCAAGCCGTCCGGTATCAGCGAGAAGACCATCCAGAAGCACCTGTACCTGCCCGACCTGCCCGACGTCGATCTCTTCGTGCGCAGTTCGGGGGAGCAGCGCACGAGTAATTTCCAGCTCTGGCAGTCGGCCTATGCCGAGATGGTGTTCCTCGACAGGCTGTGGCCCGACTTCACCCGAGCCGACCTGTGGCAGGCGATCGAGCACTACACGGGCCGCTCCCGCCGGTTCGGCGGCGCGGTAGACGCCCCCTCTGCGCCGTCCCGTTGAGACAGGGTCGTCCCGTTGAGACAGGGTCACCCCGCTGAGACAGGGTCACCCCGCTGAGACGGCGTCGGCCCGCTAGCCTGACAGCATGTCGGATCTCACGCGCGTTGACTCTTACCCGCTATCGCAACCCGAACCTCCTTTGGTGGTCATCGGCGAGATAGCGGTGACCAGCAGTTGGCTCGTCACCCCGGCAGGCACGGTGCCTCTCGCCGGCACGGAGTTCTTCGTCACCGACTTCACCCGCGTGGAGCAGAAGACTCCGACCTGGGCCATCGTGCTCGCGATCGTGGGGTTCTTTCTCGTGTTCGTGCTCAGCCTGCTCTTTCTGTTGGCGCGCGAATCCCGGTTGACCGGATTCGTGCAGGTGACGGCGCGCAACGGTCACCTGCAGTACCAGAGCAATGTGCCGGTGACGAGCGCGGCGACGGCCCCGGATGTGTTCGGTCGCGTTCAGTACGCGCGTCACGTCGTATCCCTGGCCGGTTGAGATGGCACACCGGACCTAGGCGGGTCCGGGAAGCATCGCGGCGGCGGCGGGCCGCCGGTCCGTCGGACTCCGGTGGATCCGCGATCGACGCATTCACCATGGTCCTCCTGTTCGTCGCTGTCCGGTGGGTCTCGGTGTTCGGTGCGGGTCTTGCCAGCTGGGTGGTCTGACGTGCGGCTTGCCGTGGACCATGACGAGTTGCCATGCCGAGGTGTGGATGGTGGCGTGGTGGAACGGGCACAGCAGCGCGAGGTTGTCGATGTCGGTCCGTCCGGGCGGATAGGTCTGACTCACCCACGGGGTGACGTGGTGGGCCTGGCATCGTGAGGGTGGCGCGGTGCAGCCGGGGATGACGCATCCACCATCGCGGGCGGCGAGTGCTCTGCGTTGTCTTCGGGTGGCGAGGCGTTTCGTCTTGCCATGGTGCAGGACCTCGCCGTGCTGGCCGAAGAGGGTGGTGATGGTGTCGCCATGGCAGCGGAGCTGGTCGATGGTGCTGATGGGGATGGGTTCGGTGCTGCCGTCGATCCACGCGGCGCCGCGCCCGGATTGGAGGTCGTCGAGGGTGACGTGCACGTTCACGGTCGGCGCTGCACCGTTCAGCAGGGACGCGGTCGGTGACGCCGCGGCCGTCTCGATCAGGGTCATGAGGGCGTCGAGGAGCTTCTGCTCCGCCGTGCGGGTGTCGATGACCGCCTCGTCACCTGACGTTGATTTT
>Ga0247732_10000346_pt1 | contig 24205 bp, 20 predicted proteins | sample UWRJL163409C2_FD_180940 | JGI IMG/M metagenome (GOLD analysis project Ga0247732, IMG submission 180940) | Plant litter microbial communities from Arlington Agricultural Research Station in Wisconsin, United States - UWRJ-L163-409C-2 | ecosystem: Environmental > Terrestrial > Plant litter >...
CCGGCAACACCGCCGCAGTGAACGGCGCGGGCTTCGGCTACTCCCTCACCCCCGAGCTCGACAACGTCGTGCAGTGCTCCAACGAGGCCACGGGAGCGGCGGAGGGGCTGACCAACGTGACCTGCAGCAGGTAGTCCCGCATCCGAGCGCCGTCCCGGTCGAGCGCTCCCCACCCGAACCAGCGACCACCGAGGAGACACCATGACCACACCACAGGCACCCGTCGCCGCGCACCCGCGCATGACGGTCATCGGCACCGGCTATCTGGGGGCTACCCATGCGATCTGCATGGCGATGCTCGGCTTCGACGTCCTGGGCGTCGACGTCGACGAGGCCAAGGTCGCCGCCCTGTCCGCGGGGCGCGTGCCCTTCTTCGAGCCCGGCCTGCCCGAGCGGCTGCGGGAGGCCCTGGACTCGGGGCGTCTGCGCTTCAGCACCGACTTCGCCGAGGCCGCCGACTTCGGGGAGGTGCACTTCGTCTGCGTCGGCACGCCGCAGGCGTCGGGTTCCCACGCCGCCGACCTGCATTTTGTGGAGTCGGCGTTCCTCGAACTGGCCACGCGCATCCGTCGCAAGGCCCTGCTCGTGGGCAAGTCGACCGTCCCGATCGGCACGGCGCAGCGCATCACCGGTCTCGTGCAGGACGCGTCGCCGATCGGCGGCCGGCTCGAGCTGGCCTGGAACCCGGAGTTCCTGCGGGAGGGCTTCGCCGTGCACGACACGCTGCACCCCGACCGGCTGGTCTTCGGCGTCGGCTCGCCCTGGGCGGAGGCGCAGCTGCGTGCCGCGTTCGCCCCGGTGCTCGAGATCGGCACGCCGCTGGTGGTGGCCGACCTCGCCACCGCCGAACTGGTGAAGGTGGCGGCCAACTCCTACCTCGCCACGAAGATCTCCTACATCAACGCCATGGCGGAGGTGTGCGAGGCGACCGGCGCCGACGTCAACCTCCTGGCCACGGCGCTCGGCTACGACGGCCGGATCGGCGACCGCTTCCTCAAGCCCGGGCTCGGCTTCGGGGGCGGATGCCTGCCGAAGGACATCCGCGCCTTCGCCCACCGCGCCCAGGAGCTGGGCGTGGGGCAGGCCGTGGCCTTCCTCGGCGAGGTGGACGCGATCAACACCCGGCGCCGGGTGCGCACGGTCGATCTGGTGCGGGAGCTGGCCGGCGGCTCGCTCGCGGGCGTGCGGGTCGCCGCCCTCGGCGCCGCCTTCAAGCCGAACTCCGACGACGTGCGCGACGCCCCGGCGCTCGACGTGGCGCGCATGCTCTACCTGGAGGGGGCGAGCGTCACCGTCTACGACCCGGAGGCCGGGGAGAACGCGCACCGCGCCTACCCCGACCTCGACTACGCCTCGTCGCTGGTCGAGGCCGTGACCGGGGCGGATGTCGTCGCGCTGCTGACCGAGTGGGACGAGTTCCGCAGCGCCGACCCCGAACGGCTCGGCGACCTGGTGGCCGGGCGGCGGGTCGTCGACGGGCGCCACGCCCTCGACGCGGACCGCTACCGCCGCGCCGGCTGGGAGTACCGGGCGCTCGGCCTGCCGAGCGTGCCGGCCGGAGTGGACAACATCGAGCGGGACGCGGTGGGTTAGCCGCCCCGCCTCCCGGGAGTTCTGCCGGGGCGGGGGCTTATCGGGAGTCCCCGCCCCGGCAGGCGCGGCCGCCCGCCGAGCTTCCGTTCCCGGCCGGGCCTCCCCAGCCGCCCCCTTTCGGAAATTCAGGACTTCCGACCGGGCCCTCCCGCACGCCCCCTTTCGGAAATTCAGGACCTGCGACCGGGCCCTGCCGCAAGCCCCCTTCGGAAATTCAGGACTTCTGGCGGGGAAACCCCCACCGCCCCGCGTGTTTCCGCGGGCATGGCGCCGCGGCCAGGCGGAAAGTCCTGAATTTCCGATGGCTCGGGGCGCAGACAAGCACCGCCCTCAGTCGGAGATGTCCGCCACCGTCGCCTCGAAGCCGGCGATGAGCTCGTCCGCGTCGACGTAGGCGCTCATCCCGTGCTCGCCGGCGCCCATGGCGATCCGCTCGCCGACGATGCGCGCGTCGGCGAACACCGGCCATGCGGTGCTGCTGCCGAGCGGGGTGATCGTGCCGCGCTCGAAGCCGGTGGCCTCGAGCGCCACGTGCGCCTCCGGCAGCCGCAGCTTGTTGACCCCGACCACCGCGCGCAGCTTCGCCCAGGAGATCTGCCGGTCGCCGGGCACGAGGGCGAAGAGGTAGCTGCCGTCGTGCCGCTTCACGACCAGGGTCTTCACGATGCCGGAGGCCGGGATCCCCAGAATCGAGGCCGCCTCCTCGAGCGAGTTCGCGGCCGGACGCTCGACGAACTCGACCCCGATCGACCGGGACGCGGCATCCGCTTCGACTCGTTCTCGACCGGTCATGGGGGCCTCGCGCTTCTTCTCGGTGCGAACGTGGGAGAATCGGACAAATGACCGCCGTCACCGCCCCGCTCCCCACCCTACAGATCGGGCCCCTCGCGCTCGACGTACCGGTCGTGCTCGCACCCATGGCCGGCATCACGAACACCGCGTTCCGCCGGCTCTGCCGCGAGTACGGCGCGGGACTCTACGTGAGCGAGATGATCACCAGCCGCGCGCTGGTCGAACGCACGCCCGAGAGCATGCGCCTGATCAAGCACCACGAGTCGGAGACGACCCGCAGCATCCAGCTCTACGGGGTCGACCCGAAGACGGTCGCCGAGGCGATCACCATGCTCGTCGCGGAGGACCGCGCCGACCACATCGACCTCAACTTCGGCTGCCCGGTGGCGAAGGTCACCCGCAAGGGCGGAGGAGCGGCGCTGCCCTGGAAGCAGGACCTGTTCCGCGGCATCGTCGAGGGCGCCGTCAAGGCGGCAGGCTCCATCCCGCTCACGATCAAGATGCGCAAGGGCATCGACGACGAGCACCTCACCTACCTCGAGGCCGCGAAGGCCGCAGAGGGCGCGGGCGTCGCGAGTATCGCGCTGCACGCGCGCACCGCGGCCGACTTCTACTCCGGAAAGGCCGACTGGAGCGCGATCGCGAAGCTGAAGGACACCATCTCCGGCGTCCCGATCCTCGGCAACGGCGACATCTGGTCGGCCGAGGACGCGATCCGCATGGTCGCCGAGACCGGCTGCGACGGCGTCGTGGTCGGGCGCGGATGCCTCGGACGCCCCTGGCTCTTCGGCGACCTCGCCGCCGCCTTCCGCGGGGAGGCCCTGCAGGCGCAGCCCAGCCTCGGCGAGGCCGCCCACGCCTACCGCCGCCACGTCGAGCTGCTCATCGAGTTCTACGACGGCGAGGAGGCCCGCGCCTGCCGCGACATGCGCAAGCACGTGGCCTGGTACTTCAAGGGCTACCCGGTGGGCGGAGAGACCCGCGCCGCCCTCGCGATGTCGTCGAGCACGCAGGAGATCGACGACCTCCTCGCCACCCTCGACGTCGACCAGCCCTACCCGGGCCGCGAGGCGGAGGGCCCGCGCGGCCGCGCCGGAAGCCCCAAGAAACCGAGCCTGCCCTACGGCTGGCTCGACAGCCGGACTCTCGACGAGAGCTTCCGTACCGAACTGATCGAGGCAGAATTGCACAACAGTGGTGGCTAGAGGCGATACCGGGCAGTACAGCGAAGCGGATGCGGAGCGCTGGCTCCCCGAGGAACACTCCAGTCGCCGGAGCGACTTCGCCCGCGACCGCGCCCGCCTGCTGCACTCCAGCGCGCTGCGGCGCCTCGCCGCGAAGACGCAGGTGCTCTCGCCGACGCAGGGGCTGGACTTCGCCCGCAACCGCCTCACCCACTCGCTCGAAGTGGCGCAGGTCGGGCGCGAACTCGCCGAGAGCCTCGGCCTCGACCCGGACGTGGTGGACACCGCGTGCCTTGCCCACGACATCGGGCACCCGCCCTTCGGCCACAACGGCGAGAAGGCCCTGAACGACTGGTCGATCGACTTCGGCGGCTTCGAGGGCAACGCCCAGACGCTGCGGCTGCTCACCCGGCTGGAGCCGAAGGTGTTCGGACGCGACGGCACCACCTACGGCCTCAACCTCACCCGCGCCTCGCTCGACGCCAGCACGAAGTACCCCTGGCCGGCGTCGCAGGGCATCCCCGACCCCAGCGGACGCAGCAAGTTCGGCTTCTACGACGACGACACCGCCGTGTTCGAGTGGCTGCGCGAGGGCGCCCCCGACCGCCAGCGCTGCATCGAGGCGCAGGTGATGGACCTCTCCGACGACATCGCGTACTCGGTGCACGACTTCGAGGACGCGGTCGTCGGCGGCTTCCTCGACGTGCCCGCGCTCGGCGCTCGCGCGAACCACGACGAGCTCGTCGAGTCGATGTTCGTCTGGATCGGCGGGGAGTTCGACCACGACACCCTGATCGCCGCCTTCGACCGGCTCGACAACCTGGACTACTGGCTCGGCTCCTGGAGCGGTTCCCGCGTCGACCTGGCGCGCCTGAAGAACCTCACCAGCCAGCTCATCGGACGATTCGCCCACGAGGCCGTGCATGCCACGCGCGCCGCGCACAGCGCAGGTGCCCTCATCCGCTTCGGAGCGGACGTCGTGATCCCGCGCGAGACGCAGGCCGAGATCGCGGTGCTCAAGGGCATCGTGGCGGCCAATGTCATGTCGACGAACGCGCGCAAGCCGATCTACGCCGAGCAGCGCGACATTCTGAGCGAGCTGGCGGACGCCCTGCTCGCCGGCGAGGACAGCCTGCTCGACCCCGGATTCGGGTCGGACTGGCGCGACGCCGCCGACGACAACGCCCGCAAACGCGTGATCGTCGACCAGGTCGCCTCGCTCACCGACCAGTCGGCGCTGGCCTGGCACGCGCGGCTGGTCGCGGTAGAGCGCGACATCCTCTAGGCCGCGCCCCCTTCGGAAATTCAGGACAGCACCAGCGACCCCCTTCGGAAATTCAGGACTCAGCGGATGCGCGCCCTGCGCGGACCGCGCGGTGCCGCGACATCACTCGGTTGTTCGACGATCTCCGCCCGTCACTTTCTCGAAAGTCCTGAATTTCCGACAGGGGCTCTTGGGGAGTCCTGAATTTCCGGCAGGGGCTCTGGGGGAGTCCTGAATTTCCCGGCGGGGCGGCTCTCCACAGGCGGCGCAGGCGGCGGCGACCGGGGCGGCGCCCGACGTAGAATCATCAGCGTGGCAGGCCTGATCAAACGAAGCGATATCGACGAGGTTAGGTCACGCACCAACATCGCAGACGTGGTGGGCGACTACGTCACCCTGAAGGGCGCGGGCGTCGGCTCGATGAAGGGCCTCTGCCCGTTCCACGAGGAGCGCTCCCCGAGTTTCCACGTACGCCCGCAGGTCGGTTTCTACCACTGCTTCGGCTGCGGCGAGGGCGGCGACGTCTACTCCTTCCTCCAGAAGATGGACCACGTCTCCTTCTCCGAGGCCGTCGAGCTGCTCGCCGGCCGCCTCGGCTACGAGCTGCACTACGAAGACGGCGCCCAGGCCAGCGACCACGGCAACCGCGCCCGCATCCTCTCGGCCAACCAGGCCGCCGCCGAGTTCTACGTCGCCCAGCTGGCGACCGCCGACGCCGAGCCCGGGCGCATGTTCCTGGGCGAGCGCGGCTTCGACCAGGCCGCCGCCGAGCGCTTCGGCATCGGCTTCGCCCCGCGCGGGGGAGCCCTCGGCAAGCACCTCGGCGGCCTCGGCTACAGCAACGACGAGCTGGTCACAGCCGGACTGCTCGGCAAGGGCGACCGCGGCGACTACTACGACCGCTTCCGCGGGCGCCTCATCTGGCCGATCCGCGACACCACCGGCCAGACGCTCGGCTTCGGCGCGCGCAAGCTGCTCGACGACGACCAGGGCCCCAAGTACCTCAACACCCCCGAGACGCCGGTCTACCACAAGAGCCAGGTGCTCTACGGGCTCGACCTCGCCAAGCGCGACATCGCGAAGGGCAAGCAGGTCGTCGTCGTCGAGGGCTATACGGATGTCATGGCCTGCCACCTCGCGGGCGTCACGACCGCGGTCGCCACCTCGGGCACCAGCTTCGGTGTCGACCACATCAAGATGATCCGCAGGGTGATGGGCGACGTCGCCAACAGCGACGCCACCGCCACCGGCGAGGTGATCTTCACCTTCGACCCCGACGAGGCCGGGCAGAAGGCCGCCAGCCGCGCCTTCGCCGAGGAGCAGCGCTTCGTGGCGCAGACCTTCGTAGCGGTGCCGCCCGACGGCCTCGACCCCTGCGACCTCCGGCTCAACCGCGGCGACGACGCCGTGCGCCGGCTGGTCAGCGAGCGCAAGCCGATGTTCGAGTTCATGGTCAAGCGCGTGCTCGACTCGCACAACCTGGAGACCGTCGAGGGTCGTGTCGCCGCGCTGCGCGCCGCGGCGCCCGTCGTCGCCGGCATCCGCGACGGCGCGCTCGAGGCCGGCTACGTGCGCAACCTCGCCGGCTGGCTCGGCGTCGACATCGCCGAGGTCGGCGCGGCCGTCTCGGCGCACCGCAACTCGCCCCCGCCGGAGCCCGCCGCCCGCCGCGACGGCGAGGGGGCGGAGCTCGCCCGCGTCGACAACAGCCTCTCGCTCATGCAGCTCCCGACCGACCCGACCACCCGCCTCGAGCGCGACGCGCTTATGGCGATGCTGCAGTACCCGGCAGACGTCGGCCTCGACTTCATCCGCCGCGGCGCCAACGTCACCTTCAGCGACAACACCCTCGCCGTCGTCAGCGACGCGATCGCCACCAGCTGCGAGCACTGGGAGGCGGGGGACTGGCTCTCCCGCGTCTCGGAGGAGGTGCCGCTGCCCTTCGCCACCCTCGTGAAGCAGCTCGGCGTCGCGCCCATCCCCGAGCGCCCTGAGCTCATCGGCGCCTACTGCAAGGACGTCGTCGCCGGTCTGATCGACCGCGACCTGCTGCGCCAGAAGAAGGACCTCCTCGGCGCACTGCAGAGAACGGATGCGAGGGCGGAAGCCCCGAGATACGGCCAGATCCAGCTCGATCTGGTGCGCGTCGAGGGCGAGCGCAGGGCGCTGCGCGCGAGCTGAGACCGCGGTTTCGCGAAGCCCTTTCAGCACCCGGGCGCCCCTTTGTTGCTTTCGTGTAAACATCCCTCACGAGCGCTCGTACCGAGCTCGTGCTCCGCACCATCTGTGTTACTACTGACTCACAGCATTTTCCGAGGGCGTCATTTGTGGTGCCTCGGGAACAGTTCTTGTAACCAAACGAAAGAGGTAGATGCACATGGCTTTTGCATCAATTAAGAGCAAGCGGACCGTCGGTCTGCTCGCTGGCACCGCGGCGTTCGCGCTCGTGCTCAGCGGCTGCGCGACCGAAGAGGGCGGCGGAGGAGACGGCGGAGACGGCGCCATCCTCATCGGCACGACCGAGCAGGTCACCGCGCTCGACCCGGCCGGCTCCTACGACAACGGATCCTTCGGCGTTCAGAACCAGGTCTTCCCCTTCCTGATGAACACCCCGCTTGGCAGCCCGGACGTCGAGCCCGACATCGCCGAGTCGGCCGAGTTCACGGCCCCGACGGAGTACACCGTTGTGCTCAAGGAGGGCCTGAAGTTCGCCAACGGCAACGACCTCACCGCCTCCGACGTCAAGTTCAGTTTCGACCGCCAGCTGGCGATCGCCGACGACAACGGCCCCTCCAGCCTGCTCTACAACCTCGAGAGCACCGAGGCGGTCGACGAGACCACCGTCGTCTTCACGCTCAAGGCGGAGAACGACCAGATCTTCCCGCAGATCCTCTCCAGCCCGGCCGGCCCGATCGTCGACGAGGAGGTCTTCTCCGCGGACTCCCTCACCCCCGACGACGAGATCGTCGACGGAAACGCCTTCGCCGGCCAGTACTCGATCACCAGCTACGACTTCAACAAGACGATCGAGTTCACCCCCAACCCCGAGTACAAGGGACTCCTCGGCGAGGCCAAGAACTCCTCGGTCATCCTGAGCTACTACACGGACTCGTCCAACCTGAAGCTCAACATCCAGGAGGGCGAGATCGACGTGGCGTTCCGCAGCCTGTCCGCGACCGACGTCGAGGACCTGCGCGGCAACGACGACGTCAAGGTCGTCGACGGCCCCGGTGGAGAGATCCAGTACATCGTCTTCAACTTCGACACGCAGCCCTTCGGCGCGAAGACCCCCGAGGCCGACCCGGCCAAGGCTCTCGCCGTCCGCCAGGCGACGGCCGACCTCGTCGACCGCCAGGAGATCGCGACCCAGGTCTTCAAGGAGACCTACACGCCGCTCTACTCCTACGTACCGGACGGCCTGACCGGCGCGACCGAGGCCCTGAAGCCGCTCTACGGAGACGGTGAAGGCGGCCCCGACGCCGACAAGGCGGCAGCGACCCTCGCGGCGGCAGGCATCACGACCCCGGTCGAGCTCAGCCTGCAGTACGTCACCGAGCGCTACGGCCCCTCGTGGGGCGACGCCTACGCCCTGGTCAAGGACCAGCTCGAGTCCAGCGGACTGTTCACCGTGAACATCCAGGCCACCGAGTGGGTGCAGTACTCCAAGGACCGCACCGCCGACGTCTACCCCGCGTACCAGCTCGGCTGGTTCCCGGACTACTCCGACGCCGACAACTACCTCACGCCGTTCTTCCTCACCGAGAACTTCCTGTCGAACCACTACGACAATGTCGAGGTCAACGATCTGATCCTGAAGCAGGCGAGCACCGTCGACCCCGCCGAGCGCCAGGCTCTGATCGAGGAGATCCAGGAGAAGGTTGCGGCCGACCTGTCGACCGTTCCGCTGCTGCAGGGCGCCCAGCTCGCAGTCACCGGCTCGACCATCGACGGACTCACCCTCGACGCCTCGTTCAAGGTCCGCTTCGCGGGCCTGACCAAGGGCTAGGCACAACCACCACACCATCGAGCAAATAGAGTGGGGCGGTGCGCGGATGCCGCGTGCCGCCCCACTCGCTGTGATGGCCCTTCTACCTGAGGCTGCAATTGACTACCACTGAGATCGCCGGCGCTCCGCCCCGCGCCACTCCACCGCTGAAGACCCGGCTGGCCAACAACAAGCTGCTGCGTTTCATCGTCGTCCGGTTCCTCCTGATCTTCCCGACGATCTTCATCCTCGTCTCCATGGTGTTCTTCCTCATGCGCACCATCGGCGACCCGATCACCGCGTCCCAGGGCGGCCGCCTCTCGGCCGCCGACCTCGCCGCGCGCATCGAGGCCGCCGGGTACAACCGCCCGCTGCTCGTGCAGTACTTCGAGTACCTGGGCCAGGTCTTCTCCGGCAACTTCGGCACCACCATCAGCGACAACCGTCCCGTCGTCGAGGTGCTCGCCACCTACGGCGCCGCCACCCTCGAGCTCGTGATCTACGCGCTCATCGTGGCCTTCATCGTCGGCATCCCGCTCGGCATGGTCGCCGCGGCGGTGCGCGACAAGTGGCCGGACGCCGTGCTGCGCATCTTCGCGATCCTCTGCTACGCCACCCCCGTCTTCTTCGCCGGACTGCTGCTCAAGCTGGTCTTCTCGGTGGGCCTCGGCTGGCTTCCCGTCGCCGGGCGCGCATCCGCGCGCAACGAGCTGCGGCTGAGCAACATCTCGGACGCGACCGGCATCTATCTGCTCGACGCCCTGCGTCTCGGCAGCCCCGCGCTCATCGGCGACGTGCTCGCGCACGCCGTGCTCCCCGGTGTCGCCCTCGGACTGCTCACCGCCGGCGTCTTCCTGCGCCTCACCCGCACGAACGTGATCGGCACCCTCTCGATGGACTACGTCGACGCGGCCCGATCGCGCGGTGTGCGCGAATCCCGCCTGGTCACACGCCACGCCCTCAAGCCGGCGCTCATCCCGATCATCACCGTCATCGGACTGCAGATCGCGCTCCTCCTCGGCGGCGCCGTGCTCACCGAGACCACCTTCGAGTGGCAGGGCCTCGGCTTCCAGCTCTCGCGGTACATCGCCGCACGCGACTTCGTGGCCATCCAGGGCATCGTCGCCCTGCTCGCCGTGATCGTCGCACTGACCAATTTCATCGTCGACGTAGTCGCCGCGCTGATCGACCCGCGAGTGAGGTTCTGATGAACACGCAGAAGAAGGGGCTCCGCGACCGACTCCGCGGCCTGCCCGTCGTGCACCAGCTACGACAGAGCGTCGGGCTGCAGCGGGCGATGCTCGTCGTCGGGCTCGTGATCACCGGCGTGTTCATCCTCACCGCCATCTTCGCGCCGCTGCTCGCGCCCTACGGCTACGCGCAGATCCGCGACGACAACGGCACCTTCGGCGCTCAGCAGGAGCCGAACGCCAAGCACCTGCTCGGCACCACCGTCGGCGGATTCGACGTGCTGTCCCGCGTCATCTGGGGCACCCAGACGGCCCTGCTCGTGATGATCGTCGCCGTTGTGCTCTCGATCTTCCTCGGCGTGCTGCTCGGCCTCGTCTCCGGCTACGTGGGCGGCTGGCTCGACCGCGTGCTGGTCGTCATCGCCGACGCCGTCTACGCCTTCCCCTCGCTGCTGCTCGCGATCATCGCGGCCATCGCCATCAGCGGCGGGCAGTCCAGCTTCTGGGGCGGCATCCTCGCCGCGGCGCTGTCGATCACCGTGGTCTTCATCCCGCAGTACCTGCGCGTCATCCGCGCGGAGACGGTCCGCATCAAGGCGGAGGCCTACGTGGAGTCCGCCAAGGTGGTGGGCGCGAGCTCGGCGCGGATCATGTTCCGTCACGTCTTCCGCAACGCCACCCGCAGCCTGCCGCTGATCCTCACACTGAACACCTCCGAGGCGGTGCTGACCCTCGCCGGTCTCGGGTTCCTCGGCTTCGGCATCGAGCCGACCTCCGCGGCGGAATGGGGCTACGACCTCTCCAAGGCCACCTCCGACGTGACCAGCGGCATCTGGTGGACCGCGGTCTTCCCCGGTGCGGCCATCGTGCTCGTTGTGCTCGGCATCACGCTCGTCGGCGAGAGCCTCAACGACCTCGCCGATCCGCGCCTGCGCACCCGCCGCAAGGCCGGCAGCGGACCCGCCCTCACCGCCGAGACGACCTCCGTCGCCGGCGGAAGCCTCGACGACCTGGTCCCGCTCTCGGGACTGGAGGGGAAGTCATGACATCCGTCCTGAACATCGAGAACCTGAAGGTCACCTTCGCCACGGACGCCGGCGACGTGCCGGCAGTCAAGGACGTGAGCCTCACCGTCGCGCCCGGCGAGGTCGTGGCGATCGTCGGCGAGAGCGGCAGCGGCAAGTCCGTGACCGCCAAGACGATCCTCGGACTGCTGCCCGAGACCGCCGTCGCCCGCGGCGCCGTGATCCTCGGCGCGAACAACGTGATCGAGCTGAGCGGCGCCAGGCTGCGCGCGGTGCGCGGCACCGACGTGGCCATGGTCTTCCAGGAGCCGTCGACCGCGCTCAACCCCGTCTACACCGTTGGTTGGCAGATCGCCGAGGGGCTGCGCGCCCACGGCAAGTACACGAAGAAGCAGGCCCGCGCCAAGGCGATCGAGATCCTCGGCAAGGTCGGCATCCCCGACCCCAAGTCGCGGGTCGACTACTACCCGCACCAGTTCTCCGGCGGCCAGAAGCAGCGCGTCGTGATCGCGATGGCGCTCGTGCTCGAGCCCGGGCTGATCGTCGCCGACGAGCCGACCACCGCGCTCGACGTGACCGTGCAGGCCGAGATCCTCGACCTGCTGCGCCGGGTGCGCGACGAGTTCGGCACAGCCATCCTGCTGATCACCCACAACATGGGCGTCGTCGCCGACCTCGCGGACCGCGTCGTGGTGATGTACCAGGGCGACGTGGTCGAGCAGGCAGCTGTCGCCGACCTCTTCGCCCGCCCGAAGGACCCGTACACCCAGAAGCTGCTCGCCTCGGTGCCGCGTCTCGGCACCGGCGCCGCCCGTGCGGCGGACCGCGCCAGCGTACGCAGCTCCGCCGCGGTCGAGCCGGTCGTGGTCGCGAAGAACCTCGAGATCGAGTACCCCGGCCTGCTCGGCCAGCGTGGCTTCCGTGCCGTGAACGGCGTGAGCTTCAGCATCTCGCCCGGGGAGGTTCTCGGGCTGGTCGGCGAGAGCGGATCGGGCAAGACCACCATCGGCCGCGCGATCGGCGGGCTCACCCGGATCACCGGCGGCTCGCTGGAGGTTCTCGGCCACGAGATGCTGGGCATCCGCGAGAAGACCTTCAAGCCGGTGCGCGGTCAGATCGGCTTTGTCTTCCAGGACCCCGCGTCGAGCTTCAACCCGCTGCTCACCATCGCGCAGGCGGTGGCCGAGCCGCTGATCGTGCACAAGCGCGCCGGCGACGCGGCATCCGCTCGCACGAGGGTCGACGAACTGCTGGAGGCGGTGCAGCTGCCCAAGGCCTTCGCCGACCGCTACCCGCACGAGCTCAGCGGCGGGCAGCGCCAGCGCGCCAGCCTGGCCAGGGCGCTCGCGCTCGAGCCCAGCCTGCTCATCGCCGACGAGCCCACCAGCGCGCTCGACGTGTCAGTGCAGGCGAAGGTGCTGGAGCTGTTCTCCGAGATCCAGCGGGAGTTCGGCTTCGCCGCGCTGTTCATCAGCCACGACCTCGCCGTCGTCGACATGCTGGCCGACCGCATCGGCGTTCTGTACCATGGCGAACTGGTGGAGGAGGGCACGGGCGCCGAGGTGCTCGGTGCCCCGAAGCACCCGTACACCCAGCGTCTGCTCGCGTCGCTGCCCGTTCCGGACCCGAGCGAGCAGGCCGATCGCCGGGAGGCGCTGCGACTGCTGAAGGAGTCCGACTAGACGTATGAGTACCGCCTTCGTGCCCCCCGCCATCGCCGCGAGCGACCTCTCGATGAGGTACCCCTCGCGCCGGCCCGACTCGCGCGACTTCGTGGTCAACGGAGTCACCTTCTCGCTCGAGCAGGGCGAGACGGTCGCGGTGGTGGGGGAGACGGGCTCCGGCAAGAGCACGCTGGCCGCCGCCGTCGCCGGCATGGCCGAGACCGGCGAGCCGCGCTCCCCGTTGATCATCGGAGGCGAGCTGCGCGTGCTCGGCTACCGCATGCGCGGAATCTCGGAGCACAAGCGGCACAAGGTCACCCTGCGCGTCGGCTACCTGCCGCAGGACGCCGGCTCCCTGCTGTCCGCGCGCCTCACCGTCGCCGAGAACGTGGCCGCGCCCATCTTCGCGCGCGACCGCAAGTTCAACCAGCGCGACGCGCTCGACGCCGTGGTCACCATGATCGACTCCGTGCGCCTGCCGCTGGGGATCCTCGGCAGGTACCCGCACGAGCTCAGCCGCGGCCAGAGCCAGCGCGTGGCGATGGCCCGCGCGCTCATCCTGGATCCCGCGCTGTTCGTAGCGGATGATCCGACCTCCGGTATCGACGTCACCGTGCGCGCGGCGATCCTCGACGTGATCCGTGAACTGCAGCAGCGCCGGGACTTCTCGGCGCTCGTCGTCACCACCGACCTCGCCGAGGTGCGCCGCGTCACCGACCAGGTGATCGTGATGCACCGCGGGGCCGTCGTCGGCCAGGGGCAGGTGGACGAGGTGCTCGACACCGCGCGCCACCCCTACGTCGAAGGCCTCGCACGAACGCGGGATCTCGCCCGCAGTCAGGAGAACAGCCGTGCCAGCTGACACGCCACGCACGTCCGGAGAGCACCGCGACCCGCTGCAGGACTCGGCGGTGGCCGTTCCGGCCGAGCGCCGGCCCACCGCGGGCCCGATCGCGATCCTGCCGAGCGCAGACCAGCGCTTCGTCGACGCGATCCAGGCGGGCGGCGGCACGGTCGGCGAGCTCTCCGACGAGACGTGCGGTGTGATCTGGCTGTCGTCGTCGGAGCCCGACGTGCTGCGCGAGACCCTGCGCACCCACCCGGGCATCGAGTGGGTGCAGCTGCCCTGGGCGGGGGTCGACGCCTTCTCCGAGCTCCTCGCCGAGTACGCGGACTCCCCGCGCCCGCTCTGGACCAGCGCCAAGGGCGCCTACTCCGAGCCGGTCGCCGAGCACGCGCTCGCCCTGACCCTCGCCCTGCTGCGCGGCCTGCCCGCCAAGAGCGCCGCCACCAGCTGGGCCACGAAGGAGGTGGGCCTGTCGCTGTTCGGCATGAACGTGGTGATCGTCGGCGCCGGCGGCATCGCGCTGCAGATCATGCGCCTGCTCGCCCCCTTCTCCCCGGCGGTCACCGTGGTGCGCCGCTCGGCCGAGCCGCTCGCCGGCGCCGACCGCACCGTCACCGCGGCCGAGCTGCTCGACGTGCTGCCGCAGGCCGACGTCGTCATCCTCGCCGCCGCCAGCACCTCCGAGACGTCGAAGCTGATCGGCGCGGCCGAACTCTCCGCCATGAAGGAGAGCGCCGTGCTGGTGAACATCGCCCGCGGTGCGCTCATCGACACCGACGCCCTGGTCGCGGCCCTCGCCGCCGGCGGGATCGACGGTGCGGGACTCGACGTCACCGATCCCGAGCCGCTGCCCGACGGGCATCCGCTCTGGTCCGAGCCCCGGGCGCTGATCACCTCGCACTCCGCCGACACCAAGGCCATGACGCAGCCGCTGCTCGCCGGACGGGTGCGGCTGAACGTGGAGGCCCTGCTGGGCGACGGGCGCTTCGTCGGCATCGTCGACGTGGCCGCCGGCTACTGATGCCGCGCTACCTGGTCGGCGCGTACACCGCCGACATGGGCGGGCGCGCGACCGGGATCGTCGCGCTGGAGAGCGCGGCGGACGGCTCGCTGCGGCACGCGGGACACCTCGCCACCGTCGATTCCCCCGCCTACCTCGCCGCCCACGGCGACCGGGTGTACGCCGTGAGCGAGGCCGCGGGCACACTCGAGGAGTACCGCTACAGCGCGGGCGCTCTGCGGCACCTCGCGTCCGTGCCTGCCGGGGGAGCGGCCCCCTGCCACGTCGCCCGCTACGGCGACGCCGTGGTCACCGCCTGCTACGTGGACGGCGCGCTCGGGGTGGCAGGCGCCGATCCGCTCAGGCACCTGCAGTCCCTCGCCGCAGCGGGCTCCGGCCCGCACCCCGCGCAGGACGGCCCGCACGCCCACGCCACCTGCGCTCTGCCGGACGGCACGATCGTCTCGGCCGACCTCGGGGCCGACCGCATCCGCCTGCACGCCCTGCGGGGCGGCATGCTCGTGCGCACCGGCGAGGTGGAGGTGCCGCCGGGAACCGGCCCGCGCGACTTCCTGCTGCACCCCAGCGGCCACCTCTACGTGCTCGGCGAGCTCGGGCTGGTGGTGCTGGTGTTCGCCGTGCAGGACGGCGCGCTGGCCCTGCTCGGCTCGACCGCGCTGCACGGCGCCCGCGACGGCGACCACGCCGCCGGCCTCACGGCGAGCGACGACGGCCGCTTCCTCTGGGCCGGACTGCGCGGCAGCAACCGCATCTCGATTCTCGCCGTCTCGGCCGACGGGGCGAGCCTCGGCGCGGTCGACTCGGTCGACGCGCGGGGCGACTGGCCGCGGCACCACGTCGTCGACGGCGACCTGATGCACGTCGCCCACGAGAGGTCGGATTCCGTGGCCAGTTTTCGCATCGACGAGAAAGGAATTCCGCGATATTTTTCGACCCTGAACCGCGTATTCTCGCCGATCTTCCTGCTCCAGACGGGGTCTGAGACGCATTCGACGCCCTGAAGCGGTCACGAGCGCTCAAAACCTTTGGTAAAGTTACCAAGCTGTTTCAGCCAATCCTCGATAGCTCAATTGGCAGAGCAACGCACTGTTAATGCGTAGGTTCTTGGTTCGAGTCCAAGTCGAGGAGCGAGAAAAGCCATGTGGGGCTCCACCCTCCATGGCTTTTCTTCTCTTAACGCGCGGCCATCGCACCCGCGCCGTACTCCCGGGGGAGTAGTCGTCCGCATCCGGTGAGCGGATGCCGCGGCACGCGCCGCGCAATAAACTCGCCCTATGCCAATCCCGGGTCGTTTCCACGCCCGGTCGTTCGGGCAGCAGGGGGCCGCGGGCACCCCCTGGCACGGACCCTGGGACCCGGAGCTCGCGCCCGGCCGTTTCAGCGGCCGCTCGCCGCGCTGGGTGCGCGTCTGGCTGCCCGTGCTCATCTCGCTGTTCGTGCAGGTGCCCGCCGTGTTCGTGCAGTCCGGCGTGCACCGCGGCGGCGACGCCGCCCCGGGCACGCTCCTGGTCTCCCTCGGGCTCGCCCTCGTCGGACCGGTCGCGCTCATCGGGGCGCGGCGCTTCCCCGGCCCGGTGGTGGCGGTCGTCGCGGTCGCGGCCGGCGCCGACCTGCTGCTCTCCAGCGGCAACGACGGCCCGCCCTACATCGCCTTCGCCTTCGCGATCGGATCCGCCATCGTGCGCGGCGCCCGGCTCTGGGCCTGGATCTCGATCGCGGTGAGCTGGGTGGCCACGATCGCCCTGTCGTCGCAGTTCGGAATCGTCTGGCAGCCGTGGCGCATCGCCGGGACCACCGTGGGCATCCTGCTGCTGGTCGGCGCGGCCGAGGGGGTGCGCACCCGCTCCGAGCGGCTCGAGCGGTACCGTCAGACGCTCGCCGTGCGCCGGCAGTCCGAGGTGCAGGCGGAGCGCGTGCGCATCGCCCGCGAGCTGCACGACGTGCTCGCCCACTCGCTCAGCCAGATCAACGTGCAGGCCGGCGTGGGACTGCACCTCATGGACAAGCAGCCGGAGAAGGCAGCGGCCGCGCTGGCGAGCATCAAGGAGACCAGCAAGACCGCCCTCGACGAGGTGCGCGCCGTGCTCGGCATCCTGCGCGCGGAGGGCGGCGCGGACCCGGCGGCGCCGCTGGTGCCGGAACCCGACCTCTCGCGACTGGCCGGGCTCGCGGCATCCGTCACCTCCCAGGGCGTCGACGTGGTCGTCGACAACCGTCTCGACGCGGTGCCCCAGGCCACCGGCCTCGCCCTCTACCGGATCGTGCAGGAGTCGCTGACGAACGTCGTGCGGCACGCCCACGCGTCGACCGTGCGGGTCGAGCTGGCGGAGACCGCCGCGCACTACGCCGTCACGGTCACCGACGACGGCACCGGCCCCAGCGCGCGCGGCGACGACAGCGGAGGCGGCCGCGGCCTGCTCGGCATGCACGAGCGCGCCGAGCTGCTCGGCGGCGCCCTCGAGGCCGGCCCGATGCCCGGCGGCGGCTTCCGGGTCGCCGCAACCCTCCCGAAGAAAGAAGCCCCCAGTGAGTAGTCGCGCAGTGATCAGGGTCGCAATCGCCGACGACCAGCAGCTCATCCGCGCGGGGTTCCGCAGCCTGCTCGAGTCGGAGCCCGACATCGAGGTGGTGGGCGAGGCGGGCACAGGCACGGAGGCCGTCGCCCTCGTGTCGGCCCAGCGCCCCGACGTGGTGCTCATGGACATCCGCATGCCCGACGGCGACGGCCTCTGGGCCACCGAGCGCATCGCCGCCGACCCCGCACTGGCGGACACCCACATCGTGATCGTCACCACCTTCGAGCTCGACGAGTACGTCGGCCAGGCCATCCGCGCCGGCGCCAGCGGCTTCCTGGTGAAGGACACCGAGCCGGTCGAGCTGATCCGCGCCGTACGCGTCGTGGCGGGCGGCGAGGCCCTGCTCAGCCCCGGCGTCACCAAGCGCCTGCTCGAGCGCATCGCGGGCGGCCTCAGCGAGGCGCCGGACACCGCGCAGCTGAACGTGCTCACCGACCGCGAGCGGGAGGTTCTCGGCCTGGTCGGGCTCGGGCTCACCAACGACGAGATCGGGCGGGAGCTGTTCCTCAGCCCGCTCACGGCGAAGACCCACGTCTCGCGCATCATGTCGAAGCTGGCGGCGCGCGACCGGGTGCAGCTCGTGGTCGTCGCCTACGAGACGGGGCTGGTGCGGCCGGGCCGCGGGTAGGCCGCCCGGGGGAGTAGGCGCGCCGCGGGCTCTGCGTCCGCCGGAGTACCGCCGCTGCATCCGCCGGGCAGATTCGCTTTCCCGGCTCGCGCAGCAGGCTGGTCCCGTCGGCCCCGCCGGGGCCCCGAACGAATGGATCTCCCGTGATCACCACACTCTCCGCAGCATCGATCGCCGCCCACGCCGGCGGACCCTGGAACGGCGGCTTCGGCTGGTTCTTCCTGCTGATCCCGCTCTTCTGGATCGCCGTCGTGGCCCTGCTCGTGGTCGTCGGCGTGCGCGCCAGGCGGGCCGCCTTCGCCGACGGCGCCGGCCCGCGCTGGGCGCAGCCCGCCCGCAGCGCCGAGTCCTCGCTGGCCGAGCGCTTCGCCCAGGGCGCCATCGACGAGCAGGAGTACCGCAGCCGCCTCGAGGTGCTGCGCTCCAGCGTCCCTCCCCGCTCGCCGCGCAAGGGCTGAGCTCAGGCGATAGTCTCTCTCTTGGCCAAAATCCGGCCGAGAGGGAGACTGTGCCGTGAACACCTGGATCACCGAGAACCAGCCGATGGTCGTCGTCGCGCTTGCGGCGGCCTCGGGCGCGCTCCTCGTGGTCGCCCTCGTGCTGCTCGTGCTCTGGGGGCTCGCCCGCCGCGGCCGCCTGCGCGAGGCGAGCCGTCGCATCCGCCTCGAGCGCGAGCGCCTCGACCTCGACGTCTCGCTCGCCGAGCAGACCGCCCGCATGCGCATCATCCGCGAGCTGCACGAGTTCGCCGTGCACGACATGACCGCGATCATCTCCCAAGCGGATGGCGCCGGCTTCGCCGGCGACGCCGACCCCACCGTGGCCGTGCGTGCCGCAGGCACCATCGGCGAGCTGGCCCGCACCACCCTGGCGAACCTGCGCCGCGTGATGACCGTCGTGCGCGAGGGCGAGTCCGACACCGAGGTGCAGCCGCCGCTGGAGAGCTTCCGCGCGCTGTTCGCCGTGATGGGCGAGTCCGGCCTGCGCATCGCGTTCACCGAGACCGGCGAGCGTTTCGACCTGCAGCCGGGCGCCGACCTCGCGATCTACCGGATCCTCGAGGCGTCGCTCGGCAACGCCCTCAAGCACGGCGGGCCGGGCACCCAGGTGACGGTGCTCTTCACCTGGAAGGAGGAGGGCTTCCAGCTGCGCGTCGACGACGACGGAGTGCGCAACGAGCTGCGCCGCTCCGGCCTCAACCCGAACGACGCCTCGCAGCACCGCGCGGGCGAGATCGACGCGGACCTCTTCGCCCTCACCGGTGTGATCGGCGGGGCGGGCATCACCGAGATGCGCGAGCGCACGGCGCTCTTCGGCGGCGTCTTCACCTCCACGCTCAACGCCGGCGTCGGCTTCTCGGTCGCCGCCAGCTTCCCGTCACTGCGCTACCACAACGGTGTGCACGGCGTTAACCTCGATACCCAGTAGCGCGGTCGCGGCGGCTAGTCGTCGAGGTTGTCGACGCCCGGCATCCACTGGAGCCCGTCGGAGCCCCAGCCGCTCTTCTTGATCTCCTTCGTGGCCGCCTTGGCGTGCTTGTACTCGAGGCGGTCGGCGTAGAGCACACCGTCGAGGTGGTCGAACTCGTGCTGGAAGATGCGCGCGAGCCAGCCGGAGGCCTTGATCTCGAAGGGCTCGCCGTTCAGGTCGACGGCCTTCAGAATGGCGAGCTCCGCACGGCGCAGCGGGTAGCGGGCGCCCGGGATCGAGAGGCATCCCTCTGACTCGTCGTCCTCATCCGCCTCGCCCACCGGCGGCGGGCTGATCCACAGCTCGGGGTTGATCGCCTCGCCGCGCCAGAGCACGCCGTCGTCGTCCTCCCAGTCGTAGACGAAGAGGCGGAGCCCGACGCCCACCTGCGGGGCGGCGAGGCCCACACCGGGGGCGAGCTCCATCGTCTCGTACATGTCGGCGACGAGGGTGCGCAGTGTGTCGTCGAACTCGGTGACGGGTTCGGCGGGGGAGTGGAGAACTAAGTCGCCAGTGATTCGAATAGGGAGTACGGCCATTCGTCAAGAATATCGGGCCGCCAGCGGGTACCTTTGACGGGTGCCGCCAGAACTCAGCGACCTAACCGACCAGATTTCACTGACACCCGACCAGTACATCGGAATTCCGATCGCTCTCGTCGGGGCAGTGTTTCTCGCCTTGGGCACCCAATTTCAGCATCGCGGGGTCACGAAGGTCGAGCACAGCCTCGGCTCCGGCGCGAAGGCCGGCCTCAACGTCCGCCAGCTCAAGGCCCTGTTCGGCCGCCCCTCCTGGGTCATCGGTTCCATCATGCTCGGACTCGCCATCCTGCTGCAGCTGCTCAGCCTCAAGTTCGCGCCGCTCATCATCGTGCAGCCGCTCGGCGCGGTGGCCCTCGTCGTCACCGCCATCGTCAACGCCCGCGTCAGCAAGGTGAAGCTGGGCCGCAAGGCCATCCGCTCGATCCTGTTCTGCGTGGTCGGGGTCGGTCTCTTCGTCACGATCGCCTCGCCGTTCGCGAAGTCCTCGCCGATCACCGCGGGCCAGCTGGCCACGGTGCTGATCCTGCTCTGCGTGGTGCTCGTCATCTTCGCCGTGATTTTCGTCACGCTGCGCAAGCGCTTCAAGGCGGTCTTCTACATCCTCGGCGCCGGGGTGCTCTTCGGCTTCGTCGCCACCCTCGCGAAGACCGTGATCGACCGCATCTCCACCATCACCATGGACGGCTTCAAGCCGGACAGTGCCGAGTGGCTGACCGTGCTCTGCGTGGTCGCGCTGCTCGCGGCATCCGCTCTCGGAACCTACTTCGTGCAGTCCGCCCACGCCCACGGCCCGCCCGACCTCGTTGTCGCCGGCCTCACAGTGATCGACCCGCTCGTCGCCGTCACCATCGGTATCGTGGTGCTCAACGAGATGGCCGGCGCACCGCTGTGGACGATGTTCGCCCTGCTCATCGCGGGAGGGATCGCCATCTACGGCGTGTTCCTGCTGTCCCGCGTCCACGTGCCTACTCCTGAGGAACATGTTGCCTGACACGCCCAGTACACCGAACGCCGCGAAGCCGCTGCGCATTCTCATCGGAGCGGACACCTTCGCTCCCGAGATCAACGGGGCCGCGACCTTTGCCGCGCGCCTCGCCGCGGGGATGGTCGAGCGCGGTCACGAGGTGCACATCGTGGCGGCGGCGCCGTCGCGCAGGCACGGTACCTTCACCGAGGTGCTCGAGGGGCAGCCGATGACGGTGCACCGCCTGAAGAGCTGGCGCTGGTACCCGCACCCCTGGCTGCGCTTCGCCCTGCCGTGGCAGATCGAGAAGAACAGCGCGCGCATCCTCGACGAGGTGAAGCCCGACGTCGTGCACTTCCAGTCGCACATCATCATCGGCCGGGGGCTCTCCAACCAGGCGAAGAAGCGCGGGATCCGCATCGTGGGCACCAACCACTTCATGCCGGAGAACATGCTCGAGCACGCGCTGCTGCCGAAGTTCGTTGTGCCGTTCGCGGTGCGCGCCGCCTGGGCTGCCGCCTCGCGCTCCTTCGGCCGCGCCGAGGTCGTCACCACGCCGACCCGCAAGGCCGCCGACTTCCTCGAGCACTACACCAAGCTCACCGACGTGCTCGCGATCTCCTGCGGCGTCGACGCCCACCACTACACGCCGGACTTCACGCCCCGCACCGGAAACCTGATCCTCTTCGTCGGCCGCATCACGAGCGAGAAGCAGCTCGACAAGCTGGTGCGCGCCTTCGCGCTGCTCGACCCCTCGCTCGATGCGCGCCTGGAGCTCGTGGGCGGCGGCGAGCAGGAGAACAGCCTCAAGGCGCTGGCCTCCCAGCTCGGCGTGCGCGACCGTGTCACCTTCTCCGGCTACGTCGACGAGGAGTACCTGCGTGCCGCCCTGACCCGCGCCACCGTCTTCGCCATGCCGTCGATCGCCGAGCTGCAGAGCATCGCCACCATGGAGGCCATGGCCTCCGGCCTGCCCGTCGTCGCCGCCAACGCGATGGCCCTGCCGCACCTCGTGCACGACCAGGAGAACGGATTCCTGTTCGAGCCGGGCAACGTCGACGAGTTCGCGGCCCGGCTCACCGACGTGCTCACCATGCCCGAGGAGCGCCTGCAGGAGTTCAAGCGCGAGAGCCTGCGCATTGTGGCCGCCCACGACATCCAGCGCACGCTCACGATCTTCGAGGCCATCTACCGCGGGGAGCCGATCCCCGACCTGCCCGTCGCCGTGCCGGAGATCAAGCCGGCGCCGTAGCCCGTAGCCCGTAGCCCGTCGCCATTCGGCCGGAGTCTCGGTGGGTGTCGCGCGCTCGGCCGGAGTCTCGGGGTCGCCTCCGGCCCGATCTCCGGTCGGCGAGCGGATGCCGCGGCAGCGGCGGAGGGGAATTCGCGTTCGACCGAGAATTCGTCCTCCCTCATTGGCGAAAAGCTCCTCCCTCGCGTCCCGGTCGTGCGTGCCGGGGCCGGACGGGCGAGGCTGTATCGTAGGACTCCGGTGGCCCAGGCCGCCGGTGCCCGCTCCGGTGACCGGGGCGTGCGCGGGGTGGTAGCTCAGCTGGTTAGAGCAGCGGACTCATAATCCGTCGGTCACGGGTTCAAGTCCCGTCCGCCCTACCAAGTAATCGCTGGGATGCACAGGTTGTACTCGCCGTTCAATCTTGCCCTAGCCCCTCCGTACCCCCTCCGGTGTGGGACCAAAGGGCCGTCGGTGGCTGCCCCTAGTCTTCGGAGATGACCGAAATCACAAAACCTCAAGTCGGCCTGCTAGTTCTCGACTTGGACAACACCCTCTGGGATTGGGTGGACGTCTGGGTGAATTCGTTTTCGGCGCTTTTGGACGGGATAGTCGCCGAAACTGGACTTCCAATGGACGCGCTCAAGGCTGAGATCGCGTCTATCCACCAAGCTCATGGAACCACCGAGTACTCGCTGCTTCTAGATGAAATACCTTCTCTGAGACCGTTCCTGAATGGGCAAAAGCCCTCCCAGCGGTTCGAAGCGGCCTTGCACGCGCAGAATTCCATCCGCAAACACCAAACGCAGCTTTACCCAACAGTCCTTCCGACTCTCCTCAGCGTGAAAGCGCGTGGGGTCAAAATAGTTGCGTACACCGAGTCATTGTCGTTCTGGACAGAATGGCGAATCAAGCTGACCGGCCTCGATGGGCTGATCGACGTCCTCTATTCTTCTCCGGACCATGATTTGCCATCAGGAATGTCGTTGAAGTCGATTCGCACACTTCCCAAGGACTCGTACGGACTGAAACGTACGGAGCATCGGCACGTTGAAAAGGGCGTTTCGAAGCCCAATCCCAGAATTCTGCAGGAGATCGTGGCAGAGCACGGTGTCGGTGTACGAGGCATCGCGTATGTCGGTGACAACTTGTCGAAAGACGTAGTCATGGCTCAGTCGGTAGGCGTCTTTGACGTCCACGCGGCCTACGGAGAAGCGCACAAGCGCCCCGAATATAATCTCCTACGCGAAGTGACGCACTGGACCCCGGAGGCAGTAGCCCGCGAGCGAACAACGGTAGCGGGCGCTCTTCCTGTACCGACGTTCGTACTGAAAGAGAAGTTTGCCGAAATACTCGACATCTTCGAGTTCGGCCCGGATTTGGACGTGAACGTACATACGAAGCTGTGGGAGCAAGCGGTCACGGTTCAGCAGCACTTCAACGACATAGGTTGGAGAATTCGTGCCCTCGCGCTAACCGCGATTACGTTCACGCTTGGTGCCACTGGATTTGCCTATGTGAACGCGGGCAGCAGTTCGGCCCTTGGGCCGATCAGCGTCGCGGCTCTCGTGCCCGTGCTGGGGCTTATCTTGTGGATCGCTTTCTGGTTCATGGATGCCTTGTGGTTTCACCGGCTGCTTCAAGGGGCCGTGGATGAGGGAACACGACTTGAGCGTCTGCTTCGAAGCGTCGGAGTGCGTGTCAACCTAGGCGGAAGCATTGGCAAAGCAAGCGCCATAGGCTGGGCGCATTCAACGGAGAAGCTGCACATTTTTTATGCGTGGATAGCACTCGCACTCGTCGCCTCGTCGGTGCTGCTCGTCCTGGCCGGACCGCGAGAGAGCGACCCGGCACCCGCCCCAACAGTCACCGTGATCAACTCCCCTTGATTCGCCAAGTAAGCATCGAGTCGCGTCATGTCGGCGGCGAAGTCGTCGGGGAAGAAGTGTAGGTAGACCCGATAGGTCGTCGCTGTGTCGGCGTGGCCGAGCACCCGGGCAACCCGAGCGAGCGGCATGCCTGATGCTGCAAACAGGCTTGCAGCGGTGTGCCTCAGGTCGTGGAACCGTAGGTCCGGCTGGCCGATCCTCTCGGCTGCGGGGCGGAAGCGGCGACGGTAGAAGCTGTCGTAGTCCATGCGCTTGTTCCAGTCGAGCGCACCTCTCCACTCTCCGTAGCCGCCGTAGTTGCGTCCCGGCCACGGGCTGGCTGTCGGGTCGGCTGCGTGGA
>Ga0247732_10000348_pt1 | contig 23987 bp, 23 predicted proteins | sample UWRJL163409C2_FD_180940 | JGI IMG/M metagenome (GOLD analysis project Ga0247732, IMG submission 180940) | Plant litter microbial communities from Arlington Agricultural Research Station in Wisconsin, United States - UWRJ-L163-409C-2 | ecosystem: Environmental > Terrestrial > Plant litter >...
TCGCCGCCGAGGGCATGCACGCGATTGTGCGACCCGGCCCGTACATCTGCGCGGAGTGGGACAACGGCGGCCTTCCGGCCTGGCTCTTTCGTGACACCTCGGTCGGCGTGCGGCGCATGGAGTCGGCCTACGTCGCCGCGGTGACCGACTACCTCGATCGGGTCTACGAGATCGTCGCCCCGCGCCAGGTCGACGCCGGTGGCCCGGTGATACTCGTGCAGATCGAGAACGAGTACGGTGCCTACGGTTCAGACAAGCAGTACCTCTCCGAGCTGGTGCGCGTGACCCGCGCGGCAGGAATCACCGTGCCGCTCACCACCATTGACCAGCCCCAGCCACGGATGCTCGCCGACGGCAGTCTGCCAGGCCTGCACCTGACGGCCTCCTTCGGGTCCCGCGCCGCAGAGCGATTTGCCACCCTGCGCGAGTTTCAGCCGACCGGACCGCTCATGTGCATGGAGTTCTGGGATGGCTGGTTCGACGACTGGGGAACCCACCACCACACCACCCCGGCCGCCGACTCGGCCGCCGAGCTCGAGACTATGCTCGCCGCGGGCGGCTCGGTCAACTTCTACATGTTCCACGGCGGCACCAACTTCGGCCTGACCAACGGGGCCAACGACAAGGGCCGCTACGCCCCCATCACCACCTCATACGACTATGACGCTCCCCTCGACGAGGCGGGCAACCCGACGCCGAAGTTCTTCGCTTACCGCGAGGTGATTGCGCGCTATGCGCCCGTGCCCGACGAGATGCCCGTCGCGGCGGTCGCCGCGCCCACTCTCGAGGTGCCCTTCGCGACGAGCGCCGGACTGGTGCCCCTGCTCGGCGAGCTGGGCGCGACCTCGCAGCACGACACCGTGCCCACTTTCGACGACCTCGACCACGACCGCGGAGTCGCTGCCTTCAGCACCACTCTCGATCACGGCGCCGGCCCGAGCACGCTCGAGTTCGGCGAGGTGCGCGACCGCGTCTGGGTGCTGCTCGACGGGCACGCTGTCGGCGTGCTCTCGCGAGACGCTCATGAGCGCGCGATCGTGCTGCCCCGTTCGACCGGTGAGCTGCTGCTCATCGTCGAAGACCAGGGGCGCGTCAACTACGGCCCGCGCATTGGCGAGCACAAGGGCATCATCGGCGGGGCTCGTCTTAACGGCGTGGAGCTCGTCGGGTGGACCGCGCGGCCGCTCGACCTGGAGCGGGTGCCAGAGCTGGCGCTGACGGGAACGGCGCTGACTGCGCCGGTGGTTGCGAGGGCGAGTTTCGAGTTGGCTGCCGCATCCGATCTCTTTCTCGACACCAGCGGATGGGGCAAGGGCTTCGCCTGGGTCAACGGCTTCGCGCTTGGGCGTTACTGGCGGCGGGGTCCGCAGCAGACGCTGTACGTGCCGGCACCGGTGACCAGGACGGGGTCCAACGAGCTGGTGGTTCTCGAGTTCGAGGCGCTGGCCCGCGCGACCGTGCATTTCGTTGCCGCGCCTGCGCTGGGGCACACCGAGATCTAGTACGGCATTCAATGTTGATCATTTAGACTCCGACCATGGCTACCTCCGATACAACACGCCTGCTCGTGCTCGGGGTCACGCAGCTCTTCGGGCCGGCGAATGGTTACCAGCTGCGCCGCGAGCTGCTGTCGTGGAACGTGCAGGAGTGGGCCCACATCAACCCGGGCTCGATCTATTCGATGCTCGCCACGCTGACCAAGCACGGTCTCGTCGAGCGCAGCGAGGTGGTGACGGCCGAGGGGGCGAATCCGGTCGCGGTCTTTCGCACCACCCCTGAGGGCGACAGCGAGCTCAAGCGTATGGTGAGCGACGGCCTGACCGAGGTGCACCCATTCGAACGCACCGAGTTCTATGCGGCGGCCAGTCTCATGGTGACGCTGCTGGAGCGCGACGAGATCGCCGCGCTGCTCGAGAGGCGCATCGCCAACCTGCGGGCGGGCGCCTCTGACCTCGAGGTGGACATGATCAAGGTGGATGCCGACACCGGCACCCCGCCCCATGTCGGACGCCTCATGGACTATTCAGTGCAGCTGATGGCAGCGGAGGCGGCGTGGCTCGGCGGCTTCGTCGATGACATCCGCTCGGGTGCGATGACTTTTCTCAACGAGCCCGACATGGCGAAGTGGAAGCCCGCCGACGATGACCCCGCCTGGCAGATGGTTGCCGAGCGAGAGAAATACCTGCGGGCGCTCAAGGGTTGACATTCCAGTGTTCAATCTTGAATAATCAAACTTGAACAAGGAGTGCACATGATTCACGCCACCGGGCTCGCGCGCGAGTTCCACACGAAGCGCGGCAAAGAGCGCGCCGTCGTGACCGCCGTTGCCGGCGTCGACATTGACGTCGCCGAGGGCGAGATCGTCGGCTTTCTCGGCCCGAACGGCGCGGGCAAGACGACGACACTGCGCATGCTGACCACCCTGCTGCAGCCGACGAGCGGCAGCGCGACCGTCGCCGGCTTCGACCTCGCTACCGAGCCGGTCAAGGTGCGCCAGAACATCGGCTACGTCTCGCAGAGCGGCTCGACGTCGAGCGCCGCGCTCGCCGGGCTCGAGGTTGTCGATCACGGCATGCTCTACGGCATTGGCAAGGCACAGGCGACGGCTCGCGCGAAGGAGCTGTTCGGTCAGCTCGACCTCGATGGCCTGTGGGATCGCCCGGCCAAGACGCTCAGCGGTGGCCAGCGCCGTCGCCTCGACATCGCCATGGGCCTCGTGCACGACCCCAAGCTCGTCTTCCTCGACGAACCGACGACCGGCCTCGACCCGCAGGCGCGCGCCAACCTGTGGACGCACATCAGCGACCTGCGCGAGAAGCTCGGCTCGACCGTCTTTCTCACCACCCACTACCTCGATGAGGCCGACGCTCTCTGCGACCGCGTCATGGTGATCGACCACGGGTCCATCGTGGCGAGCGATACCCCGGACGCACTCAAGCGGCAGGTGTCAGGCGACCTAGTGGCGTTGTCCGTTGGCAACGAAGCGGATGTCGCTGCCGCGGCAGACACGCTGGCCGCGATCGCGACCAGCGAGGTCACCATCGACGGCCTGCTGATCAGCGCCCGCGTGCTGGACGGCGGCAGGTCGATGCCCGACCTCCTCCGCGCGCTCGACCGGGCGAAGGTCGAGGTCACCTCGATCGAGTCCCGTCGCCCCACCCTCGACGATGTTTTCCTGACGCTCACGGGGCGCTCGCTCCGGGAAGGCGAGTAACCCATGTTCTTTCGCGATACCTTCATCGTCTTCCGGCGCCAGCTGCGCATCGCGCTGCGCGAGCCCGCCTGGATCGCCATCGGCCTGTTGCAGCCCGTGCTCTACCTTGCGCTCTTCGGCCCGCTCCTCGAACCGCTCGCCAGCCAGCTCGGTGCGACCAACGCGTACACCCTCTTCGTGCCCGGCCTCATCGTGCAGCTCGCCATCTTCGGCGCGCTCTTCGTCGGCTTCGGACTCATCGGCGAGTGGCGTGACGGCGTCATCGAGGCAGAGCGCGTCACCCCGGCCAGCCGCACCGCGCTGCTGCTCGGTCGCGTGCTCAAAGACGTGCTGCAGATCTTCGTGCAGGGCGCGATTCTCATCGGTCTTGGCTTCGCCTTCGGTCTGCGCGGGTCGATCGGCGGCATGCTGATCGGCTTCGCCCTCGCGCTGATCCTCTCGACCGCGGTCGCGTCGGCGGGCTACGCGCTCGGCCTGACGCTCAAGTCGGAGGACTCGCTGGCGGCGGTCGCGAACGGCGTCACGCTGCCGGTGCTGCTGCTCAGCGGCATCCTGCTGCCGATGACCATCGCGCCGCAGTGGCTGCAGACGCTCTCTGATTTCGTGCCGATCAAGCACATCGTGCAGGGCATCCGCGATCTCTTCCGGGGCGACTTCATGACCGCCGGAGTTGCCTGGGCGATCGTCTGGACGGTGATCCTCGTCATCGCAGGCCTGTGGATCGGCACGCGCACCTTCCGGCGCCAGAACGCGTAGCCCGCCCGCCGCTGTCGCGCCTAGAACTGGGGGGAGACGAGAGCTTGGGGTAGACCGACTCGACGGATAACGTGACAGTGCGGAGCGATGATTGCTCAGTCCCCGCGCTGGGATAGCGCAGTTCGTCTCAGGAGCAGCATGCGTACCACCCCTCGCACCCCGCGTCGCCTCGCGGCGATCACCGCCGTTCTCGCCGTCGTTGCGGCCCTGCTGTCACCAGCGGCCGCAGCTCAGGCGGGCGCCGGCTCGACAATGACCGGCGTTACCACCGGCGGCAACTCCGCCATGTGGCGTGATGCCAGCATCAGCTCTGTACTCACGGAGGGCACGAGCTATACCGACAGCCTGCAGTCGCCCGAGGGGTGGGGCGAGTATTACAACTTTGAGTACCAGCTCCCTGACGGCCTTTCGGCAACTATGGACCCCGTCAGTGGAGTCATCGTGATCCAGGGCACCCCTACGGTCCCCGGCGAGGGGCAGTCCATGTTCCTAGAGTTCTTCGGCTCCGACAGCGAGCACTTCACGATCACCTTCTCGAATGTCGTGGTTATCGCGAACAAGACCGCGACCACCACCGCAGTCACAAGCGACTCCTACTCGTACTACCAGAGCCTCAACCTGCGGGCGATCATCAGCTCATTCACGTCCGGTGGCACCGTCGACTTCTACCTCGACGACACGCTCATCGGCAACGATGTCGCAGTCAACGGCGTGGGCGAGGCGAGTTACCTCTGGGCGGCACCGCAGTCATTCGTGGGCTCGAGCCCAGTTGTGAAGGCCGTCTATAGCGGCGACGCGACGTATGGCGGGTCGACCTCGATATCCAACCCGACGGTCTACATTTACGGCGACCGCGTCATCACCGGGTCGTTCCTCAGCAACGGCCTCGGGCTTGAGGGCCGCACGATCAAGCTGCTCGACGCATTGGACCTGGGAGAATCCGGACTCAGCACGACCACGAACGCTGACGGCGAATTCAGCATTCAGGTGCCCGCCCCGACATCGCTTGCCGATGCGCAGCGCGGTTTCGTGGTCGAGGATTCTGGCGCGCAGCTGTACTACTCCGCCACGGCGGCGTGGAAGCAGCCCAACGTGCAGAACGTCTATGACGCCACGAAGGTGTACGAAGCCTCGTGGGCGTCACCCCTCAACCTGCTGCTCAGCACCGACCCGACCTGGACCGACCAGACGCTGGCTAACCCTCGCATGGGCGAGGGCTACAGCGACAGCGTGGTTGCAACCACCTACGGCGTGGTGAGCGCGATCACCTATTCGCTCAGCGGTGACCCGCTGCCTAGCTGGCTGACCTTCAGCAACGGCACCTTCACGTCGGCGGAGCCCGGTGACCAGCTCGCCCACACCTTCACCGTGCACGCCGACAGCAGCTACGGCGCCATCACCAAGGTGTTCACCCTGCAAGCGGGTGCCGCGGGCGTGGCCCCGAGCTTCGAAGACACGACGATCGCCGACCTGCAGGTGGGCACGCCGCTGACGGATGCCATCATGGCGGTCGGCGACCCGACGATCACCTACTCGAGCACGCCCTTGCCTGCCGGCCTCACCCTCAACGCGGCGACCGGCGAGCTCACCGGAACCCCGACGACAGCGGGGGAGTACGTGGTGACCTTCACGGCGAGCAATGAGTTCGGTGACGACACCTACATCTGGGAGCCCACCGTCAAGGCCGCCCCCGACCTCGAGCTCACCCTCAACTTTGCTGCGGGCACGACCATCGAGACCGCTTCGACCGAGATCGGTGCGGGCGGGCTCAAGGTCGGCTCGACCTACACGCTCACGATGTACTCCACGCCGCGCATTCTCTACACGGGAACCATCGACGCGTCGGGCGCGTTCCTGCACACGGTCACGCTGCCGGCCGACACCCCGGCGGGCGCGCACGAGCTGGTGCTGACGGGAATCGCGCCGGATGGCTCGGTGCTCACCGCGCGGGCGTGGTTCACGCTGCTGTCCAACGGCCGTATCGGGGCGATCTCCTATGCGGGGCCGCTCTCGTTCTCGCTGGCGGCCACAGGATCCGAGCCGTTGATCCCGATCGGTATCGCAAGTGCGCTGCTGCTCGCGGGCTACCTCGCGCTGCGCCGATCGCGGGGAAAGTTCGCCGCTGAGTAAACTGCAATCCATGCATTCTTAGGTATAGTGCAACGAGTGCACTTTCGCACTCGGCGCTGCCCGGCGCCCTATCCCCGAGGATGTCATGACCAGTTCTCCGCGCACCCGCGCCACCGGATTCACTGCCGCGATCGCGATCGTCGCCGCGCTGCTCAGCCCACTCCTTGCGGTCTCTGCCGCTAACGCCGCCTACCCGTCGCCGTTTGTCGGGGTTTCTGCCAACGGCCAGAACTGGGCAGATGAGCAGCTCGGCGCAATGACTGTGGGAACTGCCTACAGCGACAGCGTCGCGCGCGCTCCAGGTGCCGACTCGTGGGAGGTAGTCGGCACGCTGCCCGCCGGTCTCAGCAGCGCGCTTGTTGGAGACGACTACGTCATCAGCGGAACGCCCACGACTGCGGGCGACAGAAGCTTCGAGATCTGGAGCACGCTTGACGGCGAGACCGACAAGCTCACCTTCAGCGTCACGGTGATCGGCACCCCCTCAACGTCTCTGTCGCTCATTGTGAACGGGCCGACAACCACGAGCCCCGGGCAGACCCAGAACTGGGAGATTCGGATCAAGAACAGCACGGGGGCCTACGCGCTGAACCCCACCATCAGATTCACGCCGCCGCCCGGCTTCCAAGTGTCGCAACCCTTCGCCTATCCCAACTGGAACTGCTCATTTTCCGCCACCATCGTCTGCTCCAACTCGAACGGTCTAGGGTTCAACGCGGATAACTACGCGTTCACGTTCGTGACAACCGCGCCGTCCTCCTTCGCGACGTCGACAGTCACCTCGACGGCGCAGGTCAGCGGCACCAACGCCCCGGCGGTCGTGAGCAGCTACACCACCGCCGTCAACCTGCCGGACCCCACGATCGCCCAGCCCGTCGACTCGTCGTACCGCAGTATCTCGCTGACCGGCTACGCCCCGAACCTCGCCACCACTGGCAGCATGAAATTCTTCACCTCCGCTGGGCTCGAGCTTGGCTCTGCCAACGTGCAGTCCAACGGCTCCGCGACCTTCACCGGCGCGATTCCAGCGTCGCTGAGCGGCACCTCCGTTGGCATCTACGCGGAGTACTACAACTCGGGCGGCACCTACGTCGACACTTCGGCCACCTCTGCACCGGTGTACATCTACCAGCAGTTGACCGTCGGCGGCGGCTTCTTCCTCAACGGACAGGCCTACACGGGTGATGTGTCACTGCACATCTACGCCGACGGCACCTACCCCGGCTACTTCTATCAGCGCGATGTCTCCGGTGGCACGTACACCGCTAATCCGTCCGCCGGTCTGCCCTACGAGTACTACATGTTCGCGTCGATTGACGAAGCCGGCACGACGCACTACAACGACGCCAACGTCTACCTGCCCGGCAACATCGGCCACACCACCGTCGGGCCGCAGAACTTCACCGACACGATGAACTTCTACTGGGAGTCGGCGCCGGTCTTCACCGACAGCACGATCGCCGCACCTCGTCAGAACACGGCCTACACCGACGAGGTCGTAGCGACGAGCAACGTCGACGTCGACTACGAGATCACCACTGGCACACTACCGACGGGCCTCTCGCTTGATGAGGAGACCGGCGCCATCACGGGAACGGCGACCGTACTTGGTCAGCCCTATGAGTTGCGGATCACCGCCAGCAATGGCTATGGAACCTCGTCCGTCGACATCACCGGCACCGTGCTTGAGGAGCACACTGCGCCCACCTGGACCGACCAGGCGCTCGGCGAGTTTCGTTTCAACCAGACAGTGACGGATGGCGTGGCCGCCGCGGGCGACCCGACGATCGTCTACGAGGTGAGCACCGGCCACCTGCCCACCGGAGTCACCCTCAACGAGACCACCGGCCAGCTCGCCGGCTCCCCGAGCGTGCTCGGCGAGCAGTACGAGTTTCAGCTGCACGCCTACAGCGACTGGGGCAGCGTCACCGCCGACTTCGACGGCGAGGTTCTTCCCGTGCTCGCCGGTCCGGCCTGGACGGACAGCACCATTGGCGAGCTGCGTGTCGGTGAGACCCTGACCGACGGCATCAGCGCCAGCGGCGAGCCCGTGCCCACGTACACCTCGCTCAACCTGCCGAGCTGGGTCACCCTCAACCCAACGACCGGCGCGATCAGCGCAACGCCGACCGTTGCCGGTCCGTACGACTTCACCATCACGGCCGCTAACAGCGAGGGCAGCGTCAGCCAGCAGTTCATCGGCGAGGTCGAAGCGGCGTGGATTGCTCCCACTTTCACCGACGAGACCATCCTTCCGCTGCAGGGCGGCGTGTACCTCGACGACCAGGTGCTCGCCACCGGTGATGGCCCGATCACCTACAGCGTGCCTCTCGGCGACCTGCCGAGCTGGCTGACCCTGAACGCGGCGAACGGCCTCATCTCGGGAACGGCGCCGCTGTCTGCGGTCGGCGATCCGTACTCGTTCACGGTGACGGCATCCGCGCACGGCTTCACCGACACGGTCACGATCAGCGGTGTGGTTGCCGCCGCGCCCGAGGTGATTCTCGACCCGACGTTCGTGGTCGGCGACCTCGCGGCCGGTGCGGAGTTCGACTTCACCATCGCTGGTGCCGAGGGTCTGACCGAGTACTCCGTCACCGTCAACTCCACCCCGGTGATCGTTGCCAGCGGCCTCACAAGCGCGCTGGGCAGCGCGAGCGGTGTCGGGGCAATCCCGTCGAGCATCACCCCCGGCGCTCACAGCATTGTTCTGCTGACCTCCGCCTCCGACGGAACACCGCGCACCACGACCGTGTGGTTCACCGTGCTGGCCAACGGACGTGTCGGCGCCATCTCGCTGACCGGTCCGTTCAGCGTCACGGCCGCCGCAGCCCTCGCAGCGACCGGCGTCGACATCGCGCCGCTCGGGGCCGGTGCGCTGCTCATGCTGCTCGCGGGCTTCGTCGTTCTGCGCCGCCAGCGCCGGTCACAGCAGGCCTAGCTCCATCGCCTTCGTCACTGCGCGCGTTCGGTCGCTCACCTCGAGCTTCTCGAACGCGTGCAGCAGGTGCGTCTTCACGGTCGCCTCGCTGAGGAACAGCCGCTTCGCGATCGCCGGGTTACTCAGTCCCTGACTGACCAGGCCGAGCACCTCGGTCTCGCGAGCGCTCAGACTGATCTGAGGGCGCTTAACGCGATTGACGAGCATGGCCGCGATGGACGGGGCGAGCGCGACCTCCCCGCGGGCGACGGAGCGAATGCCGGCCAGAATCTCCTCCTGCGGAGCCGCCTTGAGCAGGTATCCACTCGCGCCCGCCTCGATGGCGCTGAGAATTCCGGCATCCGTCTCATAGGTGGTCAGAACAACCACACGGATGCCGCTGCGCGCCGCCACGAGGCGCGCGGTCGCCTCGTCCCCGTCGATACCCGGCATGCGCAGGTCCATCAGCACAATGTCGGGCCCCAGCTGCAGTGCCAGCTCCACCGCCTCGAGGCCCGTCGATGCGGTGCCGACGACCTCCATGTCGGATGCCGATTCGAGGAGGGCGACGATGCCGCCACGCACGATGGGGTGGTCGTCGGCGACGAGAACGCGAATCACAGGGTCACCGTCAGTGTTGTTCCCTCGGCGCCGCTCGCCACGTCGAGGGTGCCGCCGACGAGGGCGAGGCGCTCGCGCATGCCGCTGAGTCCGAAGCCGCTCGAGTCGGCGGTCGGGTCGAAGCCGGAGCCGTTGTCAGCGACGCGCAGGCTGATGCCGTTCGTCGTTGCGGTGAGGGTGAGGGCCGCGCTGCTGGCTCCCGAGTGCTTGCGCACATTAGCAAGCCCCTCCTGCGCGCAGCGCAGCAGCACGACCTCGAGGTCGCGGTCGAGGGCCGTGTCGACATCCGCTCGCACCGTCACGGCGATCGCGGTCTCGCGCTCGTAGCGCTGCGCGAGCCGGTCGAGGGCCGCCGTGATGCCGCCCGTATCAAGGCCGGTTGGGGCGGTCGAGGCTACGAGGGCGCGGGTCTCGGCGAGGGCGGTGCGGGCGCCCTCCTCCAGCAGGGTGAGCTGTTCGCTGGCAGCCGCCGTGTCGCCGGTCGCAAGCTCGCGACCGGCACGCTGGGCGAGCAGCACCAGGCCGGTGAGGTCTTGCGCGATGGTGTCGTGAATCTCGCGGGCCAGCCGCTCGCGCTCGCTCGTGACGCCGGCGTCCTGGCTGAGCAGCGCGACCTGATGCTGCGTCGCGCGCAGCTCGTCAACGAGCCGCTGGCGCTCGGTGCTGCGACTCTCGATGCGGGTGATCCACAGCCCGAAGGCAATCGCGAAGACGAGGGAGAGCGTCTCGCTGATCAGCGCGGTCGCGAGGGCGTCACCGTCGGCGCCCGCGCTGTAGAACATGGCGATGCCCACCGCACCGGCCACGACGATGCTCGCGATGATGGCCTTGCGGGGGTTGTCGAGGCGGGTCCAGATCAGCGGAAAGGCCACCGCCTGCACAAAGGCGGCTGTCGGGAACGCCAGGGTCACCGCTCCGGCGAACATGATCGTGATCACGACGACGAGGGTGGCGCCGCGGCTGCCGTCGGGCACCCGGGCGCCGACCGCGAACCAGAAGCCGACGAAGACCGCTACGGCTGCCAACCCGAGGTTCATCTGCCACAGGGTGGGGGAGACGAGCACGAGCATGCTGGCGAGCGCCGCCGCGGTGCCAACCACGACGATGCTCCACCAGCGCTGCTCGGTCATCTAGCTATCCTTGCGGATCCAGCGGAAGGTGAGGCGCGTCACAATCAGCCCGACCACGAGCCAGATCGCCATGGCGATCGCGACCCCGGCAAGGTTCCAGCTCTCACCCTGCTCGAGACCCTCGAAGTTGTCGGGGAGAAAGACGCTGCGCGTGCCCTGCGCCATCCACTTCAGCGGAAACACACTCGCGACGTTCTGCAGCCACACCGGCAGCGCCGTGAACTGCAGGTAGACGCCCGAGATGAACTGCAGAACCAGCACGATCGGAATGATCACTGCGGTCGCGCTCTTGCCGCTGCGCGGCAGACCGCTGAGGGCAATGCCAAGAACAGCGGATGTGATCACCCCGAAGAAGAACACCCAGGCAAAGGTGAGCCATTTCTCCGGTTCCGTCGGCAGGGGCACGCGAAACAGCAGCCCGGCTACCGCGATGAGCACGAGCGCCTGCAGTGTGCCGGTGACGAGCACCTGCCCGATCTTGCCGATGAAGTAGCTGCCGACGGGCAGCGGAGTGCCGGCGAAGCGCTTGAGCGTGCCGTCCGACTTCTCTCCGGCGATGTCGATCGCGAGGTTCTGCAGGCCGCTGAGCAGCAGCCCTGCGGCGAGCATGGCCGGCAGGTAGTAGGTGGCGGCGATCACGTCGTTGCCGTCGGCATCCGTTCCGAAGGTCTGCTCGCTGAAGGCGACGGAGAAGATCGTCAGCATCACCACCGGAAAGAGGAAGGTGAAGAAGACGGTGTCAGTCTGCCGAAAGTAGGTCTTGACCTCGTAGGCGATACGGCTGAATCCGAGGGTGATCATGCGGTTGCCTCCTGCGCTGCGTGACGACCGACGAGGTCGATGTAGATGTCCTCCAGGCTCGGGCGAATGACCTCGAGCGCGTCGGCCTCGCCGAGACGGGTGACCAGGGCGGCGGGGGTGGTGGTGCGCTCCTCGCGTAGCTGGCCGTTCTCTCGCCAGCGCACCAGGGGGATCCGCGCATCGGCGCCGCCGATCTCATCGATGCGGCCGATGTCGATGAGGCGACCGCCGGCGATGATCCCAGCGCGGTCGCCCAGCTGCGCGGCTTCGTCGAGGTAGTGGGTGGTCAGCAGAATCGTGGTGCCGTCGGCTTTGAGCGAGCGGATGAGATCCCAGAACTGGCGACGCGCCTCGGGGTCGAAGCCGGTGGTCGGCTCGTCGAGAAAGAGCAGCTCGGGGTTTCCGATGATGCCGAGCGCCACGTCGACGCGGCGTTGCTGGCCGCCGCTCAGCTTGCGAATGAGCGTCTTCTGCTTGCTCTCAAGACCGACCGCCGCGATGGTCTCATCAACCGATCGCGGGTTCGGGTAGAAGCCGGCGAAGTGGGTGAGCTGTTCGCGCACGGTCACGTTGCCGCTCTCACCGGTCGACTGCAGCACGATGCCGAGCCGTGCCTTCCAGTCGAGGCCACCCGCACCGGGGTCGGTGCCGAGCACCGTCACCTCGCCGGCAGAGCGGTCGCGGTAGCCCTCGAGAATCTCGATGGTGGTGCTCTTGCCTGCACCGTTCGGGCCGAGCAGGGCGAAGGTCTCACCGCGCTCGATGTCGAAGCTGACGCCGTCGACAGCGGTGAGGCTGCCGTAGCTTTTGCGCAGGTCGCGTACGCGCACGACCGGGTCGGTGGTTGTCATGGCTTAACCATGGCGGTGCACGGCCGCGTTAGGCAGCCGTGCACCGGTTGGTTGGGGGTCAGTCGACCGGTTGATCCTCGGTCTCGACCGGCTCGACCACCGGGGTGCCGCGACGGGTGAGCTGGGCGATGCCGCCGACGAGGGCGGCGACCACGAGCAGCGCGCCGAAGCCCACGACGACGTGCACCACGGTGAAGCCGCGCACCAGTTCGACGTCGGCGGCCACGAGGGCGAGGGAACTGGCGGCGATGAGCAGAAGCGCAACGCCCCAGACGATTGTCGATACGCGTGCGGGCTTCATTACTTCTCCTCCTGAACGAAGGTCACGTCGCCATTGCCGACGAAGACCTGAATGCTGATGGTGCGGTCGCTGACGATGGTGGTGAAGTTGGCGTCGCCGCCATCCTCCGCCACGTAGAAGGTCGTGCCGCGTCCGGTCGAGGAGCCCGTCGAGACGTTCTCGTCGGCGGGTAGCAGCACCCGAACGTCGCCCGAGCCGACAAAGACGTAGACGTCGTCGCCGAGGGTTCCCTCATCGCTGTCGCCGTAGAACTCGGTGAGGTCGACCTGAACGTCACCGTTGGCGACGAAGTAGACATCGGGGCGGCTGCCCGGCAGGTCGGTGGGGGTGATCGAGCGGTCGCCGGTGAAGCTCACGTTCGAGAACAGCGGCAGCACGAGCACGACCGCCAGGGGAACGATGAGCACCGAGGCGAGACCAGAGGGCCCGCCGCCGCGCTTGCCGCGCACACCATTGGCGATGACACCGAGACCGAGCACGCCCACCATCACGGCAAGACCGAAGACCACCGGGGTCACTGCGAGCACACCGCCGCCGACGATCAGGGTCGTGATTCCGCCCGCCGCCAGGGCGATGCCGATCACGAGCAGGCTCCACAGCGGGTGGGGCGAGCTGGCGCGGTACTCCGCCTGACGCTTGGCGGTCTGCTCGCGGTGGCGTGCCGTCGCCTCTTCGGTCTTGAGGCGCCAGGCTGCCGCGCGGGCATCCGCTTCGTTGCGGCGGAACGCCGCGTTCTCCTCGCGCCAGGCCGCCTGCTGGGCGCGCCACTCGGCGAACTCGCTGGCGGGGGCGGTGCTCGGCGGCGCCGGGGGAGCGGTCGGGCCCGCCTTGGGAAGGCTGCCGCGCTGCGCGATCCAGACGACGAACCAGACGGCGAGGCCGATGAGCACGAGCGTCCACATGATCCGCCCCAGCGCCTCAGGCCAGACGCTGGCGCCAAACCACAGGCCGGGGGCAATGGGCAGAAGGCCGAGCAGAATGACCACGCCGATCGCCGCCAGCGACGAGTCGAAGTGGCCCTTCATCGCACGCTCGAGGTGAATCGAGTCGTCCGCGTCGGGCAGCAGCAGCCAGGCCGCCGCGTAGACGAGCAGGGCGGGAGCGCCCAGAAGGCCGACGACAACGAGGATGCCGCGAACGATCAGCGGGTCGATGCCGATCCGCACGGCGATGCCGGCGGCGACTCCGCCGATCCAGCCTTTCTCGCGCTGGATGCCGAGGGAGCGCATCCACGCGAAGAAGCGCTCGCTCGTGGTGAGGGTGGGGGGTGCGGTCTGTTCCATAACTCGATGGTGCCGGTCAGCGCTGCCAGCCCGCTATCAGGGAGCACCCTGAGTCACCCCCGAGATCTGCCCCACAGGGCCGGGGGTCTGCTTGGATTGCACCCATGACCACCGCGATCGAGCGCCCCACGTTGCTGCGGTCGCGCGTCGCCGTCGTCGGCGGCGTGAGCGACGGCCTCGCGCTGCACCTCGGCTGGCAGCCGCGCACCGTGCGCCTGCTCTTCGTGGCGCTCTCGTTTGCGAGCGGCGCCGGTGCGCTGCTCTACCTGTGGCTCTGGGCGCTCGTGCCGTTGCAGCCGTCAGAGGACGACGTGCCGGTGCGTCGCTCCGCCCCGGTTGCGCTCATCGCCATCGTGACCGCCGCGGTGTCGACGCTGGTTGTGCTCGCGATTGCGGGCGAGGATTCTGTGCTCGGCTGGCTGGTGATCGTCGCGGGCACGGCATCCGTCGCTGTCATCTGGGAGCTCGCCTTCGATCGCACCGACCCCGACCGCTCGCTGCGCTACCGGCTCGGGGTGCGATTCGGCGCCGTCGGCCTGCTGGTCGTCGCCGGTATCACCGCGCTGCTCAGTCGCCCCTCCGCGCTCGCCGCGATCGTCTCGGTCGGCATGATCGTCATCGCGGTCGCCGTCGTCGTCGCCCCCTTCGTCGTGCAACTGTGGGCCGACCTCATGACGCAGCGGGCCGCCCGCGTGCGCGAGCTGCAGCGCGCCGAGATCGCCGCGCACCTGCACGACTCGGTGCTGCAGACCCTCGCCCTCATTCAGAATCGCGCGGGCGCCTCGAGCGAGGTCGCCCGCATTGCCCGCGCGCAGGAGCGCGAGCTGCGCGACTGGCTCTTCACCGGCGACGCGCCCCTTGGCACCGACCTTGCCGCGTCGCTTCGCGACATCGCGGCGGCCATCGAACTCGACTACCCGGTGCGCATTGAGCTCGTTGTCGCCGGCGCATCCGTCGCGGCCCCCGGACCGCTCGTGGCCGCCGCGCGCGAGGCCATGCTCAACGCCGCCCGCCACGCCGGCGGAACCGTGTCGGTCTACCTCGAGACGTCGGCGGGTGCGGTCGACGTGTTCGTGCGCGATCGGGGCCCTGGCATCGATCTGTCGTCGCTTCCTGCGGACCGTCTCGGCATCCGCGAGTCCATCATCGGACGGATGACACGAGCCGGCGGTACGGGAACAGTGCGCAAGACCGCGACCGGCACCGAAGTCCATCTGCATCTGGAGGTGCCCGCATGACCACCGTGGTGATCGTCGACGACCATTCCATCTTTCGGTCGGGGCTGCGCGCTGACCTCGCCCCCGACCTGACGGTTCTGGGGGAGGCCTCGTCGGTGGCCACGGCGCTCGCTCTGTTGGCTACCGTCACCCCCGAGGTCGTGCTGCTCGACGTGCACCTGCCCGACGGCACCGGGGCCGACGTCATCGCCGGTGCCCCCGGACCGCGCTACCTCGCCCTGTCGGTCTCAGACAGCGCCGAGGATGTCGTCGGCGTCATCCGCGCGGGAGCCCGCGGTTACATCACCAAGGGCTCGTCGGGCGCCGACGTGTCTGCTGCGGTGCGCGCCGTCGCGGGCGGCGACGCGGTCTTCAGCCCGCGCCTCGCCGGCTTCGTGTTGGACGCCTTCGGCGCGGTCGCCGGCGAGAAGGCCGCCAGCGACGAAGAGCTGGATCGCCTCAGCGCCCGCGAGCAGGAGGTCATGCGCCTCATCGCCCGCGGCTACGCCTACAAAGAGGTCGCGTCAGAGCTGTTCATCTCGATCAAGACCGTCGAGACCCACGTCTCTGCGGTGCTGCGCAAGCTGCAGCTCTCGTCGCGCCACGAGCTCACGGCGTGGGCGCTCGAGCGCAAGCTGCTCTGACCCCCCGACGCCCCCGCCTCGCCCCGCTTGCTCGAGGTGCGTCTAACTCTCCTTCATGTTCCGGCCGAAGGGGGACTAGCCGCACCTCAGCCGACATTGGGCCGGGATTCGAGCACCGCCCGCACTCGGGCGGCCAGCTCTGGCCCGTCATCGAGGTCATCGGCGTTGACCTCCATCGTGTGCCAGCCGATGGAGGCTAGCGATTCGCGCTTGGTCATGTCCTTGCGCCACTGCCCCGCATCCCGGTGATAATCGCTCTGGTACTCGATCGCCACCTTCCAGCGTGGAAGAGCAAGGTCAGCGCGATAACTCTTGCCGCGAACGGTGATCCGCAGGTTGGCCACAAGGTCATGAACGCCAGCGAGAGACAGGATCACCCGCAGACGAGATTCCTGGGGCGACTCTGATCGGTTATCGAGGCTCGCGAGGGCTGCCATGAGCACGCTCCTGCCTCTACGCCCCGGATACCGTGACACCGCTGCCGCCAAGTCGCTTTCCGAGCAGATCGGCCGCTCCCAGTGGATGAGGTAGTCACCCACTGCAACGAGGTCAGGTAGCGAGAAGTCGGCGGCGAGCTCGCACCACACTCGCTCAGGACTGCTCACTCGCAGCCCGTGCCAGAGTCGCCAGTCGCCTCCCATGAGCTGCACCTTGTGCCCGGTGATACCGCGAGCCGCGGGAGCGCGCGTCGGAGACGGTACTGCCACATGAATGTTGGTCTCGTTCTGCAGCGTCCGCGGAAGCGGGAGTCCCATCAGCAGTGCGGCCGTCACAGAGTTGAAGAAAGCGTCCTCGCGCATGGTCAGTGTTAGTGCGCGACAGCGCATTTCGAGTGTGAATGGGACCGCAGCTGGATGCCTCACTCCACGACAAGGCCGCAACAGGTCCGTTCCGTCCACGCGCTTCTTGCCCAAACCGGCGCTCAACGCCTGAGCTCGAGTAAATGGAGCGCTATCAAATGGGCTGGGCAGGGGGATGCGTGGCTTCATGCCCGCAGAATGCCGCGGCAGCGTCGCCCGCGTCGCCCGCATTCGCTGAGGTGCGGCAAACTCACCCTCAGGCGCTGCTGGTGAGGGGAACTTCGCGCACCTCAGCGCCCTACAGGGCTAGAACTCCGGCTCGACCGCGATAACGCTGTCGAGGAGCGCCAAAAGCGCCCTCGCGTACGCGTCTTCGGCGTCATCCGCGGTGAATGTCTGCACGGTGCCGTCGATCGTCGCGCTCACGACGAAGCCGGGCGCGAGTGACACGAATGCGGGGCCGAGCATGGCGCGTAGCTGGTGCTCGCGCGGCAGCCACAGCGCCGCGTCAACTTCGACCGAGTCGAGCGCCCACTCCGTGGTTCCGTTGAAGCCGAGCACGGTGCCGGTGTCGTACTGATGGGCCTCGACGGTCATGTCGCTGAGGATGAAGACGTCCTCCTCCGCCTCGATACGGTCGATGCGAAACCAGTCGCCGACGGCGGGCTTCCACGACAGGCCGGAGTCGCGCAGCGCGCGTGCCAGCTGGGTGGAGATCATGGCACGTCAGCTACACCGCGAAGAGCTTCTGCAGCCGCGCAACACCCTCTGCAAGCGCTTCGTCACCGAGGGCGTATGACAGCCGGATGAACCCCGACGGCCCAAAGGCCTCGCCCGGAACAACCGCGACCTCCGCCTTCTCGAGAATGTAGTCGGCGAGCTCGAGAGACGTGGAAATGCCCAGGCGCTGCATCAAAAGGGAGACATCCGGGTACACGTAGAACGCGCCCTGCGGGGTCGGGCAGTGGATGCCGTCGATCGCGTTAAGCCCGGCGACGATCGCCTTGCGGCGACGGTCGAAGGCCTGGCGCATGAGCTCCACCGAATCCTGCGGGCCCTTGAGGGCAGCGATCGCGGCACGCTGAGAGATGTTCGACACGTTCGACGAGAGGTGCGACTGCAGGTTGCCGGCGGCCTTGATGACGTCGGCGGGGCCGATCATCCAGCCGAGGCGCCATCCGGTCATTGCATAGGTCTTCGCCACGCCGTTGACCAGGATCGTCGTGTCGGCGAGCGCGGGCACAGCATCGACGATCGACACCGCACGCACCCCGTCGTAGACCAGGTTCTGGTAGATCTCATCGCTGATCACCCAGATGCCGTGCTCGAGCGCCCACTCGCCGATGGCGCGGGTCTGCTGCTCCGAGTACACCGACCCGGTCGGGTTCGACGGCGACACGAAGAGCAGAGCCTTTGTCTTGGATGTGCGCGCGGCTTCCAACTGCGCAACCGTCACGAGGTAGTCCTGGTCGGCCCCGGCGAACACCTCCACCGGAACACCGCCAGCGAGCTTGATGGCCTCGGGGTAGGTGGTCCAGTACGGAGCCGGCAGCAGCACCTCATCGCCCGCGCCGATGATGGTCGCGAAGGACTGGTAGACGGCCTGCTTGCCGCCGTTGGTGACGATCACCTGGGACGCGTCGACGACGTAGCCGCTGTCGCGCAGCGTCTTGTCGGCGATCGCCTGGCGCAGCTCGGGCAGGCCGGCGGCCGGGGTGTAGCGGTAGTTGCGCGGGTCGAGCACCGCGGCCGAGGCCGCCTCGACGATGTGGGCGGGGGTCGCGAAGTCTGGCTCACCCGCGGCGTAGCTGATGACCGGACGGCCGGCGGCCTGCAGGGCCTTGGCCTTGGCATCCACCTTGAGTGTTGCTGACTCGGCGATGGCGGCGATGCGGGGCGATATTCTGTTCAGAGGCACGTGGTCCAGCTTAAAGCCCTCGCCTTGGGATGACAGCCGCGATGCCTTACACTCTCCTAGGTGGTTGAAAAACCCCATGCTTTGTCATGCCATCCCCCGGTACGTACAACGGGAAAGAAGCATGCATAGGGCGGTGGCTCAATTGGTAGAGCAGCGGTCTCCAAAACCGCAGGTTGCAGGTTCGAGTCCTGTCCGCCCTGCAAGTCCGGCACAATTCGTGCTGGCAGGCCAGAACGACGCAGATCAAATCGACGCAATGTCGGAAGGTAGTGGAAGTGGCAAAGAAGACAATCGACGAGAACCCCTCTGAGGACATCGTCGCCAACGCCCGCAAGGAGCGCGCCCAGAAGCGCGGTCCCCTCGGGCGCTTCAGCCTGTTCATTCGCCAGGTGATCGCCGAGCTGCGCAAGGTCGTCACCCCGACCCGCCGTGAGCTCGTCACCTACACGCTCGTTGTTCTCGTCTTCGTCGTCGTCATGATGGCGCTGGTCGGCGGCCTCGACTGGATCGACGCCTTCATCGTGAACTTTGTGTTCGGCGATTCCCCGACCTCCTGACTAACGCAGATATACGAAAAGAGCATTGACACGTGACTGAGAACCACCGCGACGACATCGACCTCGCGACGGCAGCAGAGCAGTCCTCCGAGGAGGACGAGGCCCAGGAGGGCAACTCGCTGGCTGGCGACGAGGACTCGGTCGAATCGGCTGAGCACGAGGCACTCCACATCGAGGGCGAGACGGACGACGACGAAGACATCGCCGCCCTTCTTGCCGCGCTTGACGCAGCATCCGACCCCGAGGCCGACGCCATCGTCGATGACGCTCTCGACATCGACAGCCCGGACGAAGCGGATGCGTCTGCCGCCGCCGCCGAGGACGAGGCCGACATCGAAGCTGAAGAAGAGGCCGCAGAAGAGCCCGAGGTCACCCCCTACGACGGTCCAGAGCTGGGCGATGACGACGAGGCTGAGGCCGAGACCGAGGTGGACCCCTATGAGGCGTTCCGCACCGAGCTCAAGGCGCAGCCCGGCAAGTGGTACGTCATCCACTCCTACGCCGGCTTCGAGAAGCGCGTGAAGCAGAACATCGACAACCGTAAGGTCTCCCTCTCGATGGAGGACTACGTGTTCGAGGTTCAGGTTCCGATGGAAGACGTCGTCGAGATCAAGAACGGACAGCGCAAGCTCGTCAACCGCGTTCGCATCCCCGGATACGTGCTCGTTCGCATGGACCTCAACGAAGACTCCTGGTCTGTCGTTCGCCACACGCCCGGCGTGACCGGCTTCGTCGGCAACAGCCACAACCCGACCCCGCTGCGTTTCGAGGAAGCCTTCAACATGCTGAAGAGCCTCGTGCAGGTCGTCGAGGCCCCCGCGGCCAAGGGCGCTGCAGGCGGCAAGGGCAAGGCTGCCGTTCGCGCGATTCCCGCCGAGATCGACTTCGAGGTCGGCGAGACCATCACGATCAAGGAGGGCTCGTTCGCGGGTCTGCCCGGTTCCATCAGCGAGATCAAGCCTGAGAGCGGCAAGCTCACGGTTCTCGTCTCGCTGTTCGAGCGCGAGACGCCGGTCGAGCTCAGCTTCGACCAGGTCACCAAGCTCTGAGTTTTTAACGCGCCGCCGCTACTGCGGCGCTAGTCGTCCGAGTAATCGCACGATGCGATCGCGCGATTACTCGGCTAAAGTATGTAGGTTGCCTTGCGATTGATTCGCGGGGTGGCTTAACGAAAACCACCGCATCCAACCTGGATGACGGGAGCGTCGCCCTCGGGCGGCACGAAAAAAGGAAAAAGAATATGGCACCGAAAAAGAAGGTCACAGGTCTGATTAAGCTTCAGATCCAGGCCGGCGCCGCCAACCCCGCCCCGCCTATCGGCCCGGCGCTCGGTCAGCACGGCGTTAACATCATGGAGTTCTGCAAGGCCTACAACGCGGCGACCGAAGCCCAGCGCGGCAACGTCATCCCGGTTGAGATCACCGTCTACGAGGACCGCTCGTTCACGTTCATTCTCAAGACCCCGCCGGCCGCAGAGCTCATCAAGAAGGCCGCCGGCGTGCAGAAGGGGTCGTCGACCCCGCACACCGTCAAGGTCGCAAAGCTCACCAAGGACCAGGTTCGCACCATTGCCGAGCAGAAGATGGTCGACCTCAACGCGAACGACGTCGAGGGTGCAATGAAGATCATCGCGGGCACCGCTCGCTCCATGGGAATCACGGTGGACGCATAATGGGTAAGAACTCCAAGGCATACAAGGCCGCCGCAGAGAAGATCGAAGAGGGCAAGTTCTACACGCCCACCGAGGCTGTCTCTGTCGCTCGCACCACCGGATCCGCCAAGTTCGACTCGACCGTTGAGGTCGCGCTGAAGCTCGGTGTTGACCCCCGCAAGGCAGACCAGATGGTTCGTGGAACCGTCATCCTGCCCCACGGCACGGGCAAGACCGCTCGCGTCATCGTGTTCGCAACCGGCCCTGCCGCTGAGGCTGCTATCGCAGCTGGTGCAGACGAGGTCGGCGGCGCTGAGCTCATCGAGAAGGTCGCTGCGGGTTACACCAACTTCGACTCGGCCGTCTCGACCCCCGAGCTCATGGGCCAGGTTGGCCGTCTCGGTAAGGTGCTGGGCCCGCGTGGCCTCATGCCGAACCCGAAGACCGGCACCGTCACGATGGACACCGCCAAGGCTGTCTCTGACATCAAGGGTGGCAAGATCGAGTTCCGCGTCGACAAGCACAGCAACGTGCACTTCGTCGCCGGCAAGGCCTCGTTCACCGAAGAGCAGCTCGCCGACAACATCAAGGCAGCTCTCGACGAGATCGTGCGCTCGAAGCCGTCCAGCTCGAAGGGCCGCTACATCACCAAGGGCACCGTTTCGACGACCTTTGGCCCGGGCATCCCGCTCGACATCAACGCACTCGTATAACGACTGGTTACAGTTAGAGGGGTCCGCGCGAGCGGACCCCTCTTCTGTTTTTTTAGAGAGAACAATGATCCGCCTCGCCACAAGCGCCGACGCAGCCCAGCTCGCAGAGCTTGCTGCCGTCACCTTCCCACTGGCGTGCCCTCCGGGAAACACCGCAGCCGACATCCAGTCATTTATCGATGGCAACCTCACTGTGCAGCACTTCGACGCCTACCTCGCCGACCCCGACAAGGCGGTTCTCGTGGCTGACGATTTTCAGGGATACACGCTCACCGTCTTCAAAGAGCCAACAGACCCGGATGTCGTGACCGCCCTCACAAAGACGCCGAGCGCAGAGCTGAGCAAGTGCTACGTTCGCCCCGGCAATCACGGCACCGGCCTCTCGTCACAGCTCATGACAGCCACCATCGAGCTCGCGCGGTCGCGGGGCGCGGTTGCCCTCTGGCTCGGGGTCAACGAGCACAACGCCAAGGCGAACCGCTTCTATGAGAAGCACGGCTTTGCGCGGGTCGGCACCAAGCGCTTTCATCTCGGCGACCACTGGGAAGACGACTACGTCAGGGAGCTGCTGCTGTGAAACCCGAGAGTGCTGCGACCGTTCGAGTCGCCGGCCGTGGTGACGCGGTAATGCTGCACCTGCTGGCCGCCGCGACCTTTCCGTTGGCCTGCGCACCAGGCACGCCCTCCGACGATATCGCGGCACACATCGCGGCCCACCTCTCGGTCGAGAAGTTTCGCGCGCGACTCGAGTCTGATCGCCGCGTGCTCTTCATCGGCGAGATCGGCGGCACGCCCGCCGGCTACGCGATGCTCAGCGACCACCGCGACAATGGCGCTGAGGTGATGGCGCTACTCACCGTCACCCCCAGCGTCGAGCTGAGCAAGTTCTACCTTCTCGCCGGACGCCACGGCTCCGGCCTCGCCGATGTGCTCATGCACGCGGCCCTTGACGCTGCCCGTGACCGCGGGGCCGCATCCGTATGGCTCGGCGCAGACCCGGGAAACTCGCGGGCGAACAGCTTCTACGACAAGTACCGGTTCGAGCGCCGGGGCATCAAAAAGTTTCAGGTGGGGTCGACCGAGGCCGACGACGTGATTCGCGAGCTCGTGCTCTAGACGTCAGCGACTGTCAGCACGATTTTGCCGCGGGTGTGGCCGGTCTCGAGGGCGCGGTGTGCCTCGGCCACCTCATCCAGCGGAAAGACCTTGTCGACGAACACGCGCACGTCGCCCGACTCGAGCAGGCGAGAGATGACGGCGAGAGTGGTTCCGTCGCCCGAGACCTTGTAGCGCGAGGCGCGGAAGCCGCCGGCGACGGCGTCGTCGATGAGGGTGTCCCAGCTGCCGGTGGGCGCGTTGACGATGAGTCCGCCGGGGCGCAGCACCGAGAGGGAGCGGGTTCCGGTCTTGTCGTGCACGTTGCCGATGAGGTCGATGACGACATCCACGTCTGTCACCACTTCTTCAAACCGCGTGCTCGTGTAGTCGATGACCTCGTTGGCGCCCAGCTCGCTGAGCCAGCCAAGGTTGCGGGTCGAGCCCGTGGCAATCACCCAGGCTCCGAAGAAGCGGGCGAACTGGATGGCGAAGTGGCCAACACCGCCGGCGCCGGCGTGAATGAGGATGCGCTGGCCCTCGTGCGCCTTCGCGAGCTCGACGACCATGCCCCAAGCGGTGAGGGCAGCGAGCGGAACCGCGGCAGCCTCGACGTGCGAGAGCGACTTCGGCTTGCGCGCGATGCTCATGCTCGGCACGCTGACGAACTCGGCGTAGGTGCCGCCGTAGCGGGGAACCTGCGCCATGCCGTAGACCTCGTCGCCGGGCTTGATCGGGTGGCCTTCGTAGGGCGACGAGACGACGATGCCGCTGAAGTCGTTGCCGAGCACAGCCGGGTAGTCGAGCATGCCGCTGACCCCGCGGCCGCCGCGTGTCTTGGCGTCGATCGGGTTGACACCCGCGGCGATCACCTTGACGAGAAACTCTGAGTTGGCCGTTGCCGGCTGCTCGATCTCGCTGACGTTCATGACGTCCGGTGCGCCGGTAGCCTCAATGACGACTGCCCGCATCGTGCTCATTCCAGTGGCCTCCCCGCCGTCTACCCCAAGTAAAGGGGGTCAATGAGTCGGCGCTGTTACGCGCGTGTCACTGTGCTGCAAACTATGGTTTCACTGTGTCCGCAGAGAACCCGCCAACGACCAATCCCCGCGTTCGTGTCGGCACGGTGCGCCTGCTGAGCGACCACTGGTACCGCCTGCACGCCACCACCTTCGACTACCTCGGCGATAACGGCGAGTGGTCGACGCAGGTGCGCGAGACCTACGACCGCGGCAACGGGGCGACGATTCTGCTCTATAGCGTCGCCCAGCGCACGGTGCTGCTGACGTCGCAGTTTCGCTACCCGGCCTATGTGAACGGCCACCCGGATGGCGTGCTGATCGAGACCGCCGCCGGACTTCTCGATAACGACGACCCCGAGACCG
>Ga0247732_10000349_pt1 | contig 23967 bp, 16 predicted proteins | sample UWRJL163409C2_FD_180940 | JGI IMG/M metagenome (GOLD analysis project Ga0247732, IMG submission 180940) | Plant litter microbial communities from Arlington Agricultural Research Station in Wisconsin, United States - UWRJ-L163-409C-2 | ecosystem: Environmental > Terrestrial > Plant litter >...
CGGGGAGCAGGACTAATGTCCCGCGTCCACCCGCTGGGCACAAAAAATGGGCCGGACAATCGGTGAACGATTGTCGCGACCCATTTCGTGAAGTGGACCGGCTGAATTAGCCGAACCACCCTCTGTGAGTGGTTCACGAAATCATTTCTGCCCCGCCATCATTGGCCTCTGAGAAACATCGCGAAATGCCATTCCATGCGATAACTCGAACTTTTCCAGGTATGCGGCCAGTTCTCCATGAATCCAGCCCTTCAATCGTCCATCGGCAACACCCCAGATGATGCAACAGCACGGTTCCTCGGTCGCTTGTTAAAACGCACGCTGACCTTGCGAAGAGCGCTCCTGGCGCCAGAAACTCAGCTATTACTCGCCGCCAGGTTAGCCAAGGCACGTTCAGCCCGATTCCGAATGGACGAGAGCCGGTCTTCTAGTGCAGTTCGCGCTGCCCGCGAGGCTTGAATCTCACCGGCCATCACATCGATGCGTCGCAACTCTGGACCGAAGCTCTCGCCAAGAGCGGAACTGACAGTTCGGAGCGCATCATCGACTATTGCGTCCGACTGGGCGAGCACCTCCTGCGTAATACTGCGACGACGCGCTACGCGAGCCTGTTCCGCTTTGACAGCCGATCGTTCCTCAGCGACGAGCCCGTATGCCTCAAGGCCTATTGAAAAAGCGACCCCTCCAAACTTGGCGACCTTTCCAATATTGTTGGCCGTCCGCACGGCTTCCCACGGTTTGAATTTCTTGCCAAACGTCTTACCTACAGTGAGGACGACCTTGTGTCCAGTGCTGCCGGACGCAGCCTTGATTCCGCCTCCGCCGCCCCAAACTTCGTGGAACTTCTTGAGGTATTTGGATAGATCTCCGGTCCACGCCGGCGAAGGCGCAAGTGGGACGGAGTTGCGCCCGTCTCGAACGTTGACGTGGGCTGAGTCGAACTCGCTATTGACCGGTTCGGCGAGTCGGATTGCAAGGCGGCCATGCGGAGAAGCCTCGATTTCCATTACTTCCGATGCAAGATCGTCGAACTGGGTCTTCAGGATCTGACCGACCGATTTCTCGAATCGCTCCAGCGCATTACGAAAACCATCGTTGAGCGCGGTCAAGGGCGACGTCTCAGATTCGTCCGAAAAGTCCGTTCCGCTGGTGTCGTCGTCGTGCTCAATACGGTCAGCAAACTGTGTGGCAGCGCGAACGGCGTCGGCTCGGAATTGAGCTGCGCAGGCATCGAGCAGGTTGTCGAGATGCAGCTGTTTTCTTGAGAGCGCAGAACGTTGTCTCGCGAGCAGGGAGAGCGCGGCCTGCTCGTCCGGGTCATCGGTAATGGCGCTCGAGGCTTCGAGTGCGAGCGCTGTGATGGACTGCAGCGGCTGACTTAGTCGTCCTAATTCTCCCGCCTCTGAAGCGAACCTGTTGATAAGTGTTGTGACCTGCTCGAGGTTGGATGCTTCGATGAAAGCGATCGATGCTGCCGTGTCGGTGGCGGCCAATGCTTGTCCGTCGCGATAGTCCTGCGCATCACACTCAACCCATGGGATTTGTCCGAACGGACCGAGTGCGTTCTTGATCTCGCTCGCTCGAACTCCTTCGTCAGCATCCATTGTTCCGGCCTTGGTAACAACGATCATGGTCTGGCGCGATTTTCCTAAGCGGCCGAGGACATCGTGAAGATGCGCAGTCAGTACGTCGTCGAACAGCTCGACCGTGACGGCGAAAAGCACGAGGTCGGCTGTCTGAAGCGCTTGCTCGGCCGCGGTATCGTGATTCGGCCGCCCGGCGTGCACTCCTGGGGTATCCACGAGGCGAACGTCGCCGTCCCAATCAAATTCTTCGACATGATCCGTGGTCACCCCTGATCCGATAACGACGGCGGCCGCCTCGTTGGTCAGGGCCTTTATTAGGGTCGATTTTCCACTGCTGTATTGCCCTGTAAAGACGAGCACGGGGGCCGGGTGGGCCTCTTCCAAGAGCCGATCCAGCAAAGGCTTCGCAACTGGGGGATCGAGTTCTGCCAGAACATCACGCAATTCCTGCCCCAACTCCCGAGAAGCCGCAGACGACTCCTTGTAAAGGTTCACTTTCACGATTCTGAAGCCTTTCCGGTGCTTTCGATCACGATGCGCTTTCCAGTGTGAGAGGTCAACGCGTCGGCCCAGGTGTCTGCGATTCCCGGAGGAACGTGCTCATTCAGACGAACGAATGCTGACTCGGTATCTGCCTTAGAGAGTCGCGCCGCGAAGTTGGCCAGGCCAAGAAAGTAAGACAACACCCCAGCCGCTTCTGCGCCAGTGCCACGTGTCCTGCCGATGGCAAGCTTCTCTGCGAGGTCTGGCGGGAACAGGGCTGCTTCAGTGAAGCCCGTGCTGTCGAACTGCGCAAGAATGCACACTCCTGGCACCCGTGTGGCCCTTTTCAGCGTTCGCGCCAAACGTTCACGTCCTTGGAACCGTAATAAGGCTGCAGTGGTGGCGTAGTCCAGATCACGTATCGATCGATCCAAACTTGAAATGTGGCCCATCCATCGGTGCGCTGTTGTTTCCAGGGTTGACGCGTGGGTGTCGTTTCGTTCCCGCTCCGTGACGAGTTCTTCCTGAAGCAGCTGGAACCAGCCATCCGCAATCTGGTCGAATTTACCGTTCAGCTCATCCAGGAGTGGCCCGATCTGTGTGGCGGTTTGTTCGCGTCGTTTCTGCAATACGCCGTCTTTTCCAAGCAGCGCTCTATCAACGAGACCCTTCAGTGGCTTGATTGCCGCGCCGACGCCAAATCCGACGAGCCCGCCAACGGCAGCGGTGAGGAGGCTACCCGGCCCGGTGGGGAGCCCCAGTACCGCGCCAATGTAAGCACCTAGCGCCGCGCCTCCCATTCCGACGCCGACTCTGACCGCCGCAAATCCCGCCCGCGACATTCGATTCCCAAGCACGGAATCAAATTGGGTGAGGTCGTGGAGTGAGTACTGCTCTAGAGCCACGCTTGCCCATTCCAGATCCGCAGCACTAACAGCTGAGGCGACATCAACCTGCAACTGCGCGAGTCTTGCTTCTAGCAAACGGTTCAGTTCCACCACAAGGCCCTCGACCTCGCTGTCCCACAGCTGCTCGAGCGGCTTTCCAAACTCCGTGACGGTGAGATGCCAGTCCCGGCGTTTCCCGATCGCAATTGCGATGCCAGCGATCGCCTCCTCGTTCGCGGAGGCAACGATACGGTGCAGGCGACCGTGAATATCTGCCGTGAGCTTCCTACTGCGGTCGGCTTGAGCCAGATAGCCTGCTGCTCCGCGCGCCAGCGAGATCTGCAGGCCCGCTGCCTGGCGGCGTTGACCGTCCACGATTCTCAACGCCTTGCGGGCTTCACTATGCGCCCTGTATTCGCGATCCAGAACCGCGATGAGTTCGTCAATCCGACTGGCTTGGTGGAGTTCAGCGCCCTCGTTGCCTCGTTCTTGTGCGGTACTGGCGGCCAACGCGTGGACATACACAATTTCTGTGGGCGCGACACCAGCGGTGGCCATATGGCGCCTGATCTCAGCCACCAGACCATCCCGGTCCCCGAAGACGCGATCAGGTGATTTCAAAAGCTTCTGGATACCGATGCCTTGCAGCGATTGCCGACAGTTCAGCACCACCACGATCGGCTTGCCCATCAACCCCAGGAGGCGAAGGGCTCTTGCAGTTTCCTCCTGAATCGAGTCACTACTCGCGACCCACAGGACCAGATCTGCGTCGCGAGCCGAATCGAAGGCTAAGTCGAAGTCTTCGGCTCCATCCCGCGCACCGACACCGGGTGTATCTACGACCTCAAATAGCCCCGACTTTGACCCTGTCGCCGTCATCGTCGCCGCGAGCACATCGCGGGAGAAGCGCTGTCGCCCATCACCGATCCTTTCGAAATGCGCGCCGGTCAAGGCCGATAGGAGCGACGACTTGCCCGCCATCGTGCGTCCCATCAAAACGACCCGCATCGCGCCGGGACGGTCATCAAGTTCGTCGTGCCAAATTGCCCATTGCCCGGTCTCGACGAGGAAGCCCTCGGAAACCTCACCGCTGAGAACAGCGGCGTCTGTTAATGCATGATCGCGAATATCGCTGGATTGAGCCGCGAAACGTGCCATAGATTCGCGGATCTGACCCCACGGTTCCGATCTCTCAGGCTCCGAGCCGAAGAAGTCAGCGAGCCCAGCGTTCCGCTGACCTTCCAGGGAAGGCCCACCACGCTCGATCATTTCTCGATTCTGTCAGAAACGTCCTGCGGGCCGGAACCGCCGTCACGCTCCTTCCTTGGTGAGCGGATCCACCGCGGTGACTGAGCCTCATTAGGGTCCGGCGCTCTCCGAGTGCAATGCCGAGAAGGGCCCCTCCACCAGCTACGGAGCCAGACCATGACAAATCGGGGTGCCGGTCGCCGCCCCGGTTAGGGGCACCGGTGATGAATGGCTGGCATACCACCATAAGATCGGGAGAACGCGGTCATGCCCGTCTCACACAGATCGGAGGTCACGATGACCCCAAAGCCATGGTCGTCGGCCTACGAAATCGCTGAGCACGCACCCCTGACGACGGAGACCGTTTACTCGTGGACCGCCGACCAGTCGATGCCCGCCAATAAGGCTGGCCGAATGTGGTGAGTTAAGATCACCGAGGTCGACGATTTGGCTCGTAACGGTGAAGCCCAACCCGATCCCAACGCTTGATGTCCAGGCAGCCTCGATGTCTGCCGTAGGCCATAAACTGCAAAACTTTCCATCTCCCCGAAAGGGCTCGTGACTTTGGTACCGCCGAGCACTCAGGTGCAGCCATACAAGCTGTCTTTTGGAGTAGGCGGACTCAACGTCGCAGGAGCATCCATTGCCGCCCGCTTGTATCTCGATCTTGGTGATTGGGTCGCCGTTCGTGCCGCACTCGATTCAGGCAATCTTCTCCAGGCGCGAACGGTGTCAACTGCCAAGCGCTTGAATCGCGAGCTAATCCAGCGCATCTCACAACTCAGTATTTCCGAAGTGGAGCTGATAACCGAGGCCACCGCCGACGAACGTGCATACGTCATGTGGGCAGCTGTCTGTCGCCGCTACACGCTGGTCGCTGAATTCGCCGAAGAGGTGTTGCGCGATCGCTATCTGCTCATGGCATCAGATGTCTTACCTGAGCACTTTGAGGCTTTTGCGCGGGGTAAGACTGTGTGGCATCCGGAGCTCGCCGAATTGAAGGCCACAACACTCTCGGAGCTTCGGAACAACCTGTTTCGCCTCATGCGCGAAGCAGGCCTGGTGACTGCCGATCACACGATCGTGCAGGCAGTGCTGTCTTCTCGGGTACGTGATGAATTCGCGTTACGGGAACCAAGCGACATTCGCTTCTTTCCAACCAAGGAGGCCGCATGACCACCGCAGAAGTCCAGGCCCAAGAACAGCGCCTCGTTGAGGTCCTCGGTAGCCGGCGATTTCTCAACATGGAGGGCATCGGGAACGAGGTTCCCTTTTTCATCTACCCCTTCGATGCCGAAGATGCTCTCGAAGTCGCTGCCGCCAAGAAGCGAGTGAAAAACAAGCTGGCACAGCAAGGAACAAGAGTGCTGGAGATAAACCTGTACGACCTCAGCGTCGACATCCTCCACGATCGCGGAGTCTGGGATCGCCTGCTCGCCCTCGAAACCGACCAGGGCAAAGATGCCTTCATCAAGCCTCTGCAGAACATGCTCGACCCCGCGTCCAAGTTAGTTCCCGCTATTCGCGAGAGGCTCGACGCTCAGCCTTACGACATCCTGTTCCTGACGGGCATCGGCGAGGTTTTCCCCTACATCCGTTCGCACAACGTGCTCAACAACTTGCAGACTATCGCTGGCGACAAGCCGATGCTGGTGTTCTTCCCCGGCGACTACAAGCAGTCCGGGCCATCCGGATCCTCGCTCGTGCTCTTCGGGCGGCTCAAAGACGACAACTACTACCGGGCGTTCGACATCCGGAACCGGGAGGCCTGACCGTGAAGCTCCATGACATTTTCGAAAAAGACGTAACTCGACCGATCGACGGCGTGATCAAAGCGGATGACACCACTCACCTCGGCGACGAAGTCGAGGAGTACGTCCTGACCAACGAAGCTGAGAAGGCGCTCTCGCACCTCCTCGAGCAATACACGAACTACACCAACGCCAACGGTGTGTGGATCTCCGGCTTCTTTGGCTCAGGCAAGTCGCATCTCTTGAAAATGCTTGCCCACCTGCTGGGCGACGTTGACGGGCAGGATTTCCCGCGATCGCAGGTCTCGGAGAGTTTCACCGAGAAGACGAGCGACGGCTTCCTGAAAGCGTCCCTCAAGAAGGCCGCGGGTATCCCAGCACGGAGCCTGCTCTTCAACATCGACCAGGTCGCAGACGCCCAGGGCGGCGACAAAACCGATGCCATCTTGAAAGTCTTCATCAAGGTCTTCAACAACAGCCGCGGCTATTACGGCATGCAGGCTCACGTCGCGCGATTCGAACGCGATCTCGAGACGAAGGGAATTCTCGAGCAGTTCACGACGACATATGAGCGCATCGCCGGGATCCCGTGGACGGAGGGACGCGAGCTCGACGTTCTCGAGGAACCAAACGTCGCGGCCGCCTATGCCGAGGTCGCAGGCTCGCCGAACGGCGCGCCCGAGAACATCCTGCAGAAATACCGTGACTCGTACCGCGTCGACATCGACGAGTTCGCTGGTGAGGTTGTCGCGTGGCTCGACACAAAGGAGCCGGGCACCCGCCTGAATTTCTTCGTGGATGAGGTGGGACAGTACATCGGCGACGACCGCAAGCTCATGCTGAGCCTCCAGACCATCGCCGAGTCTCTCAACACCAAGGCGAAAGGACGCGCGTGGGTCTTCGTCACAAGTCAGGAAGCCATGGACCGCGTCATCGGCGACCGCACGAAGGACCAGGAATTCGACTTCTCGAAGATCCAGGCGCGATTCGCGACGCGAGTCGCTCTGACGAGCGCGGATGTCGCGGAGGTGATCCGCAAGCGCCTGCTCGCGAAGAACGCGGCCGGGGCCTCGGAGCTCAAGGAGATTCACGCCAAGCAGGTGGGCAACTTCAGGACCCTGTTCGACTTCGTGGGTGGACGCACCTATCCGAATTATCCGGATGAGGCGCGCTTCGTTTCGACTTACCCGTTCGTCGACTATCAGTTCTCGCTGTTCAGCGACGCCCTGGTCGGTCTGTCGGACCACAACGCGTTCACGGGCCGGCACGCCTCGGTCGGCGAGCGCTCCATGCTGGGCGTCGTGCAGCAGGTGGCGACGGAAATCGACGGGGCGAACGTCGGCCAGATCGCGGGATTCGACACCATGTTCGCGGGCATCCGCGACACAATCCAGGCGGCCACGAAGCGCTCGATCGATGTCGCAGAGAAGAACCTCCCCGATCAAGATTCCGACGTGACGAGGCTCGCGGTTCGCCTGCTGAAGGCGCTCTTCCTCGTGAAGTACGTCGATGGCTTCCGTGCGACCCCGCAGAACCTCACTGTCCTCGTCTACGACCGATTCGGTCTCAACCTCCACGACCTGGCCAAGACGGTCGACGATGCACTCGCCCTTCTCGAGGCGCAGACCTACGTGCAACGTAACGGCGACCTCTACGAGTACCTCACCAACGAGGAGCAGGAGATCGAGAACGAGATCAAGAACCAGGATCTCGACGCTTCCGAAATCGGCAAGCGGCTCTTCGAGATGCTCTCGCAAGATGTCATCAAGTCGCCGAAGTTCCGTTACAAAACCGGACAGGACTACAGCTTCGGCTACAAGATCGACGATGTCGGCCACGGCCCCCAGCACGCCCTCGCCGCCCACTTCTTCACGCCGGCTTACCCGCACGACCTCCAGACGATTCGCGCGCACAGCACCGGAATCGACGAGGTACGCGTCGTGATGAACGCCGACACCACCCTGTTCGGCGACCTCCAGCTGCTGCTCAAAACCGAGAAGTACGTCAAGCAGCGGCAGAACAACTCGCTGACCGCGACCCAGCAGCGGATCCTTGCGGCCAAGGCGCAGCAGAACCTCGATCGCAAGAAGGAACTTCTCGAGCGGCTTCGACGCGCGATCGCCAAGTCGACGCTCATCGTCGACACCGTCGATGTCTCGTCGAGCAGCGAGGCGGCCGACGTCCGTGTCTTTGACAGTCTCGGCGTGCTGGTGACGAAAACCTACCCGCAGCTCTCGCTGCTTGGCGGCAAGGTCTATGCCGAGTCCGACATCCAGAAGTTCGTGCAGGCGCCCACGGACGGCCTGGTCAGCGTCGACACCGCGCTCACCGATGCGGCGAATGAGGTGTTCTCGGTCGGCATCCAGCAGCGCGCCAACATCGGACAGCAGGTGACAACGAAGTCGATTGTCGACCAGTTCACGGGCAAGCCCTATGGCTGGGACCAGACGTCGATCCTGGTGGTGATCGCCTACCTCTTCGGTTCGTCGCGCATCACCATCGAATACAACGGTAACGTGCTCAAGCGTACGGAGGTGCCGGCGAGCCTGAAGAACACCCAGCAGCTGGCCAATCTCAAAATCGGAATGCAGAAGACCTTCAACGAGAAGAAGCTGACTGCGTTCCGCAAATTCGCCGTCGACTTCTTCGACGAGGGCGCCACCCCAAAGGATGCGCTGGAGCTCGCGTCACTGGGCTCCGACAAGCTCAACGATCATCTCGCCAGGCTGCGAGAATTGCGCGCGGCCTACGACTACCCGTTCATGGCGCAGCTCGATGCCCCAATATTGCTCCTGGAAGCGAACACCGGCAAGCCCGCGGAGTGGTACCTCACAGAGTTCGACCAGGCCGACGAACTCCTCGAAGCAAAAGAATCGGTGCTCGATCCAATCCGCAACTTCCTCGCCGACAACCGCAAGCACCTCTACGACAGGGCTCGGAAGTTCCTGATCGACAACGCCGGCAACCTCGTCTACCTAGGCGACGGGGCAGCCGACGAGATGCGGGCCTTGCTGGGTGACCCAGCAGTGTTCCGAGGCAATAAGGTCGTCATCCTTGACTCGGCCGCCAACTCACTTAGGGAACGCCTCGGCGACCTTCTCGCTAGCGAGATCTCCTTTGCGACCGCTGCGATTGGCGCAGCGCGCGGCCAGCTGGAGGACTATGAAGAATTTCGATTGGCTCCTGAGGATGCCCGACAGGGCGCGCTCAGTGAGATAGACCTGACGATCGCCGCCGTGGAGCAGACGCGCGACGTCGCCAAGATCAAGCTGGCCGTGTCGACGTTCGCCAACGAGACCCTGCCGGGCGTCTTGTCCAAACTTCTCGTGACTCCGCCGGATCCGGATCCAGAACCGGGGCCTACGCCCCAACCGTTACCCCAGCCTTCGCCCGTCGTCAAGATCAACAGCATCGTCGTGCCCGGCGTGAAGCTCGTGCTGGCCAGCGAGAGCGATGTCGACGACTACCTGGCCGCGCTTCGGGCTGAGCTGGTGAAGACTCTGAACGACGGCAAGCGGCTTACCCCGTAATGGAGAAGGCACCGCTTCGTTTTTTCGTCGGGAGGGCGCGCAGTGAGCTGCTGACAACGGTCGGCACACGCGGCGCAGTCGTGCTCGCTAGTTACCTCACCTCAAACATGCGCAAGAACGGATGACCCGCTGATGGAGACCGCACCCCTCAAGTCATTCGCGGTGAAAGCTCGCGTCGAGTTAAGGGCGACGGTCGGCGCGCGAATCGCGGTCGTGCTGGCCGACAATTCGCTCGCACGAGTGGAGTCTGCCGATGCCGTGCGCATCTTGGAGGCGGCGATCGCGAGAGATGGCATCGAGCAGGTGATCGACCGGGTCGCCTATACGTGGTTCAACCGGATCATCGCCTTGCGGTTCATGGACGCGAATGGATTCACGGCATCCGGTGTCGTGTCGCCTGAGGCGGGCCGCACGACTGGGCAGCCCGCGATCCTCGCCGAGGCAAAGGCCGGCACGTTCGACAGCGCGGTGGTGTCGGATGCAACACAAGCGAAGATTACGGCGCTACTCAACGGAACGCGCCCGAGCTCGGACCCGCAAGGTGAGGCCTACGGCCTTTTGCTGGAGGCCTACTGTCGCGCATGGCACATCTCCATGCCGTTCATGTTCGAGCGCGCAGGTGACTACACCGAACTGCTGATCCCACCAGCGCTGCTGGCCGACGACTCGATCCGGCACCTCGCCGTGCGCACCTTGACCGAGGAGGTCTGTTCCGAGGTCGAGGTCATCGGCTGGCTATACCAGTTCTACATCTCAGAACGAAAGGACGAGGTCTTCGCGGGCTTCAAGCGCAACAAGAAGGCGGGCGCGGCCGAGATCCCGGCCGCAACGCAACTCTTCACCCCGCACTGGATCGTTCGATACCTGGTCGAGAACTCGGTCGGTCGACTCTGGATGCTGAACAACCCAACTTCAGACCTCGCGGGCCAGATGGAGTACTACATCAAACCGCTCGACGAGGAGACCGACTTCCTGAAGATCAGCACGCCTGAGGAACTCAAGGTGATCGACCCAGCGGTCGGCTCGGGCCACATGCTCACATACGCCTTTGACCTGCTCTACGCGATCTACAAGGAACGCGGGTATGACCCGGTCGAGATTCCTGGCCTCATCCTCGAGCACAATCTCTACGGAACCGAAATCGACCCTCGCGCCGGCGCTCTCGCCGCCTTCGCACTCACCATGAAAGCGGCCGCGAAGCGAAAGCTGTTCCTCAAGAAGCCAGTGCAGCCCAACATCTGCGTGCTCGAGAACATCTGCTTCGACTCCGACGAGCTTGACTACCTTTGGTCGCTCACGAGCAACACTGGCATATCCCGCGCGGGCGCCGACGAGTTCTGGAATGCCTTCGAGCATGCCGATACCTTCGGGTCGCTTATTCGGCCCCAGCACGACATTGGCACATTGTTGGCGCAGGCACTCCATACAGCCGAGCAAGACTTCGACTTGATTCGCAGGGCCCTGATCAGCCAAGCAAAAACCGTTGTGCGCCAAGGACAGTTCGTGTCGCAACGGTACTCTGCGGTAGTTGCAAACCCGCCATACATGGGCGGTGGCAACATGGGGCGACACTTGTCCGACTTCGCCAACGCTTCCTACCCGAAGTCGGCGCAGGACCTCTGCACCATGTTCATCGAGAGGGGACTGACGCTCACGCTCACAGGCGGGAGAGTTTCGATGATCATGCCGCATTCGTGGATGTTCTTGGTCTCGTTCAATGACCTGCGCGCGGAAATTCTCACTCAGTCCGTCATCGAAACCCTTGTTCATCTAGGACGGGGAGTGTTCGGCTCGGATTTTGCATCCGTCGCCTTCACTCTTGCGCAAAACAAACCGAGCACCAATTCCCGCGGCATCTATCGCAAACTTTACGATCGCGCACTCGCCGTGCAGTCAAATGAAGAATTGATAGCGAGGTTCCAAAATCGTAGTGAGGGAACCTTTGCTATACGTCAGAATATTTTTTCCGTACTCCCGGAGTCGCCGCTAATTTTCTCCCTAGGCGAAAGCAAACTCGAGTTGTTCAAAAAGTTTCCCGCGCTGCGAGAACAAGGCAAGGTGGCAGTCGGACTTCAAACGTCAGACAACCCCCGCTTCCTGCGCTATTGGTATGAAGTGTCGCACCGGACCATCGGCTTCGGACTTGCGGATCGACAGGAAGCACAGGCCTCGCGCCAAAAGTGGTTTCCATACAACAAAGGCGGTGTTCCGCTGATGTGGTGGGCAAACCAGGAGCTAATTGTCAACTGGGAGCACGATGGGCGAGCTATCCGCTCAAATAAGCCCCGCTCCGTTATCCGGAATCCAGATTTTTATTTCATGAGGTCAATTTCTTGGTCAAATGTGGGCGGAACGCCAGCATTCCGTGAGTACCCCGAAGGTTTCATTCCCGACTCAGCCGGGACGAGCTTCTACCCGGCAGATCAAACCCGAGCAATCGGAATCATGGCGTTCCTCAATTCTCGCGTGATGCGAGAGATTCTGGAGGCTGTTGCTCCGACGCTCCATTTCGACGTTGGTCAAGTTGGCTCATTGCCCGTTCCGAGAGAGGTTGAGATTTCAGAAGACGGCGAACAGCTGGTGCTACTTGCGAGAGAGGCGTGGCGCGAGTCCGAGAGAGCCTGGGACTTCGAGGGACTGTCGTTTTACTCCGCAGAAAGATGCGGCAGGGTGAGCGAATTTCTTGGTTTGCACAGTCAGCGAAGGGCGATCCGCGAAGCACGTGTGCAAGAGCTTGAATTGAACAACGACCGGCGGGCTCTCGAGATGCTTGGCCTGACAATCTCGGATCTTCCAGACGAGCGTGCCAAAGGGTTGGGCAAGACTCCAAGCTCGAACTTGGCCGACACAGTCGACCTAGTCTCATACGCCGTCGGTTGCATGTTCGGCCGGTACAGCCTCGACGAACCCGGCCTCATCCTGGCCGACCAGGGGAGCACGCTGCGGGAGTACCTTGCGAAGGTGCCGAACCCGGCGTTCCTGCCCGACGCCGACAACGTCATCCCGATCGTGGACGGGGACTGGTTCGAAGACGACATCGTCGCCGGCTTCCGCAAGTTCCTGCGGGTGTCGTTCGGCGAGGAGCACTTCGAGGAGAACCTGCGGTTCGTCAGCGAGTCGCTCGGCGTCAAAGACCTGCGCGACTACTTCGTGAAGTCGTTCTATGACGACCACGTCAAGCGCTACAAGAAGCGCCCGATCTACTGGTTGTTCCGCAGCCCGAAAGGTTCATTCACCGCGCTCGTCTACCTGCACCGCTACACGTCGTCCACGGTTTCGACCGTGCTCACCGGCTACCTGCGCGAGTTCATCGGCAAGCTCGAGGCCAACCTCGATTATCAGGAACGGGTCGCCGCAGGAGTTGGCGACGCCTCCGCCCGCGACCGGGCGGCCGCGACGAAGGAAGCCGACCGCATCCGTAAAGTCCTCGTCGAATTGCGCGACTATGAGCACGACATCCTGTTCCCGCTCGCCGGCCAGAACATCGAACTCGACCTCGACGACGGGGTTCTGGTCAACTATCAGAAGCTGGGCAGCGCACTCAAAGACATCGGACTGAAGAAGAGCGGAAGCGATGAGTAACCGACCCGTGGATAGGCCGACCACGTGATCGAATTTGAAGATCGGGATGGCGAAGTTGTTCTCGCGTATACGCCTGAGCGCGCCGCCATCAATTGGCTGGACGCAAAACTCGATGCGGATGGTTCGTATCGGCTCGCATGGACTTTCACACTTTTGAAGAAAGACCTCATCCCGTCCAACGACGATGAGTTTGATGACCCAGACACTCGCAGATTCGTCGTTGGGGAGATTGATGGTCTGTACCGGCGTATCCGTGCTGAGGTCATGGGCACGAAGCACGACGTCCTCATCGAAATGCAACTTCGTCTCAACAGAAAAATATTCATTGCTTCGCAGAACATCTCGATTTTTGGACGGATTGACGGTCTGGCAGATGAGCAGATCGTAATTGGAGGTGACCGCGCCGGCGCGATTCCGATTGAGGAGTTCCGCCACCTCCTTCGCGAATTTCCTACAACAGGCGAAATGAGGCTCTACTCGTATTCTCGTGTCACCCGCATTCTCCGCGAGTACATGGGCACTATGAGCGACGCAGAGACGAACCTCAAGGAGCACATGGATCGACGTCAGCGCGCACTCGCGAACACGCCGACGGTTGCCGCGGAGCGGCTTCCTGTAGCGAACGAACTTGAACTCGAGAAGTTCACCTTTGTGCGAGAGCGCATTTCCGAAATGCTGCGCGATGCCGAGTCTTATTCTGAAGCGGAGTGGCAGCGTGCTGTCGCAGACCTCTTCCTACTGATATTCCCGCAATACGTTGCTGTGCTGCAAAAGGTGCGCGTCAGGGAGTACTACTCAAAAAAGCCGAATTCAACCGACCGTGAACTCGATCTGGTCCTAGTAGCAGCAAATGGAACTATCGACATACTCGAAATCAAAAAGCCTTTCAGTAACGGCTTGATGTCAAGGCGGCAATATCGAGACAACCACGTCCCGGTTCGCGAGCTGTCCGGCACAGTGATGCAGGTAGAAAAGTACCTTTTTTACCTCAGTAAGGCGGGCCCCACTGGCGAAGAGTCCATTCTCGAGAAATTCAAGTCCGAACTGCCGGATGGCATAGAAATCCACATCACGAACCCGAAGGCGTTTATCCTCTCCGGTCGCGACGACATGCTTAGCGACCAGCAGGCGTTTGATTTTGAGTTCGTGCGGCGCAAGTACTCGAACTTGGTAGACATCATTACCTACGACGACCTGCTAAGGCGTCTCGACAACATCCTGCTCACACTCAAGAAGCGGACGATCGATGGACATGAGTGACCTCGGGGTACTGAAGAATGCCCTCGCCGACCGATTCGCGAATGGACGGAAGGCGGGGGAGCGCCACATCGCGTTTTGGCACGACCCCCATGGCGAGTATGAGTCCGACCTCGACGAACTCAAGGCCGACCTCGATAAGGTGTCGGTCATCCGTGTCGACCGCGACGAGTACGCCGTGAAGTACCGGCTGCTGAAGCAGGAGCCGGAGCGGTCCTTCATCGTGTATCGCAAGGGCGGCGTGGCCGACGACACCACTAACTGGCTGTGGGATCTCGAGCTCGCTTACGGCGTGTTCACCGCCGATCGCGCTTCGATGGATGCGCAGGACCTCGGACTCCCGCCCTCACTGCAGTCGGAGGTCGCGCAGCATCCCAAATTTTTCAACAGCGCCGATCGTAAGGCCAAGCTGAAGGCCCTGCTGGCCAGCGAAGACGATCGCGTCAAGTTCCGCGCCAAGATGAGCGCCGTCGCGCTCGGAATCAAGGAGCACAGCTTCGGCGAACTCACCCGCTCGCTGCTCATCGAGAACGCGGCAGGCTCGACCGCGGGCTATGACGCTCTCGTTGGCTACGGGCTCAGCGACTTTTACTGGGAAGGCGCGGAGGCCATTTACGGGTACACCTCCAAATCACCGAAGATCGGCGACTTCGTCGAATGGGTGTTCGCGAACTCCAACACCGATTTCAACTCGGTCAAGGTCGGTGCTCGTCACGACTACAGCGCGTGGCGCAACGATGTGCGGAGCCGCGAGTCGATGGCCACGCTCGCGCGGCGAGTCGAGCAAGACCTCGACATCGAGAGCCAGGTCGCGACAACTCCGGTGGACGACCTGCTCGCCCTCGACGCGTTCGAGGCGATCGATCGACGAATCATCGCCGAACTCGCCCTCGGAGTCAGCACCCAGACCCTAACGGTCCGCGACATACAGGATGCAGAAAAGGCCCGGCAGACGAAGTTCTGGTACACACTCGACCCGTCCATCCGCGCGCTCTACACTGCAATCCGCTCGGCTGCCGAACTGATCTCCGAGATCGACGGTCTCAGCGTCGCGATCGCCGACTTCGACGACGGGCTCACCAGGTATCGCGAACGTTGGTTCCGGATCGACCAGCGCTACCGCCAGTTCCTACTCGCCGCCCATACGACCGAGCACACCGAGCCGCTTGCGCCGCTGATAACCCAGGTCGAGCTGTTCTATACGAACAAATTCGTGTTCCCGCTTGCCACTGAGTGGCAGAAGCAGGTCAACACTCTTTCCATCTGGAAGTCCGCAGAATACCGATCGCAGGGCTCGTTCTACAACTGGTACGTCGAACCGTTTGTCGCCCAAAATCGGCGAATAGTCGTCGTGATCTCAGACGCCCTGCGCTACGAGGCCGCCGACGAACTCGCCTCCCGGTTGCGTAGCGACAACAAAGTCAAGTATGAGGCGAAACTCGACGTGGTTCTCGGATCATTGCCCAGCTATACGCAGCTCGGGATGGCGTCACTTCTCCCACACACGACCATTGGGTTCGCCGGTAAGGACAGCGCGGTCGTCGTCGACGGTAAACCTGCCGGAGGAATGGTGAATCGATCGAAAATCCTCGCGGAAGTGGGCGGCATCGCCCTTAGCAGCGAGGATGTGATGGCCAAGAAAGTCAAAGACGAACTGCGCCCTCTACTACAGCAGCACAAGGTCGTTTACGTCTACCACGACACGATCGACAAGCGTAGCCACAAGCTCGGGTCGGAATCGGGGACACCGGAGGCGGTCCGGGATGCCGTCGCCGAACTCGCCCGTGTGATTGACAAGCTCACGTCGGCCGACGCGAACGTGCTTGTCACGGCCGACCATGGATTCCTCTTCCAGGAATCGAAGATCGGAGACGGAAGTAAGCTCGAGGAGGAGCCGCATGGGGACATCCGCTTCCGTGATCGGCGCTTCCTGCTGGGCGAAGACTTCAAGGAAACCTCGTCCTTCAACACCTTCACCTCGGCGCAGTTGGGCCTCGTGGGCGACTGGCAGGTACACATCCCGAAATCGATCTACCGCCTCACCCAGAAGCAGATGGGCGCGGCGGACCGGTTCGTGCACGGAGGTGCAACTCTCCAGGAGATCACCGTGCCCGTGATCACCATCGCCCGCAGAGGCAAGAGCGAGGTCAGGCTTGTCGAAGTGCAGATCAAGCCAAAGAGTGATGTCCTGACCAATAGCATCGTGCGCGTCTCACTGCTGCAATCCGAGCCGATCAGCGAGAAGGTGCACGCTAGGGAACTGCGAGCGGCGTTCTATCACGATGGCGCGCCAATTTCCGACCAGGTGGTCGCGGTCTTCGCGGCAACCGGAGACGAGCGCGACCGGCTGCAGGAGATCAAACTGCAGATCCGTCCGGATGCCGTCGTTCCGATGGGTGGGGGAATCGAGCTCCGACTCGAGCAACCGAGCCCGAACAGCAATTCTTGGCAGACGCCTTACAAGCACATGTTCACGAACCGCATCACGGCAACGCCAGACTTCTAGGGGAGAACACCATGACAGATCTCGACCAGGCAATTACGGGTCTTGACGACCCGTCGGCCAATGAGGTGTACGTTCCTGCCTTCACCGGGGAAGAGTCAGCCCTCGACAGCAAGATCAACGAGCTATTCGCGGGGTACGTGGTTCGCAAGGACCTCGTCAAAGCCGTACGCGGTAACGCCGTTGTGCCCGGCTATGTTCTCGAATACCTGCTCGGCCAGTACGCCGCCTCCGACGACGAAGACACCATCCAGGATGGGATCGACATGGTGCGAAGCATACTCGCCGAACACTACGTGAACCGGAACGAGAAGGGGCTCGTTCAATCCACCATTCGCGAAAAAGGCAGGCACCGGATCATCGACCGGGTGACGGTAGATCTCAACACGAAGCAGGACTCTTACGAGGCTTCATTCGAGAATCTCGACATCAAGGGCGTTCCAATCGATGCAGGTACCGTGACGCAGAACCAGAAGCTGCTGGTCGGCGGAGTTTGGTGCATCTGCGACATTGAGTACCAGCCAAGCGACGGACCGACTGAGCCGTGGGTGCTCGCGAGCCTCAAGCCGATCCAGATCGCTGGTGTCGACTTTGACCAATACCACACCGCGCGTACGTCATTCTCGACGCAAGAATGGATCGACCTGCTGATGCAGTCGATCGGATTGAACCCAGAGCAGTTTAGCCAGCGAGGCAAGCTGATCGCCCTCACACGGCTAATCCCGTTCGTCGAGCGTAATTACAACCTCGTCGAACTCGGCCCGAAGGGTACAGGCAAGTCGCATACCTTCAGCGAGCTATCCCCAAATGGTGCCCTGATCTCCGGGGGAGAGGTTACCGTGGCCAAGCTCTTCGTCAACAACGCCAACGGCAAGCTCGGCCTGGTCGGCTACTGGGATGTCGTCGCATTCGACGAGTTCGCGGCCAACCGCCGCACCGATCAGAACCTCGTCAACATCATGAAGAACTACATGGCGAACAAGCAGTTCAACCGCGGCAACCAGCCGCTGGGCGCCGAGGCGTCCATGGTGTTCATCGGCAACACCTCGCACACGGTTCCCTACATGCTGCAGCATTCCGACCTCTTCGACGAGTTGCCCGATTCATATCGCGATGCTGCGTGGCTCGACCGCATCCACCATTACATCCCCGGGTGGGAGGTCTCGCCGATCCGATCCGAGATGTTCTCCGACGGCTACGGATTCGTCGTCGACTATCTGGCCGAGATCTTGCACTCCAAGCGCAACGAGGACTTCTCCGATAAGTACCAAGCGCAATTCAGTCTCGGCTCAGACATATCCACCCGGGACCGTGATGGTATCCAGAAGACATTCTCCGGTCTGATGAAGCTCATCCACCCGACCGGCACTGCGACACCCGAGGAGATTGAAGAGCTGCTCGTCTACGCGATTGAGGGACGTAAGCGTGTGAAGGATCAAATCCTCCGCATCGATGCCACGATGCGCGACAACCCGCCTCGGTTTGGTTATCAGGACTCGCTCGGCGAGTGGCGCGATGTCACTACCGTGGAGGAAAGCCAGTATCCGCGCCTGTACCACCGCGACTGGGACGACGACGCCGACTCTGGCTCCGCCGCTAGCGATTTGCCTTTCTACTCGCATCCGGTGGACGCATCCGTGCCGCGCAGCGTCGTATCCATCGTCCCAGCTCTTTCGATCGTGCCCGCCGGCAGCGATAAGCCCGTTCTGCCCGACGAAACGACGCCGCTTTTCGAGGGCATCCGAGATGTGAAAGCTGGCCAGACCGGCGTCTCCTACGAGAACGTTCTTCTGCCGTATCTAGTGGGCGCGAAGAACATCACCATTGTCGACCCTTACATCCGGATGCCGCACCAAGTCCGCAACGTAGGTGACTTGCTCGGCCTGATCGCTCTCGCTAAGGGTCCGGCCGACGAGGTCGTCATCGAGCTTGTTACTTCACAGACCGATAAGGATCAGTTCAAGAAGGATCAGCTCGAACGGCTGGTGGCCCTCCGGCAAGCATCGAAGAGCTTCGGACTTCAATTGAACGTCCGGCTCGACGACTCGATCCATGATCGGTCGATTGTCACCGATCACGGTTGGCGCATCCTTCTCGGCAAAGGTCTCGACATATGGGAGCCGCCGATGAACGCGATCGCAGAAGCGCGTCAAGAATTCCGCCGCATCAAGTCCGACACCACATTCACCTACGCGCACTCTGCGAGCGAAAGCGAGTAGCCATGCCGCGACTGCATCCGGCTCAAGCCGCTCTGGAAGAGGTGATTCGCGGTCGCAATGTCGGCAACTGGGAACTCACCGAGCCGCTCGGGCGTGGAGGCCAAGGAACGACCTGGCGGGCAATCTGGAAGATGAAGGACCAGTCGCTCACGAAGGTCGGCGTCGCCGGCGGGCATTTGAATCATGCTGTCATCAAGCTAATGTTGCCGCCTGCCCCCGAAGAGGTTCCGATTCCGCGCGCCCGTTTCGATGCTTGGCTAGACAGCGAGGCCAAGGCGTTCCTGATCGAAGCAGCCGTAATTGGCAAGATCGACAGCCCGTACATCCCGGGCGTGTTCGAGGCACACGCACAACAGACCAAGGCTGGATGGGCAGTTCCATGGTTTGCAACAGAACTCATCAGCGGGCGTAGCCTCACCGAGCAGCTAGGCACGGCTGGTCCCATGGACCAAAACCAGCTATTGGACCTCGCACACGACATCCTGTCGGCTTTGACAGCCATTCACGACGCCGGTCTTGTGCATCTCGATCTCAAACCTGACAACGTGATGCTTGAACCAGGCAAAGCGCGTCTCATCGACTTCGGGTTGGTCTCAAGAGCTAATGAAATGGGGCGGTTCGGTGGATCGCCTGGATTCTTCACTCCAGAACAGCTTGACGACGTCATCGAAGAGCGAGACTTCGCTCCCGCCACGGATCTGTTCAAGCTCGGTGTGACGCTCGCAGTGGCGGCCGGAGTGAGACTTCCTGACCTTTGGGGAGTAGATCCCTACGGCGAGGCCGAGAACGTCCGTCGAGCCATGAATGCGGGTGCCCAACTCTCCATGGTGAAGCCAGTCGTTCGCGAGGTCGTCGGTCCGATGCTGGCATTTGATCCAAGCCAGCGCCCGACCGCTGCTGCAGCCCTCAAACGAGTGCGCCAGCTGTTGCCAGCCGGAAGTGCTAGAAGTTTCAGCGAGGCTGCTGGCGAGCCGCAGGATCGAGTCCCGCGTCCCGCGGTTCGACCAGTCCGCGCCGCGGCCGCAGGAGTCCGACCCCCGGTCGCTCCTGCCCGCGTCCCGTCAGCTGCAGCGGTCGGTCAAGCAAACGTCGGCGCGAGGGTGGTCGTCGTCGACCGGCTCGGCCTCGACTGGACCGGAGTCGTCGTCGGGCTCGATCCGAAACGTCCCGGGAACATTCTAGTGAAGCACGAATCGACTCGAGGAAACGAGAACGTGCGATCGTATCCGTTAGGCCAGGTCGTCCGGGGCAGGCCGCTAGCATAACCGCGAACTGGCTGCTTCTCGTTAGTCATGAGGGGTCTTTGATGATCCGCTGCCGAGCCGTCGCCCAAAGAGTATCAATGAGCCGGAAGCTGGCAATTCTCGTCGGCGTTGCTCGCCGATGTGATGGAGGCCGCCGAGGAAGCGTTCAAGGCTCGTGCCCACAAAGCGACGGATGCGCGCCCTCATACTCTTCGCATCATTGCCGGCCATCAAAACGGGCGTCGACCAACGATCGAGTCAGCTTGTGAGGGCGTCGCCTGGAGCGGATCGCTACTTCTTCGGTGGGATGCGGCGCCCGCCCTTTCCACCGAAGATCCTGGCACCGCGGCGCGAGCGAACGTGCTCGCGTTTCCTACTGTGACCCCTCGTCGATTTCGCCGGGTCGTTTTGATGCGGTTGCAAGCGCTGGAGCGAGATCGCTCCGATGTTGCTCACGATCGAGTCGCACGCACTACTGCGGTCGGCTGCTGTTCCGTGCCCTAACCGCCGAGGCCCAAACCCATGCCTTGTGTTCGCCGTCGGGCGCATCCCACTTCAACGCGACCGCGAAGTCAGTCCAAGCGACCGCAAATGCATCGACGCGGACCGGGACGGTGTTGTAGCGGACCCATGCTGAGACGGGCCGAGGGATGGGCGCTTTGGTCAGGGGTTCGGTGTCGAGGGAGAGCTCGCCGTCTGTGAGCGTATCGGGCTGGTCTTTGGCCATGATGGTCTCGGCGATCTTCTGATCCATTCGCCGGTGGTAGTACTCGGCATAGCGCTTGTTGGTTCCCACATGCGTCCTCGTTGGTACGAACGCAGCCGGCCTCTGCTGATTGCGAGGCTAACCACAACCCCCGACCCGGAGGCTCAGGACAGCGGCCGGAAGTGTCTTCCGCGACGTGAACTTCCGCAAGCTGGTGTCGCATAGCGTCGCTACGACTCCCGGCATACGTCCGGGCAGACGAGGAGGCGATGTTGGCGGATGAGGGGACGAACCCGGGGGAGGGGACACCCTCGCGGGTTCCCGATCTGCACTCGCAGTTGGACGAAATCGTCCGGCGGGCGGAGATAGAGAAGAACACCCATCACCCGTTCCCAGGTGCGCGTCCGATGCCGCTGAGCCTGGTCAGGGATCTGCAGTTCCCGCCGCTCGGGCCGGGCGATTTTGAGAACCTGCCAGACGCGCCCGGTACTTACGAGGTGGTCACCGTCTCCGGCTCTCGCCACATCATCAGTCGCACGCGTGGCCGAATCACCTGGCAGCGCCATCCCGGTGAATGGTCCGGGATCTCACCATTCGACGAGGACACCGTGATCGTCCATCACCTCGACTGCCAATGGGCACTTGGCAAACGCGGCACGCTAACCCTCGACGACGAAACCTACGCCATCACCGCAACCACGATTCACGTCGCAAATATCATCCGTATCCACCAACTCGACACCCCGGAAGCACCATCCGAATGAATCACCATCAGGATCCCATGACGTCGCCGCTACCAGCCCCGCTCGACAGCGACAAGCCTCGCGTTGCCGGATCGGTCACCGGCACGGACGGCGGCCCGAACGAGCACAACGGACCGTCTCGGGTTGCGCTTGCCGGTGATTGGCATGGAAACGTCGACTGGGTTCAACGAGCCATCCCGCTCCTGCACCGCGTCGCCCCCGACGTCACCCAGATCCTGCACGCGGGTGACTTTGGCTACTGGCCTGGGCGGGAACGGAAAGGGTTCCTCGCCGCGGTGGACTTCTGGGCGACGACCGCTGGGATCACCAGCATCCTCGTCACACCCGGGAACCATGAACACTGGGATCGGCTGAACGCGTTGTTCGACGCCTCGCCAGACGAGCCGGTCCAGATCAGTGACGTGGTGACGATGCTGCCCCGCGGCTACCGATTCACCCTTGGCGGGCGGGCGTTCATGAGTTTCGGTGGTGCCGCATCCGTCGATTTCGAGTATCGCATCCCGGGGGACACGTGGTTTGAGACTGAGATTCCCAGGGATGAGGAGGTGGCCCGCGCGATCGCAAGGGGGCCGGTGGAGGTGCTGATTGCCCATGAGACGGTCGACGGCGGAACCCGCGCGAGTCAACGCGCGCTCGATTCCAATCCGCTCAACTGGAGCATGGAAGCTCTCGACTATTCCGCGTTGTCGCGCGGCCGCGTCACCCGAGTCTGGGATGCTCTCCGGCCGAAGCTGCTCGCTCACGGCCACATGCACGCACCGGACTTCATCACGCTTCCCGATGGTCGACAGGTGATCTCCCTCGGCTGTGATCGACAAGAACGGAACATGGCAATCCTCGACCTCAGGTCGTTGGAAACGGAGTGGGTGATCGAGTGACGGTCACGGTCGACGTCGACCAAGAACTGCTCAGACAGATTCGTCGCGTGTACGGGGGAGGGACTGACGAGCAAGTGGTCGAGTTTGCCCTTCGCGATGCGCTGACTGGTCGTGGCGGATCGCTGGCTGGCAACCGACGGCCGTCACAGCGTCTTCGGATCGCAGCGGCACGTCTTCAGGTGCGCACCGATCGCGCAGTTCGCCGGACGACCCCACGATGGATCATCGATCTCGCCAATCAGCACTCGCCCACCCTGCGGTCGACGCAAGTCCATTCGGCCACCGAAGGTGCGTGGCGGGAGATCGAGGAAGAGTTCGGGCTCCTGAACAGGACCGAAGTCGCGACGACACTTGGGCTGAAATCGAACGACCGGCGCCAGGTCTCAGCCCTTCGTCAAAGGGGTGACCTGCTCGGGGTGAGACGCCCGAACGCCTACCGTTACCCCGGATTCCAGTTCGAGGCGAACGGCACCATTCGCCCCGTGATCAGAAAGCTGATCATCGCAATGCGGGAAGGCCGCTGGTCAGAAGAGAGCTTCTTCGTCTGGATGTGCAGTCCTTCGCGTGCCTTCGCGGACGGCCGCCGCCCCGTCGACCATCTCAACGACCCGAATCTGGTCACGGTCGCCGTGGAAATGATGGCCGTCGATTGGTAGCACCGCACTGCTGTCGCCTCGAGCCGCAGCCATACCTACGAGAAATCGTTCATGGCGAGCAGCTCGACGGCAGTCCTGGTGGTGAACCCTTGACCTTGGCCACACCGCGCCACGCAGGTCGTCGTCACAGTCAACGTTCGTGACCCACGGAACTGCGCCCTCTTCCCGGAAGTTCGAGGCGGAGGCTCAACTATTTTGGCCCTCGGATGTCGAGGTCGGAGACACCGTCACAGACCAGAGGCGAGGAGAGTACGTGATCACTCACCAGTGTGTGCGCCTCCGTGAGGGTGGGCCGGACTACGCAGTGGGCAGGAACTCACGATCAGACTTCGCACTCATTCGATAACCACTAAGTCCCAGCCTTCTTGAGCTGCTACATCTGAACACTCGAACTCGGAAGAAAACCTGCCGAGTTGCTCTTCCGCGGCTCCAAGTCACCGCGCCCGGTCGCCCCGCTACATCCGTTAGCGACGGCTGATCAGGCTCTGAGGTACCGAGCCCAGCCGATCTCGCAAGAAATCCTTGCGACATCAAGGAGCACCGCACCCCGCACGTAAAGTCCCATCAAGATCGCTAGACACCGACGGATCGTCACCAAGCCGGACACCTCTTCGACCAGCGGAATCGCCTACCCTCCAGTGTCCGGTGAAACTCAAACGTTCCATCGCTCAAG
>Ga0247732_10000352_pt1 | contig 23916 bp, 23 predicted proteins | sample UWRJL163409C2_FD_180940 | JGI IMG/M metagenome (GOLD analysis project Ga0247732, IMG submission 180940) | Plant litter microbial communities from Arlington Agricultural Research Station in Wisconsin, United States - UWRJ-L163-409C-2 | ecosystem: Environmental > Terrestrial > Plant litter >...
GCGGAGAGTTCTGCGGTGGGGGTGTTCTCTGTCATTTCTCTATTCCTTCGTTGCCGGGTCGCCTAGACGGCGGCCAGCGAGTCCTTGGCGGCGGCGACTGCGTGGGCGGTGGTCATACCGAACTTCTCGAACAGCGTCTGGTACGAAGCGGACGCCCCGAAGTGCTCGATCGAGACGCTGCGGCCGGCGTCACCGACGTAGCTGCGCCAGGTGAGCGCGAGGCCTGCCTCGATCGAGACGCGCGCCTTGACGGAGCTCGGGAGAACCGACTCACGGTACTCGGGAGTCTGCTCCTCGAACCACTCGAGGCACGGAGCCGAGACGACGCGGGCGTTGATGCCCTCGGCCTTGAGCTTCTCGCGCGCATCGACGGCGATCTGCACCTCGGAACCCGTGGCGATGAAGATCACGTCGGGCGTGCCGTTCGGTGCCTCGGCGAAAACGTACGCGCCCAGCGGGGTGAACTTGGCCGAGGCGAAGGTCTCGCCGCTGGCCACGTCGTCGCCACGCTCGAACACCGGGATGTTCTGGCGGGTCAGTGCGAGCCCGGCCGGGCCCTCGCGACGCTCGAGGATCGTCTTCCAGGCCCAGGCGGTCTCGTTGGCGTCACCGGGGCGCACGACGTCGAGCTGCGGGATGGCGCGGAGCGCGGCAAGCTGCTCGATCGGCTGGTGGGTCGGGCCGTCTTCGCCGAGCGCGACGGAGTCGTGCGTCCAGACGTAGATCGCGGGCGCCTTCATCAGCGCCGCCAGACGCACCGCGGGGCGCATGTAGTCGCTGAAGATGAGGAACGTGCCGCCGAACGGACGGGTGTTGCCGTGCAGCACGATGCCGTTGAGGATGGCGCCCATGGCGTGCTCGCGGATACCGAAGTGCAGCACGCGACCATAGGGGTTACCGGTCCACTCGTGGGTCGAACGCTCCGCCGGGATGAACGACGCTGCGCCCTCGATGGTGGTGTTGTTCGACTCGGCGAGGTCGGCCGAACCGCCCCACAGCTCCGGGATGACCGGGCCGAGCGCGTTCAGGACCTTGCCGCTGGCGGCACGGGTCGAGATCGACGTGCCGCCCTCGAACACCGGGAGTGCCTCGGCGACGCCGTCGGGCAGGTCGCCGGTGAGGATGCGGTCAAGCAGCAGCTTGCGCTCCGGGTTGGCCGCGGCCCAGGCCTCGAGCTGTGCGTTCCACTCGGCGTGCTCGGCCTTGCCGCGCTCGACCGCCTTGCGGGTGTGCTCGATGACCTCGGGCTCGACCTGGAAGCTCTTCTCGGGATCGAAGCCGAGAACCTCCTTGACGCCGCGCAGCTCGTCGGTGCCGAGGGCGGAGCCGTGGATCTTGCCCGTGTTCTGCTTCTTCGGGGACGGCCATCCGATGATCGTCTTGAGCACGATCAGCGAGGGCTTGCTGGTCTCTGCCTTGGCGGCCTCGATCGCGTCGTACAGGGCCTGTACGTCTTCTTCGTAGACGCCGGTCTTCTTCCAGTCGACCGTCTGCACGTGCCAGTGGTATGCCTCGTAACGGGCGGCGACATCCTCGGTGAAGGCGATGTTGGTGTCGTCTTCGATCGAGATCTGGTTGCTGTCGTAGATGACGACGAGGTTGCCGAGCTCCTGGTGTCCGGCGAGCGACGAGGCCTCGCTGGTGACACCCTCCTGCATGTCGCCGTCGCCGGCGATCACATAGATGAAGTGGTCGAACGGGCTGGTGCCCGCCGGAGCGTCGGGGTCGAACAGGCCGCGCTCGTAGCGCGCAGCGTAGGCGAAGCCCACAGAGGAGGAGATGCCCTGGCCGAGCGGGCCGGTGGTGATCTCTACGCCGTCGGTGTGGCCGTACTCCGGGTGACCGGGGGTCTTGGAGCCCCAGGTGCGCAGGTGCTCGAGGTCGTCGAGCTCCAGGCCGTAGCCACCGAAGTAGAGCTGGATGTACTGGGTGAGCGAGGAGTGCCCGACCGAGAGGATGAAGCGGTCGCGTCCGATCCACGTGCTGTCGCTGGGGTCGCGACGCATGACCTTCTGGAAGAGCAGGTACGCGGCGGGCGCGAGCGACATCGCGGTTCCCGGATGCCCGTTCCCCACCTTCTCGACGGCGTCGGCCGCGAGGATCCGGGCCGTGTCGACGGCCTTGTTGTCAATGGGATCCCACTGGAGAGCTGCCACGAGATTGATGACCCTTCTGTTGCCGCGGCTGGACCGAAGAGGGCCATGCCGATGGAGTTGTCGCGCTCACCAGACGTCGTCGGCACCACCGCGGGCAGCCCAACTCGAGAGCACAACGTCTATAGCTGTGCAGGCGGGGGACTGGGCGACGGCCTGCGGCTGGCAAGCACATTCGAGTATAGAGAAACCTGAGCCGTTCCGCTGTCGCCTGCGGCAGCCTCTGGGCTTTGTGCCGGACGGTACACCTTATGATCGAAGGCAGGCGCGGCCGGAGTTCGCGGTCAGGCAGCCCAAGACCTGCCGGTGAGATGGAGCGATGGACGTAGCGGTGGAGGCGCCCGTTGTGCAGCAGCACATCGGTTTCAAGCGCACGGTTCGAGCGTATGTAGCGCTCACTAAGCCGCGAGTCATCGAGCTGCTCCTCGTGACGACCGCTCCGGTCATGATCCTGGCCCAGGGTGGGATACCCAATCTGTGGCTGGTGCTCGCCACTCTGGTGGGCGGTGCGATGAGCGCGGGGTCCGCCGGCGCCTTCAACTGCTACATCGACCGGGACATCGACCGGGTGATGAAGCGCACGAGTTCCCGTCCGTTGGTGACGGGGGAGCTGAGTGACCGGCAGGCGTTGATCTTCGCGTGGGTGCTGGGCATCGGCTCGATTCTGTGGCTGGGCCTGCTGGTGAACTGGCTGTCCGCCGCTCTGTCGCTCGCGGCAATCCTGATCTACGTGGTCCTGTACACGATGGTGCTCAAGCGCCGCACACCGCAGAACATCGTGTGGGGCGGTGCGGCGGGCTGCGTTCCCGTTCTGATCGGCTGGTCGGCCGTGACGAACTCGCTCGGCTGGGCGCCGCTCATCCTGTTCGGCGTCGTCTTCCTCTGGACGCCCCCGCACTACTGGCCGCTGTCGATGCGCTACCGCGAGGACTACTCCTCGGCCAGCGTGCCGATGCTCGGTGTGGTTCGCGGGCGGATGATCGTCGGTCTTCAGGTCGTGCTGTACGCCTGGGCTACCGTCGCCTGCTCGCTGTTGCTGGTGCCCGTCGCGCACATGGGCATCGTCTACACCGCTACCGCCGTGCTGGCCGGCGCCTGGTTCATCTACGAGTCGCACCGCCTCTACTCGATGGCGATCCACCATGCCAAGGTGCGCCCGATGCGCGTCTTCCACAGCTCGATCACCTACCTCACCGTGTTGTTCGTCGCGGTCGGGGTCGATCCGCTCGTGCCCCTCCTGCGCTTCTGACCCGCCGCACCCCTAAGGCCGCATCATCCGTACTCCATTCGCCTGGCTCGCCGACCGCATCACGCTCGGCAGGCGCGCGCTCCTCTGGGGCACAACGGCGTCTCTGGTCCTCAGTGTGCTGATCGTGCTGGCGGGTGGGCTGGTCCGGGTGACCGGTTCTGGCCTCGGTTGCCCGGTGTGGCCGGCGTGCGACGTCGGGTCCTTCGCTCCGACACCGGAACTCGGCATCCACGGCGTCATCGAATGGGCGAACCGGCTGTTCACAGGTGTACTCATCGTCGCGGTCGGCTGGGCGATCGTCGCCGCCCGGCTGCAGAAGCCGCGCAACCGCGGGCTGACTCGTCTCGCCTGGTCCCAGTTCTGGCTGGTGGTGGCAAACGCCGTCGCCGGCGGGATCTCGGTGCTGGCGAAGCTCAATCCTTACGTCGTCGCCCTGCACTTCACACTGGCGATTGCCCTGCTCACCACCACGACGCTCACCTGGCACCGCGCCCGGCAGCCCGCGGTCGCCCCGCCGTCGCCGGCTCGCGCGGCCCGCCTGCTGGCCTGGGCGCTGGCGGTCTGCACGCTGGTGCTGATCCTGATCGGAACGCTGGTCACGGGCTCCGGACCACACTCCGGCGACTCGGCTGACGTGCCACGGATGTCGTTCAACTGGGAACACGTCACCATCGTCCACGCGGTGCTCGGCTCGCTCACCGTGCTGATCGCTCTGGCGCTGTGGGTTGTGCTGCGGGGAGACCCGGCCGGGCGCCTCGCGCGACGTCGCGTGAGCTTCTTCCTCGTCGTGGTGATCGTGCAGGGTGCGGTCGGCACGATTCAGGCTCTCACGAGCCTTCCGGCGGCCCTCGTCGCCATTCACCTACTCGGATCCGCCCTCGTCTGGATTGGTGCACTGCGGGTGCTGCTCGACACCAATCCGGCCCTGTTCCGCGGCGCGCCCGTCGCCGCCGCCGCGGTACCCGTGAATACGGTGGGCGCCCGCTGACACTCGGCCGTGCCCTGTAGAATCGTCGGTATTGTCTTCGCCGCCGTCACAGCCTGCTGAACAGGTCCTGGCCGCGGGAATGCGCGGTCCCATGGCCGGTGTTCACAGTGGACAGGAAAGAGGTATGCGCATGTCAGACATCCTGATCGATCGCCCTGAGCTCGAGAGCCTCGGCATCTACGAGTTCGGCTGGTCCGACTCCGACGTGGCGGGAGCCTCCGCAAAACGCGGAATCTCGCCGGAAGTCGTCGCCGACATCTCCGCTCTGAAGAGCGAGCCGGAGTGGATGCTGAAGAACCGGCTCAAGGCCCTCGCGCTGTTCTACAAGAAGCCCATGCCCGCCTGGGGCGCAGACCTCTCGGGCATCGACTTCGACAACATCAAGTACTTCGTGCGCTCCACCGAGAAGCAGGCCCAGACCTGGGACGACCTTCCCGACGACATCAAGAGCACCTACGAGAAGTTGGGCATCCCCGAGGCCGAGCGTCAGCGCCTGGTCTCCGGCGTCGCGGCCCAGTACGAGTCCGAGGTCGTGTATCACACGATCAACAAGGAGCTCGAGGAGAAGGGTGTCATCTTCATGGACACCGACACCGCGCTGCGCGAGCACCCCGAGTTGTTCAAGGAGCACTTCGGCACGGTGATCCCGTCCGGTGACAACAAGTTCGCCGCCCTGAACACCTCGGTCTGGTCAGGTGGGTCCTTCGTCTACGTGCCGAAGGGCGTGCACGTCTCGATTCCGCTGCAGGCCTATTTCCGCATCAACACAGAGAACATGGGCCAGTTCGAGCGCACCCTGATCATCGCGGACGAGGGCTCGTACGTGCACTACATCGAGGGCTGCACCGCCCCGATCTACAAGTCAGACTCGTTGCACTCGGCCGTGGTCGAGATCATCGTGAAGAAGAACGCCCGCGTGCGCTACACGACCATCCAGAACTGGTCGAACAACGTCTACAACCTCGTCACCAAGCGTGCGATCGCTCACGAAGGCGCGACCATGGAGTGGATCGATGGCAACATCGGCTCCAAGGTCACGATGAAATACCCGTCCATCTACCTGGTCGGCGAGCGCGCCAAGGGGGAGACCCTGTCCGTCGCCTTCGCGGGCCCCGGCCAGCATCAGGATGCCGGCGCCAAGATGATCCACATGGCGCCGTACACGCAGTCATCCATCGTCTCCAAGTCGATCGCCCGCGGCGGCGGACGCACCGGGTACCGGGGCGAGGTGCGTATCGCCGAGGGCGCGCATCATTCCGCCAACACCGTGCGCTGCGACGCCCTGCTGGTGGACGCGATCTCGCGGTCCGACACCTACCCGACCACCGACATCCGCGAGGATGACGTGCAGATGGGTCACGAGGCGACCGTCTCGCGGGTCAGCGCAGAACAACTCTTCTACCTGCAGTCGCGCGGTCTGCCCGAGGACGAGGCTATGGCCATGATCGTCCGCGGCTTCATCGAACCGATTTCGCGCGAGCTGCCGATGGAATACGCACTCGAACTCAACAAGCTCATCGAAATGGGCATGGAAGGGTCTGTCGGCTAGATGTCCGCCCCAGCACCAATCGTCACCACAACCACCACCCCATCGCCCGAGCACTCCCGTCTCGGTTCCAAGCAGCACAGCGACGGCGGCTGGGGTCTCGTTCCCGTCCAGGTGCGCTCCGCGCGCTTCTCCTCCTACGAGGTGACCGACTTCGAGGCCGTGACCGGCCGCGAGGTCGAGTGGAAGTACACGCCCATCCCGAAGATCCAGCCGCTCCTGGCCGACCGCGTAGAGGGCTCCGCCTACGATCCTGCCGTCAGCCTCGGCGACGGCACCACCGTCGAGTGGGTCGACCGCACGGATGCCCGAGTCGGTTCGGCCGGAAAGCCCGAGGAGCGCGCTTCCGCGGCCGCCTGGTCGAGCGTGGAACAGGCCCTCGCGATCACCGTCACCGGCGAGGAGCACAGCACGACCACCGTCGACCGCTCTGCCCTCGGCTCAGACGCGCGCGCAGCCCACACCGTGATCACGGCGACCCGGCACAGTGCCGGCAGGGTCATCCTGCTCGGGAGCGGCGAGGCGATGTTCAGCGAGAACGTCGAGATCGTCGTCGAAGATGGCGCCAGCCTCACTGTCGTGACGGTCCAGGAGTGGGCGGCAGACGCCGTGCACCTGGCCAGCCACTTCGCCGAGGTCGGGCGCGATGCGACCCTCAAGCACGTCGTGGTGTCGCTCGGCGGCGACGTCGTGCGGGTCAACCCCTCCGTGCACCTGTCGAGCGAGGGCGGATCGGTCGAACTGTACGGCGCGTACTTCGCCGACGCCGGCCAGTACCTCGAGCAGCAGGTATTCGTGAACCACGACGCCCCCAACACGGTCTCCCGCGTCACCTACAAGGGCGCGCTGCAGGGCGAGGGTGCCCACACGGTCTGGATCGGCGATGTGCTGATCCGTCCCACGGCATCCGGTACCGACAGCTACGAGCAGAACCGCAACCTGCTGCTCACCGACGGTGCCCGCGCCGACTCGGTGCCGAACCTGGAGATCGAGACCGGCGACATCGCCGGTGCAGGTCACGCCAGTGCCAGCGGTCGTTTCGACGACGAGCAGCTGTTCTACCTGCAGGCCCGCGGCATCGAGGAGCACGACGCCCGTCGCCTCGTGGTTCTCGGCTTCCTCGCCGAGGTCGTGCAGAAGATCGGATCTCCTGAGCTCGAGACGCGCCTGCAGGCCGCGATCGAGACCGAACTCGCTGGTCCCAGCGGAAAGGCAGCATGACGGTGAGCAGTATCAAGATCTGTGCAGAAGAGGATGTCGCGCTCGGCTCGGCCGTGCGCGTCACCATCGACGGCACCGCCATCGCCCTGGTGCGCGACTCGGCCGGCGCCGTGCACGCGATCGGCGACGTCTGCACGCACGGTGACATCTCGCTCTCCGAGGGCTTCGTCGAAGACGACACCCTGGAGTGCTGGGCGCACGGCTCCAAGTTCTCCCTCCTGAGCGGTAAGCCGCTCACCCTCCCGGCCTACGACCCGGTTCCCGTCTTCGCCGTCAGCATCGTCGACGGCGACGTGTACATCGATCCGACTCCCGTCGTCGTTGACTAAACACGGCGTGGAATAGAAAGCAGCAAATTATGTCAGTCCTCGAAATCAAGGACCTGTTCGTCTCCGTCGAGACCGAGCAGGGCACCAAGCAGATCCTCAAGGGAGTCGACCTGGTCGTGAAGACCGGCGAGATCCACGCGATCATGGGCCCGAACGGGTCGGGCAAGTCGACCCTCGCCTACACGATCGCCGGTCACCCGAAGTACACGGTCGACAGCGGCTCGATCACGCTCGACGGCGAAGACGTGCTGGCGATGACCGTCGACGCCCGTGCCCGCGCCGGCCTGTTCCTGGCCATGCAGTACCCGGTGGAGATCCCCGGCGTCGCGGTCACCAACTTCCTGCGCACCGCCAAGACGGCGATCGACGGCGAAGCCCCCTCCATCCGCACCTGGGGCAAAGACGTCAAGCAGTCGATGAAGAACCTGCGCATGGACTCGTCCTTCGCCGAGCGCAACGTCAACGAGGGTTTCTCCGGCGGCGAGAAGAAACGTCACGAGATCCTGCAGCTCGAGCTGCTGAAGCCGAAATTCGCCGTGCTCGACGAGACCGACTCCGGTCTGGATGTCGACGCGCTCAAGATCGTGTCGGAGGGCGTGAACCGCGCGAAGGACACCACCGACCTCGGTCTGCTGCTGATCACGCACTACACGCGCATCCTTCGCTACATCCAGCCCGACTTCGTGCACGTCTTCGTCGATGGCCGTGTTGCCGAAGAGGGTGGCCCCGAGCTGGCCGACCGCCTCGAGAACGAGGGCTACGACCGCTTCCTCACCGACGTGGCCGAGGAAGAGAACGTGAGCTGACCGTGGCCGTCGCACTCGAACCGAAGTTCTTCGACCAGGTCGAAGAGGCGCTCAAGGATGTCGTCGACCCCGAACTGGGCGTCAACGTCGTCGATCTCGGGCTCATCTACGACCTCACCTGGGACGAGGAGTACAAGGCGCTCATCATCAGCATGACGCTGACCTCGGCGGGCTGCCCGCTCACCGACGTGATCGAGGAGGAGACGGCGCAGGCGCTCGACGGGATCGTCGAGCAGTTCCGCATCAACTGGGTGTGGATGCCGCCGTGGGGGCCCGAGAAGATCACCGATGACGGTCGCGACATGATGCGGGCGCTCGGCTTCTCGATGTAGTCCGCTCGCGATGCACTCGCGGCCCGGTGTCTCCGTCCCTCGGATTGGGTTGATGTCACGCCCGTGTGGCGGCACGCCCGCGCTGTAGTCTTCATCCGATGAAGCAGATGCGGGGGCAATCGGGCACGTCCGACGAGCGTCGACGGGTGCGATTGCGGCGCTCGATCGTGCAGACGCAGCTGCTCGTCGCGGCCTCGATGCTCATCCTGGCCTGTCTGGCAATAGCCCTCGACTCCGAATCATTGAAGTCGCCGATCTTCCTCGCCGGCCTCGTGCTGGAGTTCGTGGCGACCACCTACGCTCTCCTGATCCCGTGGTCGGAACGCACCGCCCGGTGGGCGACCGTGCTGCCCGTGATCAACATCGTGGCCATCGTGCTCGTGCGCGAAGGCCGGCCCGAGTTGGGTGCCGGTCTTCTGCTGGTGCTGCCGATCATGTGGATGGCACGCCATAACGGGTTGGCGGGAACCATCGGCGGCGTTCTGTTCGCCACCGCGCTGCTCTGGACGGGGACCGCCATCACCGGGCTGCCGACGACCGGGTTGTCGTACGTGGTGCTGCTCTTGCTCCCGCTCACGCTCGCCTTCGTGGCGACGACCACCTACTTCACTGCCCGCAGAAACTTCAGCCAGCGCATTCTGCTGCAGCAGCAGGCACAGCTCGTCGAGCGCGCATTCGAGCGCGCACGACGCCAGGAGCTGTTCCGTAATGAGGTTCTCGACTCGGTCAGCTTCGGCGTGCTCGCCTTCGATCGTGAGGGCAAGCTCACCCTCATGAACGAGGCACACCGGCTCTCCCTGGCCGAGTTCCATGCGCCGGAGGGTGCGGTTGTGCATCCCGTGGCCTACCGCGCCGATCGTGTCACCGCGTTCTCACCGGATGACCGACCGGTCGCGCGGGCCCTCCGGGGAGAGTCTTTCGACGACGAGACCATCTGGGTGGGCGAGCCCGGTGCTCGCCGTGCCGCCTACGCCGTGACCTCCCGCCCGTTGTCCGCCCTCGGCGGCGAATACGACGGTCAGGTCGTCGTCGTGCGCGACATCACCCGCGAGCTGGAGGCCATCGAGGCCCGCGACGATCTGGTCGCATCGGTGTCGCACGATCTGCGTACCCCGATCACCTCGATCCTCGGCTACCTCGAGCTCGTTCTCGAAGACGACGACATCGATGAGCGCAACCGCAAGATGGTAGGCATTGCCCATCGCAACTCCGAGCGGTTGTTGGCGCTCGTGTCCGATCTCATGCACGCGGCCAGCCAGGCCGAGGTTCAAGCACCGATGACCTTCCAGCCCTACGACGTCGGCTACACGGTCGATGAGGCGGTCGAGTCGCAGCGACCGATGATCGAAGGCCAGGGCCTGCGGATCGAGACCGACATCGACGAGCGGGCGCTCTGCGTGGTCGATCCGCTGCGCATACGTCAGGTGTTGGACAATCTGCTGACCAACGCGGTCAAGTACAACCGCAAGGGCGGTGTTGTGCGGGTCTCGCTGCACGACGACGGAAGCTTCGTGCGAATCGCCGTCTCCGACACCGGTGTCGGCATCTCGAAGGCCGACCAGAAGCGTCTCTTCGAACGCTATTTCCGCACCGAATCCGCTCGACAGTCATCCGTGCACGGGTCCGGTCTCGGGCTCAACATCACCGCCGAGATCATCAAGGAGCATGGCGGTGAGCTCGCCGTCTCGAGCGTTCCCGGGGTCGGCTCGACCTTCGAGATCATCCTCCCGTCCCTCGGTGCCGCCGCACCGGTCGTCGGAGCCAGTAGCACCGGGAGCCCATCGTGATCCTCGACCCCACCACTCTCTCTGTCGCCGAGGCGGTGGTGTTTCTCACGACGGGCGCGACCTTCATCTTCGGCACCGTGCTCGGCCGCACGACCGCCGTCGGCCGGGTGTGGAGTGCCGCCTTCGCCCTGGGCATCCTCGCTGTGCTGTCCTTCGGTGTCTCGGGGATCATCTCCGAGAACCTGCGCCTCATCAACGCGGTGGGCTGTGCCGCCTTCGTTGCCGCCATCGCGGTGCTCTGGAGCGGATGCCGGGTTGCCAACGGCAGGCCGAGCATGGCCTGGGTCGCCGCTCTCGCCGCCCCTCTCGCCTGGGCGCTGGTGTACTTCGACGACCCATCGTTGGGGGAGTGGGCCGGATCGTTGCCGTTCTTCATCCAAGTGGCGATTTTCGCGGCTCTCACCGCGATCGAGACGCTGCGGGGGCGACTGCTGCACGATTCGAACGCCTCGGCGCTCACGGTGATCTTCATCTTCGCCACCGTCTACTACGCGGTGCGCGCGACTGTCGTCGCCATCGTGGGCGTTCGTTCGCCGATCTTCCTCGAGTGGTTCGGCTCGATCACCACCAGCCTGGTGGTGATCGTGTTCATCCTCGTTGCCGGCATCTCGATGACCGCCCTGCGTAACACCCTGCCCTCCGAGGCGGGGGACGCCGATGTCAGCGGTTCGGGGATCGAGGGGGTGTCCAGCGCCGCGCTATTCGACCAGCAACTGCGCGATTGGCTTCGTCGTGCGCGCATCGATCGCACGCCGTTGATGCTCACCCTGGTCGAGGTCGACGATCTCAATCACCTCAACGCGGTCTTCGGACGTGAGTTCGGTGACCTCGCCATCACCGCGGTCGGGCGCGCAGCCTGCGAGCATTCCCCGGTCGGATCCGTGGTCGGGCAGTTGGCATCGCGCCGGTTCGCCCTCATCTCCGTGGTGGCGGATTCGCGCCGCGTCGCCGACGACATCCAGAATGCTCTGGTCGAGCGTCCGCTGGACAGCGTCACGGGCATCCGTGCGGTTGCCTCGTTCGGCACGGCCACGACGGCGGATGCCGGCTATCGTGCCGCGGATCTTCTCGCGGCTGCCGAGCTGGACCTGGGCAGCTCCGCCGTCACGGGTGCCGCAGGGCTGGACTGATCCGGGGCTCGGTCAGCGCGCGATGGCGATCGTGATCGTGTCGGTGGCGGTCTGCTTGGCGTATTGCGCCGACGTGGGCGTGGACTGCAGCAGCAGTTCGTAGACGAGATCGATGGTCACCGCCGTGGCCTTCGGATCGAGGGCCGGCAGCACGAAGGTGTACGTGTAGCTGTAGGGCGTCTTGATCAGGTAACCCGGCGAGATGGTGGCCTGATCGGAGATCGGTGCCGGCGCGGCGAGGGTCTTCTTGCCGCCCGTCACCGCGACGACGGCGCTCACCTTCGAGAGGTACACCTGCTGCCCATCGTCCGGCGTGAGCGCGGCGGTCAGGGAGACGCTGAGCGGCTTGTTCGCGCTCGCTGTCCATTTGTCCATCGCCAGGTCGGACCAGTAGTCGACCGACAGGCCGATGCTGCCGGCAGTGAGCGTCCGCTTGGTGGAGCCGGATGCCAGGTCGTTCTTGATCGTCTGGATCGTCGAGCTGGCAGACGGGCTCGGCTTCGGGCTCGAGGTCTTCGACGAGTCGGCCAGCCACGGGGGAGTACCACAGCCGCTGAGGCCGACCATGAGTGCGGTCGCGACGATGGCGGCGGCCGCCGTAGACCTGGTGCGAGAACTGATCGACATGCTTCCCCCGTTACGTGTGCACTCGCGACCTTACATGCCCGGGTCGGGGATTTTCGCACGCGAAAGGGGGGTGGGAATGATCGGGGCGTGCTGTGATGATGGTAGACGTACAGGTCTACCGCGCCTGCACTCCCGGACTGTCCACCCGGGAAGCTGATCAGGAACGAGCACGCCCATGTCGAACGACGTCACCTCCACGCCCGGAAGCTCCGCACAGCCGAGCGACTCGCTGGTGCCGTTCCGCAAGAACTACGTGCAGTACCACGAAGAGGTCTCGCCGCTCGCATCCGACTTCATCGCCAGCGTCGAGTCCATTCGAGTGGAGCGCACCACCATCGGATGCGTCATCCCCGCGTACAACGAGGCGGAATCGATCGCCGAGGTGATCGAGTCGCTGCTGGCGCAGACCCGTGTGCCCGACGTCATCCACGTGATCGTCAACAACACCACAGACGACACCGTGCGCATCGCGAGCGAGTTCGCGGGTCCGCACACCCGCATCGTCGACGGGGAGGAACAGACCACCGAGGTCTACGTCCATGACATCGGTCTCAACCGCGACAAGAAGGTCGGCGCGCTGAACTACGGCTTCACCCTGGTCGAGGGCTGCGACTACCTGCTCGGGGTCGACGGCGACACCACGGCGGAGCCGGACGCCGTGAAGGCTCTCGAGGACGAGATCAATTCCGACACCCGCATCGGCGGCATCTCCGCTATCTACAGCATCGATGACACCCGGGTGCATGGAATCGTCCCCTCCTTCCTCATCGCCGGACAGCGCACCCAGTTCGCCGCCTTCAACATGCAGAACATGCTTCGCGGCCGCAACATGGCGGTGCTGGGCGGCCAGTTCTCGATCTTCTCCGTGCGGGCCCTGAACCAGGCGATGATCGAGAACAAGCAGTCGACGCCGTGGGTCAAAGACAGCGAGGTCGAGGATTCACTCCTGTCGCTGCAGATCAAGAGTGCCGGATTCCTCACCAAGATCAGCGCACAGGCCAGGGCGGATGTCGGCGGCATGACCACGCTGCGCGGTCTCGACGCCCAGCAGGTGAAGTGGAACTTCGGTGCCATCGAGCTGATGTGGCCTGGCCAGCGCGGAGACACCAAGGGCCAGCCGCTGCACCCCAACCTTCGCCTGCGCTGGCTCGAGAACCTGTCGATGGCGGTCAACGGCGTCACCCGGGTGCTCTTCCTGGTGCTGCTGGTCGCTTCTCTGTCCATCGGCGCCTTCGTGTTCAGCCCGATCTGGCTGATCCCTCCGGTCGTCGCCGTACTGCTCAACCTGCGCATCGCGCTATCGATGAAGAAGCGCAACTGGCGCGACATCCTGTTCGCCGTGCTCGTGCTCCCGGCGGAGCTCTACATGATCATCCGACTCGGCCACTTCTTCCGGGCCTGGACCAAGTTCCTCAGTCGTAAGCAGGTCGACAACTGGGCGGCTCAGGCGAAGGCGGAGCGCGGTTCCGGCAACGCCCACCTGGCGCCGATCTTCATTCTGCTGCTGACCATCGCGATCCTGGTGTTCACCTGGTTCCAACTCGACGTGGTCGTGCAGTCGACCATTCTCTGGATCGGCTGGCCGATCCTCGGCGTCATCACCTTCACGCAGACTCTGACGATGCTCGGCTCGTTGCTCCGGCGTCACCGCGGTTACAGGGTCTGACCACCCGCGCTAGATGCTGTCGTCGAGGGTGGCGCGGTAGCCGACAGCGCCGACCGCTTCGATCCAGCGGGGCTCGGCGAGGTTCTCGCCGAGTTTTTTACGCAGGCTGCCGAGCAGCACGTCGATCGCCCGCTTCTCCGCATCGCTGACGAAGTGGGTGGTGACGAAGCTCTCACGGCGGAGCAGCAGCACCAGGTCCGGCTTGGTGCGAACCCGGCGGCCAGACCCCAGCAGGGATGCCAAGAGGTCGAACTCGCTGCGCAACAGCACGACGTCATGCCCGTCGATGCGGACCTCGCCGGTCTGGGTGTTCAGCGACAGGCCGTTGTGGGCGATCCAACCCGAGCCGCTCGGGACGACGTAGTTGTCGATGTCTGCGGGGCGGGCATCCGTCTCGATTGTCCGGTCGAGGGTGGGTGCGGGCCTCTCGTCGATGAACTGCACCGCTGGCTCCGCGACGCGCGGGTCCGTCACGGAAGCGCTCTGCTGCACGCTGGGAGCGCTCATCGGCACCGACTGGATCTCGACGGCAGGAGCGGCGGGGGCGTTCGTTGCCACGCTCGCGGCCTCGTTGGCGACCGCGCGCGGTCGCCGCAGCATCGCTTCGATCCGGGCGCGAAGCTCGCGCGGGCGGAAGGGCTTGGTCAGGTAATCGTCGGCGCCGGCTCGAAGTCCCTCGAGGGTGTCGATCTCCTCCTGGAGCGCGGTCAGCATGACGATGTAGGTGTCGCTGAAGGCGCGGATGCGGCGAGCGACCTCGAAGCCGTCCATGCCGGGCATATTCACGTCGAGCGTGACGACGACCGGACTGTGCGCTCGAACGGCCTCCAGACCGTCGGGTCCGTTGCCGGTCGCGATCACCTGGAAGCCGGCCTGTTGCAGCACCTCCTCCAGGAGATGACGGATGTCGACCTCATCTTCGATGACAACGGCCACACGGCGTTCTTCCCCAGTCCCCATGGGCACGATCGTATCAACGCTTGTGCTCGCATCGAGCGCGATTCGGGGTACGGCGCGCGTCAGCCCAGTTTGCCGAGGAGCTCGAGTGCGCTGTGGTCCCACCAGTCGCCCGCCGGTGGACCGCCATTGCAGGCGCCGTCGCTCTCGCCGGGCGGTTTGATCCACAGGTCTGCGTCGTGAGCGCCAGCGGTGCCGTCGATGCGTGGGGTGACCCCCAGCCGTCGGCCCTGTGGATTGCACCACTCGCCGTTCGAACCGGCACCGTTGCGCGAGACGTCGACGACGTAGTGCGCTCCACCGGTGAGGCGGCTGACCTCGTTCGCGTATCTGCGCTCGGCGGCACTGGCGTTGTAATTGGAGACGTTCGTGGCAAACCCGCGAACCGCTGACACGTCGGCGCGGCGCAGCAGGTCGGCCATTGTGGATGCCCCGAGCCAGTCGGAGTGCCCACCGTCGAGGTAGACCTTCGCCCCTGTACCGCTGAACTGGGCCGCAGCCGAGCGAACCAGGGCGATGCGCGCATCCTGCTGCCCACAGGATGAGCTGAGCGCCAGCGAGTCCGGTTCGAGCACGACAATGCTGTCGGTGCCGCTCACGCCGTTCGCGATCGCACCGACCCACCCCGGGTAGTCGGCCGCATCGAGACCGCCGGACGACTGGGCGCCGCAATCACGACCCGGAATCCCGTAGACCACGAAGGTCGCGACCTTCGACTCGGCGGCTGCCGCCTCGGCGATTCCCGCCACATAGCCCTCGACGGATGCCGTCGGATGCCTCTCCGGCGTCAGCCAGATGCCGGTGGGCGTAGCCGCGAGCGTCGCGAACGTCTCGGCACGCTCCGGATTCGCGGCAATCGCTCGGGCGGCAGGGGAGTCCGGATCTGTATACAGCGTCCGACCGGCGAGGTAGCCGGAACCCGCGCTCATCGACTTTGCGACCAGGACGGCACCGAGGCAGAGCACGGCGAGCACCAGGAGCGCCACGGCGAGGAACAGCGCCGGACGACGACGCGGGGCACGCTTCACGACGCCGTCAGGCCAGAGCGCGCTACCGGAGCAGTGGCGGCAGGGCGGAGAGCACCCGGGGCTCGAGTGCTCATGGCGTCAGAACCGGCTGTTGTCCGTGGCGTCTGCGCGGTTCACACCGAACCAGGCCAGGCGGATGAAGCCGGCAGCCAGAAGTGCCTTGATGACCCCGCCGATGAGGAAGGGATAGAGGCCGCCGGCCAGGGTCTGCTGGAGGTCGAGGTGCAGCGCCGCGGCGAGCCAGGGGAGCCCGACGGCGAAGGTGACGAGGGTGCCCGCCGAGAACGACGCGATCGCCCCGAGGATGCGGTGGTCCCACTTGCGCTGAGCGAGCCATCCGGTGAGCGCCGCGGCGAAGATGAAGCCGACGATGTAGCCGCCCGTGGGGCCGGTCAGAACGCCGATGCCATGCGACTGGTCGCTGAAGACGGGGAGGCCGACCACCCCGAGCACCAGGTACAGCACCATGGAGAGCGCACCGCGCAGGGCGCCGAGCGAGGAGCCGACGATGAGCACAGCAAGGGTCTGACCGGTGATCGGCACGGGCCAGAGCGGAACCGACAGCTGTGCGGCGACGGCTGTGAGCGCGGCGCCTGCGGCGATGAACGCGATGTCGGTGACGAGCGAGCGACGAAGAAGCCGGTCGACGAGGGTGGGGCGGCCGAAGGCCAGGCTCACGGTGGACATGCGTTCTCCTCTGGCGGAACTGGCGGGGAGGGCGCGGGCGCTGAGCGCACGACCCACGATTTATACTAAAGGCCTACCCCACCCCCTCGTCGTTGAAAAGCGACTAAAGAATTGGACTATGCCTGTGCTCGCCGTCAACGGCCTCGAATTGCGTGTTGGCGCACGCATGCTCATGGAGGACGTCACCTTCCGAGTGGAACGCGGCGACAAGATCGGGCTGGTGGGCCGCAACGGCGCCGGCAAGACGACGCTCACCAAGATCCTGGCCGGCGAGGGGATGCCGACCGGCGGCACCATCGACCGTACCGGCGAGATCGGCTACCTGCCGCAGGACCCCCGCTCCGGAAACCCCGAAGACCTGGCTCGCACGCGCATCCTCGACGCCCGCGGCCTGGGGCAGCTGATGATCGGCATGGAGAAGGCCGCCACCGAGATGGGCGACGCCGACCCGAAGGTCAGCGAGAAGGCGATGAAGACCTACGGAAACCTGCAGGATCGCTTCACTGCGCTCGGTGGCTACGCGGCTGAGGCGGAGGCCGCGTCCATCGCGAGCAACCTCAGCCTGCCCGACCGCATCCTCGATCAGCCTCTCTCGACCCTGTCCGGTGGTCAGCGTCGTCGAATCGAGCTGGCGCGCATCCTGTTCTCGGGTGCGGACACCATGCTCCTCGACGAGCCCACCAACCACCTCGACGCCGACTCCGTCGTCTGGCTTCGGGAGTTTCTGAAGAACTTCCAGGGCGGTCTGATCGTGATCAGCCACGATGTCGAGCTCGTGGAGGACACCGTCAACCGGGTCTTCTATCTCGACGCGAACCGCCAGGTGATCGACATCTACAACATGGGCTGGAAGCACTACCAGCGCCAGCGTGCCGCCGACGAGGAGCGCCGCAAGAAGGAGCGCGTCAACGTCGAGAAGAAGGCGGGCGTGCTGCAGATGCAGGCAGCCAAGTTCGGTGCCAAGGCGTCGAAGGCCGCAGCCGCGCACCAGATGGTGCGACGCGCCGAGAAGATGCTCTCCGGCCTCGAAGAGGTGCGCGCGGTCGACCGGGTGGCCAAGCTGCGTTTCCCGGAGCCGGCGCCCTGCGGCCGCACCCCGCTGATGGCGTCCAATCTCTCGAAGAGCTACGGTTCGCTCGAGATCTTCACCGCGGTGGACCTCGCGATCGACCGTGGTTCGAAGGTCGTCATCCTGGGATTCAATGGTGCGGGCAAGACCACGTTGCTGCGCATCCTCGCCGGCGTCGACCAGCCCGACACCGGGCAGCTCGAGCCGGGCCACGGCCTCCGCGTCGGCTATTACGCGCAGGAGCACGAGACTATCGACGTCAAGCGCTCGGTTCTGCAGAACATGGTGTCGTCGTCGCCGAACATCACGGAGACAGAGGCGCGGCGCGTGCTCGGGTCGTTCCTGTTCACCGGCGATGACGCGACCAAGCCCGCCGGAGTGCTCTCCGGTGGCGAGAAGACCCGCCTCGCCCTCGCGATGATCGTGGTCTCCGGAGCGAACGTGCTGCTTCTCGACGAGCCCACCAACAACCTCGACCCGGCCTCGCGACTCGAAATCCTGGATGCCCTGGCCAACTACTCCGGCGCCGTGGTGCTGGTGAGTCACGACGAGGGCGCCGTGGAGGCGCTCAACCCCGAGCGGGTTCTGCTGCTGCCCGATGGTCAGGAAGATCACTGGAACAAGGACTACCAAGACCTGGTCGCCCTGGCCTGAGGCTCTCAGCGGGAGTCGGCGCGCTCCAGCAGTTCGTCTTCGATCTCGGCGTCGGTGCGCGGCTTCGCCAGTCGGCGACGCTCGCGGGCCTGCGCCTTCTCGCGCACCTCGGGATCGTCCGCGTTGCGGATGCGGTACTCCTGGCGGATCGCGTATGCGAGACCGAGGAATGCCATGATGCCGAACAATACCCACTGGATCGCGTAGGAGATGTGCAGGCCCTCGTCGAGGGTCGGCGCGGCCTCCGCGATCGGTCGTGTCGCGGCGGCGGGGGACTCTGACACCATCAGACCGTAGGCGCCGGTGTATGTGGGTAGTCTCACCAGCTTCGCCACGGTGGGGAGATGGATGGTCGCAATCTGTCCGGCACCTGCGCTCCGGCCGTCGAGCGTCGGCTCGCCTTTTTGCAGGCGAACGACCACGGAGACCTCGCCGGATGCCGGAGCGGGAACGCTGTCGGGAGCATCCTGATCGTTACCGGTGGGAACGTAGCCGCGGTCGACCACGAAGACCGAACCGTCATCGAGTTTCAGGGGCGTCAGCACCTCGAATCCCGGGTTGCCGTCGAGTGGCCGGTTGCGCACCAGCAGCTGGTCTTTCATCAGGTAGGTACCGCGGAGCGAAACCTGCTTCCACTCCTGGTCCGCAGCGAAGGCCGTGCGCGACGACAGCACCTCGGCCAGGGGTGTCGGGGTGCTATCGAAATTGCGCTGCACCAGTTGATTAGCGCTGCGCGCCTCGTTCGTGCGATCGACCTGCCACTTGGAGAGGCCGACACAGACAATGGCAAAGACGATGGCGACGGCGAGATACCCGAGCCAGCGCCGGGTGAGGGCGAGGCGCAGGATCTTCACGCGCGGCGCCCGGCGTCGGGAACGAGTTCCACGCTCGTTCCGAGCGGGGTCACGATGACGGGAAAGTCCCTAGCCTCGAGGTAGTCGCGCAGATAGTCGGCGTGCTCGTCACAGGCCAGCCATACCTTCACCCGGTCGAGGGTATGGATGCGGGGGTTGCGCCAATTCACGTTCCAGGCTGCCGCTTCACGGCATCCCGCTCGAGAGCAGACCGGCTCGAGCTGCTCGGAGGGGTCGAGACCAAGCCCGATCACCGCTGCGACTCGTCTCGGGTCGTCGGGCCGGCATCCGTCGGCAGCACGGGATTGGCCCGCACGATGCCGCCCGGGCGAAGCACGGAGCCCGAAGAGCGTTGGGTTGTGGCATTGGCGAGCACCACCGCGATGTACGGCAGGATGACCGCGCCGATCGCCGGCAGCAGCAGCCACCAGCCGCGTACGAACAGGCACAGAACGATGCAGACCATGCGGATTGCCATGGCCAGCGCGTATTGGACCATGCGGCTACGCCGGTCGTCCTGAGGAGACCGGGGAATGCTGGTGATCGATTGCATCTTCGCCATGGGCAGGCTCAAGCCTACGTCTAGAATCGTGGGAGTTTGCCGGTGCCGGCGGTGTCGCTCGAGCGCGACGGGCCGCGGCTCCCACCTCCATCGAAAGCGAGTCAGCATGTCCACTCCCCGTACCGTTCTCGTCACGGGAGGCAACCGCGGAATCGGGCGTGCCATCGCCGAGGAGTTCATCGCTCAGGGGCACCGCGTCGCTGTCACCGCCCGCTCCGGCTCCGGTCCGGATGGCGCACTCACCGTGATCGCGGACGTCACCGACGCCGCGTCCATCGACGCCGCCTTCAGCGCGGTGGAGGCCGAGCTCGGCCCGGTCGAGGTGGTCGTGGCGAACGCCGGCATCACGAAGGACATGCTGCTGCTGCGCATGAGCGAGGAGGACTTCACCTCGGTCATCGACACCAACCTCAACGGCGCATTCCGCGTGGTCAAGCGCGCCTCGAAGGGCATGCTCAAGGCTCGCTTCGGTCGCATCGTCTTCATCTCGAGCGTCTCCGGGATGCTCGGCGCGGCCGGACAGGTCAACTACTCGGCGTCGAAGGCCGGTCTGGTCGGCATGGCGCGGGCGCTCACCCGCGAGCTCGGCGCCCGTAACATCACCGCCAACGTGGTCGCGCCCGGGCTGGTAGAGACCGACATGACGGCCGAACTCGCACCCGAGCTGCTCGCCGATTACACCAAGTCGATCCCCGCGGGCCGATTCGCCACCGCAGGTGAGATCGCGAAGGTGGTCACCTGGGTGGCCGGAGACGACGCCGGCTACATCTCCGGGGCGATCATCCCGGTCGACGGCGGACTCGGGATGGGGCACTGACGGGCTAAGGCCTGTACGCCCGCCGGGAGGGGCGCGGGCTACAGCCCCAGCAGCGGCAGGATGCGCGAGAGGTCCCGCTCGTCGAGCAGGACATCCGCCTCATCGCGCACCGGCGCCTTCGCGTCGAAGCCGACCGCCAGCCCGGTGATCGCCATCATCGGCAGGTCGTTGGCCCCGTCGCCCACGGCGATCGTGTGCGCGAGCGGCACACCGAAGTCTTCCGCCCAGGCGGTGAGAGTGTCGGCCTTCGCTTGGGCATCGATTATCGGTCCGACCAATCCACCTGTGAGGATGCCGTCGACCACCTCGAGGCGGTTGGCGCTGCGGTAGTCCAGACCGAGCTCGTCGGCCAGAGCATCGATCAGCTCGTGGAATCCGCCGGACACCACGCCGACGCGCCCGCCCGCCGCGTGGACGCCCGCGATGAGCTCGGGGACACCCGCGGTGATTCTGATCTGGGCCGCAATCTGCGCGAACACGCTCTGCGGAAGGCCGGCCAACGTCGCGACCCTGGCGCGGAGGCTCTGCTCGAAGTCGACCTCGCCGTTCATCGCCGACGCGGTGATCTCTGCCACCGTGGCGCCTGAGCCCGCCGCATCCGCAAGCAATTCGATCACCTCGTTCTCGATGAGAGTGGAATCGACGTCGAGGACTACGAGGAAGCGGGGCACCGCCCCAGGCTAGCGGCGATGCATCCGGTGAGCGATTCGTCGTGCCCGTGTGCGGCCCACCCGGATACCGCTGCGCGGTGATACCGGGAGGAGCAGAATGTGGAGATGAGCGACCCTTTCCAGAACCTCCACGAGAAGACCGGGCGCACCATGCTCGAGTGGTTCGCGGTGCTCGAAGCGACCGGGCTCGAGAAGCATTCCGACCTCATGCGCGTGTTGAAGTCCGACCATGGCGTGTCGCACGGCTTTGCCAACGGCATCGCATTGCAGTTCCGATCTCGCGGGCAGACGCCCTCCGACGACGATCTGGTCGAGGCTCAATACACCGGCGCGAAGGCACCGTTACGACCGGTGTACGAGGCGCTCGTATCGGCGGCGACGGCCCTGGGGCCCGATGTCGAGGTGAGCCCGAAGCGGACCGCTGTGTCGTTGCGTCGCAGCAAGCAGTTCGCGGTGATCGAGGCCGCCAGCGCGAAACGCATCCAGCTCGGGCTGCAACTGCCCGGGGCGGCGATCGGCGACCGCCTCCGCGCGGGCAACGCGATGTGTTCGCACCGGGTCGATGTCACCGAACCGGGCGAGGTCGACGAGGAACTGGTCGGCTGGCTCCGTGACGCGTATGACGGTGCCTAGCGAGCGTCGTCGCAGATCCGTCGCGCGCCTCAGGAGACGGTGACGCCCTTGCCGACGACGGTGATGCCCGAATCCGTGACGGTGAAGCCGCGCGCGCGGTCGGCATCCGCATCCACCCCGACGGTCGCTCCGGGACTGATGACGACCTCCTTGTCGAGGATCGCGCGACGGATGATCGAGTCGGGCCCGATGCGCACGCGGTCGAAGACGATGGAGTCGACCACCTGCGCTCCAGACTCGACGGTCGCCCACGGGCCGAGCACGCTGCGCTCGATGTGGGCGCCCGAGAGGAGCGACCCCAGCGAGACGATCGAGTCGATCGTCGTACCCAGGTTGCCCTTCGAGTCGCGAACGAATTTCGCCGGCGGTGAGTTGAGCTGCTGGCTGAAGATCGGCCAGTTGCTGTTGTAGAGGTTGAAGATCGGCAGCGCCGAGATCAGATCCTGGTGGGCGTCGAAGAAGGACTCGATCGTTCCCACGTCGCGCCAGTAGTAGCGGTCGCGATCGGTCGCCCCTGGCACCTCGTTGCGGTTGAGGTCGTATACCGCGGCGTCTCCACGGGAGACGAAGTCCGGAACGATGTCGCCACCCATGTCGTGGTTGGAGGTCGGCACCTCGCCGTCGCGCAGCACGGCGTCGATCAGCACATCGGCGTCGAAGACGTAGTTGCCCATGGAGGCCAGTACCTCGTCGGGGGAGTCGGCGAGCCCGACCGCATCCTTCGGCTTCTCCAAGAACTGGGCGATACGGGTCGGGTCGTCCTTGTCGAGTTCGATCACGCCGAACTGGTCGGCGAGGGAGATCGGCTGGCGGATCGCCGCGACCGTCACGCCGGCGCCGGACTGGATATGCGCTTCGATCATCTGGCTGAAGTCCATGCGGTAGACGTGGTCGGCACCGACCACCACCACGATGTCGGGCTTCTCGTCGCGGAGCAGGTTGAGCGACTGCAGGATCGCGTCGGCCGAGCCGGCGAACCAGCGCTTGCCGAGACGTTGCTGCGCCGGTACCGAGGCGACGTACGAACTCGTGATCCCGTCGAGCCGCCAGGTCTGCGAGACATGCCGGTCGAGGCTGTGCGACTTGTACTGGGTGAGCACGACGATCTGGCGCAGGCCCGAGTTGATGAGGTTCGAGAGTGCGAAATCGATGAGGCGATAGTTTCCGCCGAAGGGGACGGCGGGCTTAGCCCGATCTGCGGTCAAGGGCATGAGCCGCTTGCCTTCACCGCCCGCGAGGACGATGCCAAAGATCTTCTTCGATGCCATGGCTCATACAGTACGTGAATGCTGCGCGTGTACTAGCGTTCACCGGGTGAGAGTCGATCTATTGACCCGTGAATATCCGCCAGATGTCTACGGCGGGGCCGGTGTGCACGTCGCCGAGCTCGTCAAGGCCCTGCGCGTCGATGTCGACGTGCTGGTGCGCTGCTTCGGGTTGCCGCGCGACGAGCAGGGCGTGTACGCCTACCTCGTTCCGCCGCAGCTGACGAACGCGAACCCGTCGCTTGCGACGCTGGGGGTCGATCTGCAGATGGCCCAGGACAGCGGGGGAGCGGATCTGGTGCACTCGCACACCTGGTACGCGAACGGTGCCGGACAGCTCGCACAGATGTTGCACGGCATCCCGCACGTCGTCACGGCGCACAGCCTCGAGCCGCTGCGTCCGTGGAAGGCCGAGCAGCTCGGCGGCGGATATCGCGTCTCCAGCTGGATCGAGAGCGGTGCCTTCGCCACCGCCGATGCCATCATCGCGGTCAGTGATGGCATGCGGCGCGACATCCTGCGCTCCTATCCGTTCCTGGACGAGCAGAAGGTCTCCGTCGTACACAACGGCATCGACCTGACGACATGGGTGCCGACCGAGAACCCGGAGCTGCTGGCGAAACTCGGAATCGACCCCTCGCGCCCGTCCGTGGTGTTCGTAGGACGGATCACCCGGCAGAAGGGCTTGCCGTACCTGCTGCGTGCCGCAGCCCAGCTGCCGCCGGACGTGCAGCTGGTGCTCTGCGCCGGCGCCCCCGACACCCCGGAGATCCTCGCCGAGGTGCGTGCCGGCGTCGCTGCGCTGCAGCAGGAGCGCACCGGCGTGGTCTGGATTGAAGAACTGCTCAGCCAGCCCGACCTCTCCGCCGTGCTCACCGCGGCGAC